>CAJDVD010000004.1_pt1 | contig 39788 bp, 38 predicted proteins | sample 7391361 | NCBI WGS metagenome assembly CAJDVD01 (sample SAMEA7055710, study PRJEB34461) | soil metagenome | biome: terrestrial ecosystem; feature: Peninsula; material: soil | place: Antarctica | collected 2016
CAATTGATTATTTAAAATATACACCAATAAGTAAAGATATGCCATATTTTAAGACCATAAATTATATCAATAGAGCAAAACGTACAAATAGTAAGGATATTGAAAACTATGAGGAATGGAAGGCGAAATCTACTTACTTTAAATCAGATGATTTAATAAAGCCTATGTTCCAAATTATAAAAGATACTGAAATCCATTATTTAGCTCATGAATATGCAATAGAGTTGGTGGATAAATATGGAACTAAAGAAGAATTTGCCAGTCTCAAACCAATATTAGAAGCCTCATCACATGCTGAAAAAGAAAAGATTTTAGAGACATATAATAAAATAGTTGAAAAAAATAAATAAGTTATTATGATTAATATGTATTTTAAATAACTAGAATCCTATTATTTTAAGCTGTGCAGATTCTGCAGAGCTAGACTTAGAGAAATTAAGGGTGTCCAGAATCTGGACACCCTTAAAAAATTAGCATATTCATATATTCTTATACAAAGTTTTCATCTTTTCTACAGTTTCTTTATCTACTTTGCCATCTCCATATCGACTATCAATATAAAGCTTTCTCATATCTTTTATTTCATCACCAAATCTATCTATAGCCTTATTATTTACATCTAAACTAGTATCTTGTTTCCTAATTTCTATGTCTTCTTTTTTTAATTTGTCTAATAGTTTTCTATAATAATATCGTATTTGTTCTGCTGGTTCTTTTGGGTATCGTTCTCCAAATAGTCTTCTACGACCTTTCTTTTTATCTTTTATATACTCTCTATGTTCTGTGTATTCTATTCCTGCATACTCAGTTTCACTTTCTTTTGTCAGCAATTTATATAGTATATATATTACTAATAAGAATAATATAACCGCTGCTATAATTTTAAGTATTAAAAAATTTCTTTGTACATATTCAGAGAAACCTTCTACAACTCAATTACTCCAAATAATTTAGTAGCAAAATCTACAAATATATTCTTAAATGAATCCATAGTTCCAATTATAAAAACTGCGATTATCCCAACTATATATTTTCTATTACTATTTTTAATTCTTACAGAATCCATATTTGTTTCTAAATGTCTAATAGATCTTATTAAAACAATAGAAGATAATAAGAATACTATAAGAAAGATAGATTCTTTTCCTAAGAACCAACTAAATTGGGTATAAATTATTTTTAAATAGAATAGCACTGCATAGAGTATCACTGAGTTTCTAAACATAGCTACATATGCAAGATATCTACCTTTTTGCAATGAAGTTTTTATATATAAAAAGACAATTATAGTTGTAGTTATTAATAAGATCATATATTTAAAATCTCTATAAAACACCAGTGGTACCAATAATAGAAGAATTGCTATATTAGATATTTTTGTCTTTCCAATGGACATACTTATTATAATTGAAACCATAACTACCCAGACAAATATAACAGCTAATCCATCTATTGTTGTGAAATCTATAAATATTAAAAATAATGAAAATATGAATGAAACTAATGATATTATTTCTAAAATTAAAATTTCAATCATATAATCGGCTCCTATAGGTGGTAATATTTTTACTTAATTTATCTAACAAAGTGTCTTCTAATGATATTACAACCGTATTATTTACGGTTTTACTTAATAAATTGATCTCTTCTATATAATTATCTAAGATTCTAGGAGTTATAATAACTATTGTAGTATAGTTTCCTTGTTTTCTTCTAAGTTCTTTTAACATAGACTGAAAGGATGAAGGGATTTTGCTATTATCTATACGTCCTAATACTTCTAAAAATGTATCTAAGTGATTTTGACCTAGTCCAGGATAATGATAATGCCCTTTTCTATGCTCTGAATTATAGTTATATGAATTATTTACAAATCCATAGGGTATTCTTGCTTCTTGAAATTCCTCAAGTATTCCACGAGTTAAGGAAATAGCTGTTTCAACTATATCTTTTTCCACTGGTTTAAATGAGGGCTTCATAGTCTCTATGTTTAATACTACCATTACGCTGTTATCGGAGGTAAAGTCAAAATTCTTTACCATTAGATTTCCATACTTAATAGATGATGGCCAATGAATAAATCTTTCAGGTTCATTCCCTGTATATTCTCTTATTCCTATTGTCATCAGTGGATCATCTATTATCCATCTTCTGACAGAAATATCTCCACTTAGAGATCCTAAAGGTACAATGTTTTCTTCTAATTCTAATTTCTTAGGTAGTACTACAATTTCTTTGTTTATTGGTAAAAACTTTTGCTCTGTTTTAAAACCTGCAAAATCACCTACATCAATATCTACATAATCAATTAGATATAAACCTCTTTCTTTAAGAAAAACCTTATATTTTCTTACTACTCTTTGATATGGCATAACAAAGATTGTATATTGATTATTTCTTATATTAAACCCCTTAGAGAAATTTTCAACTATTTTTAGGAATGAAACATTTAAGGGTTTTCTATTTTCTATAATTGAGGAGATTTCTATCCTTTCATCTATTTCAACAACAGTTTTATCCAATTCCATTTCATAATTTAAATTAATAAAACCATATGCTAGTGTCAATCTATTTAAGATATATGTGAAAATAATTAACCCTAATAAAAGCCAAACCATAACTAAACTCCCATATCTTCTAAAGGAACTTCTACACTATCTACTATTTTCTGGATAAATTCTATAGCATTTTCTATAGTGGTTACACCACGAGCTATTATTCTATGATTTAACACGTAAGGGGCCATTATCTTCACATCCTCAGGAAGTATATAGTCTCGTCCATTTATAGCAGCGTAGGACTGGCAGGATTTGAATAATGCAATAGATCCTCGTGGACTTACTCCAAGTTCAATATCTGTTTTTCCTCTAGTTTCATTAACTATATTTATAAGATACTCCATTACATCATCTTTAATAGTTACTGCGGATATTTTTTCCATAAGTGCTGGTAATTCTTCATGATTTATTACCGATTCAATTTTATCTAATGGATTTCCAATATTTTTTTGAATTATCAATTTTTCTTCTTCTGGAGTAGGATATCCCAACTTAATTCGCATAAGAAATCTATCTAATTGAGCCTCTGGTAATGGAAAAGTTCCATAAGACTCTACAGGGTTTTGAGTAGCTAATACCATAAATGGTCTACTTAATATTCTAGTTTCTCCATCTGCTGTTATCTGTTTTTCTTCCATAGCTTCAAGTAATGAAGATTGAGTTCTTGGGGTTGCTCTGTTTATTTCATCTGTAAGAACTATATTTGCAAATAGGGGACCAGGCCTAAATTGAAATTCTCCAGTCTTTTGATTATAAAAATTTATACCTGTAATATCTGAGGGTAGTAGATCAGGTGTAAATTGAATTCTTTTAAATGGAAGATCTAATGTTTTTGAAAATGCCTTTATCATCATAGTTTTTCCCATTCCAGGAATATCTTCTAATAGTACGTGACCTTCAGATAAGAATGCTACAATTACTAACTCTATCTCTTTGTCTTTTCCTACAATTACTTGAGATACATTCTTTACTATTTTTTCTTTGAATTCTACTAAACTTTTCATATTCGCCTCCTAAATATTAATTCCATTGATATTTGTATTATACAGATTTTATATAGCTAACTCAAGGCGATTAAAGATTTATATTAAAAAGTAGATAAAAGCATATTAATTTTAATTTGTATTGGGTATAAAGAATTAAAGGAGTCGATCTTATGGGAATTCACTATGGAGATTTATATTGGGAAAAAACTTATGATAAAAAAGAAAAGTACCCTAGTTTGAATGACAATATAAAATGTGAGGTACTTGTAGTAGGTGGAGGTATGAGTGGAACTTTAGTAGCTCATGAACTTATAAACAGAGGGATAGATACTGTTTTAATAGATGAAAGTGAAGTGTCCAGGGGAAGTACTATGGCTAACACTGGTATGCTTCAATATTCCAGTGATAAAATGATGTGGAAGTTTGCAAAAGATATTGGGGAACAAAAAGCAATGCTTTTTTATGAAATGTGTCACAAAGCCATTTTAGATTTAAATGATATTCATAAAAAGATTCCACAGGAGACAAGTTTTCATTTAAGACCTAGTATTTACTATGCCAGTGATAGAAAAGGTAAAAGAGACTTAAGGAAAGAATATAAAATGCTGAAAAAGCATAATCTACCTGTAGAAGAAATGGGTAGAAGAGACTTGAAAAAGAACTTTAATATAAATAAAGATTATGCACTAATAACTAGAGATGACGCTGAGGTAAATCCGTATAAATTTATAAATATATTGATGAAGCATTTAGTGGAAAATGGTCTCAAAGTTTATGAGAATACTTCTATGGAAAATTATGAAGGAAACAATATAAAGGCTAATATAAAGACCGCAAATGGTTCAATAGAAACTAACTTTATAGTATTAGCAACAGGGTATGCTGAAAAATATATTGGGATTAAGGATAAGTCTCAGATTAATATGACTTATGCACTAGCTACTAAGCCAATTGAAAAATATCCTTGGAGTGAAAGGGCAATGATTTGGGAAACTGCTGACCCATATTTATACTTTAGAGCTAATGAAGAAAATAGAATAATTGCCGGAGGATTAGATAGACTTACACCTAATATTTCTCAAAATAAATTGCATATATATAGAAAGGCTTATAAAATTTTAAAGGATATAAAAAAGATATTCCCTGAATTAGATACGGAAGTAGAGTATGCATGGAATGCTCAATTTGGTGAATCTAGTGACGGATTACCATTTATTGGAAGAGATAAAGATATAGATAATTTGTTTTATTGTTTGGGCTTCGGTGGTAATGGGACTGCTTATAGTATGGCTGGTGGAGAAATAATTGCAGATTTGATTTTAGGCAAGAAAAATAGATATTCAGATTTAGTAAAAATGGATAGATAAAATTAAAAGGAAAAAAGCCTAGGAAATTTATTTCCTAGGCTTAAAATTTGTTAATTAAAATGCCATTCCTTCTACTATTAAATATGCATGAATTCCATCTACTTCATAAAGGTCAAAGTCATCTAATTCACTTTCTTCAGGTTTTCCCATCTCAACTGATGGTTTAGGTTCGCTAGGTCCTCAAGAGCCACAGCCATCTAACCATAATCGGACAGTATCTTCACCTTTTGATTCAATATATTTCTTTGCTTTTGGTTCAATTATAACTTTCATTATTATTCCTCCTTATCCATCTATTTCTATTGGGCTATTGTAAATATCCATGTCGATTGCACCCATCCTCTTACTAGATACAAGTCCTGCTACCATTGCATCACTTACGTTTACTAATGTTCTACCCATATCTATAAGTGGTTCTATAGCTATTAATAATCCTACTAAGGCTACTGGTAATCCCATTGCTGAAAGAACTGTTAAAGCTGCAAAAGTAGCTCCTCCTCCAACCCCGGCTATACCAAATGAAGCTATGGCAGTGACTATAATCAATTTAATTAAAAATGCTGGAGCTAATGGATTTATTCCCATTGTTGGGGCTATCATCACAGCTAACATAGCTGGGTAAACTCCTGCACAGCCATTTTGTCCTATACTTGTTCCTAAGGATGCTGATAAGTTTGCATGTCCTGGTGAAACTCCAAGTTTGTCTATTTGGGTTTCCACATTTATTGGAAGTGACCCTGCAGATGATCTGGAACTAAAGGCAAACAATAGTGCTGTACTTGCTTTTTTCACATATGTTATAGGATTCAATCCAAATATCGCTAAAATTATTAAATGAACTATAAATACTAATAACAATGCAACATATGAAGCAATTACAAAATTTATAAGCCTTAATATCTCTGTAAAGTTACTGGTTGAAACCATCCTGGTCATAAGTGCCAAGACTCCAAATGGTGTTAATCTTAAAATCATTGTAACCATACGCATTACTACATCATGCAAAGTTTGAATAAAATCTGTAAAGATTTTTGCTGACTCAGGTTTGGTATTTCTGATCCCAATAGTTGCCAGTGCAATAAAGGTTGCAAAAACTACTACTGATAATGTTGCTGAACTTCCTTGTCCAGTCATAGAATAGAAAGGATTAGTAGGAATTATATCAGTAATTTGTTCTGGTATTGGTTTGGATTGGTAATCTTCCAAACGGTCTTCTAATTTATCTCCGGCTTGCATTTCTGATTCACCTAATTGAAGGTTGGCTGCGTCAAGTTTAAATACACTTGCAGTACCGGCTCCTATAAAAGCAGATATTGCTGTAGTTATCATCAATATTGCTATTATTTGAGTTGCCATTTTACCAAGATTCTTTGAATCTTGCATAATTATTGCATTGGTTATTGATACGAAGATAAGTGGTATAACAATCATCCTAAGAAGTCTAACATACCCATTACCTACAACTGAAAACCAAGTATTGGATTCTCTAACTATATCAGATGTACCACCGTATATCAATTGCAGTGCTGCACCAAATGCAATACCTATACCCATTGCTATAAAAACTCTTACTGTGAAAGAAAGGTTTAATTTCTTTAAATATATTAAGCCATATATAATGGCTGCCATGATTGCTATATTTATAATTACAGCTATTGTTGTGTTCATTTTTCCACTCCTTTTCATAATTACATTTCATATAATCCAATAATAAAATATTAGGATTATGAATGTTCATTGTATTTACATTTTCTGTAAAATTGGTTTTGTCAGATATATATGTAATAAGTACCCTTTATATGAGCGACTATTCATTTGTTTTAAAATAAATAAAAAAATAAGTATAAAACAAATGGAATTGTTTTATACTTATAATTATTGTAATATTATATTTTAATTTGGTGGTAGACTTTTTTACCTTTTTTTAATAATATTTTATTGTCTTTAAAGTCTTCCAATGTAATAGTCCTATCTATTGCTTCAACTTTTACATCATCTATACTTATTCCACCTTGTTGGATTAGTCTTCTACCTTCTCCATTGGTTTTAATTAACTCTACTTCTCTTAATAAGTCCAATATGCCTATACCTTCTACAAAAATTGAACTTTCCATATCTGTAGATGGTATGGACTCAGAATCTGCCCCACCTGCAAATAATGCTTTGGCTGCTTCTTCTGATTTAATAGCTTCTTCTTCGCCATGAATTGCTCTAGTTACATCAAAAGCTAATACTTCTTTTGCCCTATTAATTTCTGAGCCTTCCAAGGCGCCTAATCTTTTAACTTCCTCTAAAGGTATAAAAGTTAAAAGGGATAAGAATTTTTCAACATCTCTATCATCTGTATTTCTCATATATTGATATAGCTCATAAGGAGGTGTCTTTTCTGGATCAAGCCAAATGGTACCTGCTTCTGTTTTACCCATTTTAACTCCTGATGCAGTAGACAAGAGCTTAAATGTCATAGCATATACTTTTTCTCCTTCTAATTTTCTAACCAATTCATATCCACCTAATATATTAGACCATTGGTCACTGCCACCCATTTGGATCTTACAATTGTGTTTTCTAAATAATTCCAAATAGTCATAGGATTGCATTAACATATATCCAAATTCAAAGAAAGTAAGTCCCTGTTCTAGTCTGTTTTTGTAGCAATCAAATGTAAGCATTCTATTTACTGAAAAATGAACTCCAATTTCTCTCATAAAGTTTAAATAATTTAAATCTAGTAACCAATCTGCATTATTTTCCATTATGGCTTTACCTGGACTAAAATCAAGAAATTTTTCAAATTGTAATTTAAATTTACTGGCATTATGATCAATAAATTCCTTTGTCATTACATTTCTCATATCAGATTTTCCAGATGGGTCACCAATCATAGTGGTTCCACCACCTAAAAGTGCTATAGGTCTATGACCAGCATTTTGCATATGTTTCATTACCATTATCTGTATGAAATGGCCTAAGGTCAAACTATCTGCTGTGGCGTCAAATCCAATATAAAAAGTTACAGATTCATTTCCCAGTAATTCTTTTAGTTCTTCTTCAAATGTAACTTGGTCTATATATCCTCTTTCTGTAAGTGTATCAAATACATTTTGCATAATTCTACCTCCTAAAAATTAATATAAAAATAGGGCTTCTCTTGTCTTGTAAAGGACGAGAGAAACCCGTGGTACCACCTTAATTTGCATAATATGCCTTAAGCCACGTAACGAGTGGTATTCGCAATTGAACTCAGGAACTGTAATTCACCTTTAAATATTTATAGACTTCTCACCAATAGCCCATTCTCTTTGATTTATCTATTTAAGGTTACTATATCCGTCATAGTTGTTTATATATTTATCTTATATTAATATAACTCTGATCTCTTGTCAAGTTTTAGAACCAGATTATATTATTCTACTTTTAATTCTGCACTATTTTCCCAAAGACCATGGATATTACAATAGCTTGTAGCAAAGATAGTACCAGATTTTTCTGCTTTAAATTTTACTGTAGCAAATGCATCTGTAAATGTACCAAATTCTCCATGAGATGAGAAATTAACATTAGCTATTTCTACTGGGAATTTGTTTCCATCTACTTGGAAATATACTTTAATCCATGCTATGTGATGTTCTAATGTGTTAGGGTGAGGAATTTCTTCACCTATAAGTACTTTAATGTCTAAATATTCGCCTAATTTAGCCATTTCTGGAGCATGTATTACTGGAACGTGTTTTTCACCTTTCCAATCTCCACTTTGATATAATTCTCCTATGCTTTTCAAATTAAAAACCTCCTTATATTTTTACAAATTTCACTATAATAACCTATACCCAATTATGGACAATACTAACAATTAGCAAGTATTATATGTAATTATCTCCTGTTATAGAGTATAATAGTATTAAGATAAAGTAAGGAGTGTTAAATTATGAGTGATATAAAACTAATAGCAACTACAACATTTGGTTTAGAAGCTGTAGCAAAAAGAGAGCTAATGTTACTGGGATATAATGATATGGAAGTAGAAAATGGTAAGGTTACTTTTCTAGCAACAGAAAAGGATATTCCAAAGGCTAATCTATGGATGAGAACAGCTGAAAGAATATTATTACAGATGGGACAATTTAAGGCTTTAACTTTTGATGAATTGTTTGAGAAGACTAAGGCTCTACCTTGGGAAGAATGGATTCCAGAAGATGGTAATTTCCTCATAGAAGGTAAGAGTATTAATTCTAAGTTGTTTTCAATTTCAGATTGTCAAAGAATAGTTGAAAAGGCCATTGTGGAAAGACTAAAAACTAAATATAAGGGAGTAGAGTGGTTTCCTAAAACCGGTGCAAAGTTTACTGTAGAAATTGGAATGCTAAAAGATATAGCTACTCTTACAATAGATACATCTGGTGTAGGACTTCATAAAAGAGGTTATAGAGATAGAGCCGGAGATGCTCCTATCAAAGAAACTCTTGCTGCAGCAATGGTTCTTCTAAGTTTTTGGAACAAAGACAGACCATTATTCGATCCATTTTGTGGTTCAGGGACTATACCTATAGAGGCAGCTATGATAGGCAAAAATATGGCTCCAGGATTAGACAGAAAATTCGCTTCAGAAGAATGGCCTAGAGTTAAAAAAGAATATTGGATAGAGGCTAGACAAGAAGCATTTAAACTTATTGATAATGATGTAAAATTAAATATAATTGGTTGTGACACAGATAAAAGATCAATACTAAGAGCTAGAGACAATGCAGCCAATATAGGTTTAGAAGATGATATAATGTTTTTCATGAAAGATATGAGAGATGTGGATATAAATGAAGATTATGGAGTAGTAATATCTAATCCACCCTATGGAGAGCGTATGGGTGAAATAGAAGAAATACAACAGCTATATGTAGATTTAGGAGTAAAAATGGGTGACTTAGAAACTTGGTCAACTTATATAATTACTTCTGAAGAGAGATTTGAATCATTTTTTGGTAAAAAAGCTGATAAAAAGAGAAAATTATATAACGGTAGAATTAAGGTAGATTATTATCAGTTCTACGGACCGCGACCACCAAGAAAAGAAGACTAGGAGGATTAAAATGAATATCTATACAAAGGCAGGAGACAAAGGTAAAACAAGCCTATATGACGGCGTAAAGGTTACTAAAGATGATGTTAGAGTTGAAAGCTATGGAACTATTGATGAACTTGGTTCATTTTTAGGTCTTGCGAAGAATTATGTAGAAAATGAGAAGATGTATGATGAAATTCAAGAAATACAAAATAAATTATTTACAGTAGCTACTAATTTAGCTACAGAAGATCATACTAAGGTTGCTCACTTTATTTTAGAAGATGATATCAAGCGATTAGAAGAACTGGTAGATTACTATATGGGGGCACTTAATAATCCTACTGGATTTATAGTTAATGGCTCAAACATTAAATCTGCGTATCTTCATGTAGCCAGAACAGTATGTAGAAGAGGCGAAAGAGCAATTGTAAGATTATCTGGGCATGCAGATGTGGATGCACTTGTTATTAAATATGTAAATAGATTATCTGACACTCTATATGCCATGGCAAGATTTTCTGAAGAAGACCAAATATCTGTACAATATTAAGGAAGAAATTTGGTATACTTGTGGTATAAGCTTAAGACATAATGTACAATGAGCTTAAGATTAAGAGAAAAACATTAAATGTTTTATTAGAAAACGTAGGTGATTTAATGAGTAAAATAAAAAATGATATTCAAAATACTATACAAGATAGAGGAATATTAAACTATCATGTTTTAGATGGTATGGCAGACTGGGTTAGAGTTGTAGATTCTACCGGTTCTATTTTGTTTGCAAATAAAGTCATGAAAGAACACTTTGATGACGATATGGTAGGAAAACAATGTTATTTTATACATGAGGACAAAAAAAGATGTTCATTTTGTATTTCAAATATTAGTATTATAACTGGTGAAGTAGTTCAAAAAGAAGAGATAATAGCTGGAAAGTATTACTCTGTAAAGAGCTCACCTATAACAAATAGTGAAGGGGAAATTTTCGCTGCTGTAGAAGTTTTTAGAGATGTAACACGTGAAAGAAAATTAGAGATTGAATTAATAGAGAGAAATAAAAAAATGAGAACAGATCTTGAGTTTGCCAAGCGGATACAAGAAAGAATTTTACCAAAAAAGGGCGAACTAGATTGTATTAATTTGGATTATATATATAGACCTTCAGAAATGCTTAGTGGAGATATGTTTGATGTGTTCCATATAGATAGAACCCATATAGGGATTTATATAAGTGATGTAGCAGGGCATGGAGTCTCAGCTTCTATGATGACAATGTTTATAAGACAAACTATGAGAGTTCTGAAAGGGGACATTTTGAGCCCATCTCAAGCACTTACAGAACTCCACGGAAGATTTGCTTTGTTGAACTTAGATGTAGATAAATACTTTACTATCTTTTATGGAGTTCTAAACACTAAAACTGGAGAATTTATATATGCCAATGGAGGACATAATTGTATTCCAATTAAATTTGGAAATAATAATATAGAATTATTAGAAATTAGTGGATTTCCTATCGCTCTTTTAGGTGAGGAAATGTATTACGAAGAGAAAAGGGTTAAATTAATAAAAGGGGATAGTATTTTATTCTATACAGATGGTATTACAGAGATAAAAGATAAGAAAGGAATAGAATTTGGTGTAGAAGGGGTACTGAATACTATAAAAGAATCACCTGCAAATATTCTTAAAGAGATAGAAGAAAATGTGATTGAACATAATTATGGAGAGCAAGAAGATGATTTTGCATTGGTACTAATGGAATATACTAAATAAAGTAGAGGTGGAAGATGTGAAGATTACTTTGGATTATTCAAATAGTTTTATAAGTGATGATGAGCTTAAATATATGGAACCCTATATTAAAGTCAGTGATGAATTGCTAGAAAAGAAAGTTGGGCCTGGTAATGAATTTTTAGGTTGGATTGATTTACCTAGCCAATATGATAAAGATGAATTTAAGTTAATAAAAGATTGTGCAAAAAAAATACAAGAAGATTCCGATGTACTATTAGTAATTGGTATTGGAGGATCTTATTTGGGAGCAAGGGCTGTTATAGATGCTCTTAGCCACAGCTTCTATAATAATCTAACAAGTGAAAAGCGTAAAACTCCAGAAATATATTATGTAGGCAATAATATTTCTAGTAATTATCTACAAGATTTAATGGATGTTATTGAAGGAAAAGATATTAGTATAAATATTATTTCTAAATCAGGAACTACTACTGAGCCAGCTATTGCTTTTAGAATTTTTAAGGAATATATGGAGAACAAATATGGAAAAGAAGAAGCTAAGAATAGGATTTATGCTACCACTGATAAGTCTAGAGGAGCATTAAAAAAACTATCTGATAATGAAGGATATAAAACTTTTGTAATACCGGATGATGTTGGTGGAAGATATTCTGTATTGACTCCAGTAGGCTTGCTTCCAATTGCTGCTGCAGGTATTGATATTAACAAATTAATGGAAGGTGCACATTCAGCAATGGGAGAATATTCTCATTCAGACTTAAATATGAACATGTGCTATAAATATGCAGCCTTAAGAAACATTTTATATAATAGAGGTAAAGACATTGAGATTCTAGTAAACTATGAGCCTAGCTTACAGTATTTAGGTGAGTGGTGGAAGCAATTATATGGTGAATCAGAAGGAAAAGATGGAAAAGGAATATATCCAGGTAGTGCAAATTTTACTACAGATTTACATTCCATTGGACAGATTATTCAAGATGGAAAAAGAAATCTTTTTGAAACTACAATAAATATTGAAACTCCTAAATATGAAATCAAATTAAAGGCAAACGAAGAAGATTTAGATGGACTTAACTTTTTAGAAGGAATGACCTTAGACCATGTAAACAAAAAAGCCTTTGAAGGAACATTATTAGCCCATGTAAAAGGAAATGTACCAAATATAATAATAAATGTACCAGAATTAAATGAATTTTATTTAGGTAAGCTTATTTATTTCTTCGAAAAGGCCTGTGCTATTTCTGGTTATATGCTAGGAGTAAATCCTTTCGATCAACCAGGAGTAGAAGAATATAAAAAAAATATGTTCCAATTATTAGGTAAACCAGGATATTAAATTAGAGGGGGTAATATTTTGACTTATGAAAACCTTTTGCTAAAAAAGGAAGGCAATATATGTATATTGTCTATTAATAGGCCAGATGAATTAAATGCACTAAATTCAAATGTTCTTAGAGAATTGGATATGGCCATAGATAATATTTCTATGGATGATGAAATTTATGTATTAGTAATAACTGGAGAAGGAAGAGCTTTTGTAGCAGGTGCGGACATTAGTGAGATGCAAAGTAAAAATTCTTTAGAAGCTAGAGAATTTGCTGACAGAGGCTTAAATGTATTTAGAAAAATAGAGTTAATGGAAAAACCTGTAATAGCTGCTGTAAATGGGTTTGCACTTGGTGGAGGATGCGAATTAGCCATGTGTTGTGATATTCGAATAGCATCAGAAAAAGCAAAATTTGGTCAGCCTGAAGTAGGACTTGGAATTACACCTGGTTTTGGTGGGACACAAAGACTTAGCAGATTAGTAGGACTGGGAAAAGCTAAAGAATTAATATTTACAGCGAAAATTATAAGAGCAGATGAAGCTATGAAAATAGGTCTGGTAAATAATGTGGTTGCAGCTGAAGATTTAATGGAATCTGCTTTAGGACTAGCTAAGGAAATAGCATCTAAGGGTCAATTAGCTATTAGATATGCAAAATCAGCAATTAATAGAGGAATAGAAACAGATATAGAAACAGGAATGTGCATTGAAAAGGATTTATTTGCACTTTGTTTTGCAACAGAAGATCAAAAAGAAGCAATGTCAGCTTTTTTAGAAAAGCGAGAAGCAAATTATAAACTAAAATAATTGGAGGGGATTTTATGAAGAAAATTGGAATTTTAGGTAGAGGTACTATGGCTGTAGGAATTGCTCAAATTTTCGCTCAAGGTGGTAATGAGGTACTTATGTGGGTTAGATCAATTGATAAGGATAACCCAAGAGCTAGTTTAGATGGTTTAGAGAAAGGTTTAAATAAATTAGTAATTAGAGAAAAAATCACTCCAGCACAAATGGGAAATACTTTAAAGAATATAAGTATAACTGACACCTATGAAGATTTAAAAGACTGTGATTTAATAATAGAAGCAATTGCAGAGGATATGGATTTAAAAAAATCTGTATTAAAAGAATTAGATTCCATTTGTAAAGAAGAGACTATTTTCGCTACTAATACTTCTTCTCTATCAATAACTGAAATGGCAAATGCTACAAATAGACCAGACAAAGTTGTAGGAATGCATTTCTTTAACCCAGTACCAGTTATGAAGTTAGTTGAAGTTATCAAAGGATTAGCTACTTCTGAAGAAACAAAGCAATTTATTTATGCATTATCAGAAAGTGTAGGAAAGACACCTGTTGAAATAGAAGAAGCACCAGGATTTGTAGTAAATAGAATTTTAATTCCTATGATAAATGAAGGAATTGGAATATATGCTGAAGGACTTGCCTCAGCTGAAGACATAGACCAATCTATGAAATTAGGAGCAAACCATCCAATGGGACCATTAGCATTGGGAGATTTAGTAGGACTGGATGTTTGTCTAGCTATTATGGATGTATTATATGAAGAATTTGGAGACTCAAAATACAGAGCTCATCCACTTCTTAGAAAAATGGTAAGAGGAAACATACTAGGAAGAAAAACCAAAAAAGGATTCTTCGAATACTAAAACTGAATAAGAAAACTAAAACCCCGAAAATTAATTTCGGGGTTTTTATCTTATCTTTTGATTTTAAGGTTTTAATTGTTAGCTTTGCACTCCAAAATTAAGTCCTGCGGAGCACATTAAGGTTGACTGTTAACTGTTCACTGTTCACTGTTTCTATACTGCCGCTGCTTTTTTTTTGCTGTGTTCCAATATAGATTCTCCTATTAAATATACGTTCCCAGCGCCCATTGTAACAATAACATCTTCTGCTTTAGCTGTTCTCAATAGAAAAGCTTCTATTTCTTCAAAACTAGGTAAGTATAATACATCTGATCCACTTCTATTTATAGCCTTAGCTAAATCTGTAGCATGGATTTCTTTGTTGTCAGGTTCTCTGGCAGCATATATATCAGCAATTATTATTTTGTCTGCATCGTGAAAAGCTGTTGCAAATCTTTCTAACAATATTTTAGTTCTAGTAAAAGTATGAGGTTGGAAAACACAATATATTTTTCCCACATTAGAATCTCTTAAAGCCTTAAGTGTTACTTGTATTTCTGTTGGATGATGTGCATAATCATCTATTATTTTAATGCCTTCAGCATATCCTTTTAACTCCAATCTTCTATGAACCCCTGCATATGCAAGTATAAATTTAGTCAGAAGCTCCATAGGAACCCCGTGATGATGAGCAGCTACAATTGCAGCTAGGGAATTATATATATTGTGAAGACCTGTTACTTGTAGTTCTATTGGCCATAATTCTTCACCCTTTATATTAAGAGTATATGTTGAGTGACCATCTGGACTAAAGTGAATATTTTCTGCTTTGTAATCAGCATTTTTAAGTACTCCAAAAGTTGTTATACGAGCTTTAGTATGAGGAACTAATTTCATACAGTTTTCATCATCTGCATTTAAAACCAGTTCATTATCTTCTTTAAGATTTTTTGCGTATCCAATAAAAGTATCCAGTATATGATTTAAGTCTCTAAAATAGTCTAAATGATCTTCATCTATGTTGGATATTACAGCCATTGTTGGGTAATACTTTAATATGTTTGCTTTATATTCACAAGCTTCCGTAACTATGTAATCATCGCTACCAATTCTTACATTTCCACCAATTTCATCAAGTTGTCCACCTAACAGCACTGTAGGATCTAAGGTTCCGTGATTAGTAATCGAAGCTAACATACTTGTAGTACTGGTTTTACCATGTGTACCAGAAATGGCAATGGAATGCTTATAGTTTTTCATAATAGCACCTAAAAATGTTGCCCTATCTGTTACAGTTGCATTTGAATTTAAAGCTGCACTTAGTTCTTTATTATCTTTTGAAATGGCATCTGTATAAATAATAAGATCTGCCCCAATAATATTTTCTTCCTTATGTCCTATGTATACTTTTGCTCCTAATTTTTCTAGTCTATTAACTATTGCACTATCTTGAGAATCAGTTCCGGTTACTATATATCCTTTTGATAGTAAAATCTCAGCTAAACTACTCATACTAATACCGCCAATACCTATAAAGTGTATTTGATTATAATTGTGTTCATATATGTTAAATTTAAACATAAGGTTTCCTCCTAAATTTCAACTGACTATTCATATTATTACCCATTTTTTAGAATACTATTATTCTATTTTAATATTATATGCTTATTACTGATTGATTATATCATATCAAAAATATAATAAAAGTAAAAGAAATATTGCGAATTTAAAGAAATTTCACAATATTTTAAATTATTTTCAAAAAAAAGAAGGACTTTTCGTTTTTATACCGAATAGGTACATAGATTAATATTTTACTTACATCTTGGAAGGTGGTGAAAGACAATGAAGATTACAGACGTTAGGGTCAGAAAAATAACAGAAGATGGGAAAATGAAAGCTATAGTTTCTGTTACTTTTGATGAAGAGTTTGTTGTTCACGATATCAAAATAATAGAAGGTCAAAATGGACTTTTTATTGCAATGCCAAGTAGGAAGATGGCAGATGGAGAGTTTAGAGACATCGCTCACCCTATCAATGCAGCCACTAGGAAAAAGATTCAAGAAGCAATTTTCGTAGAGTATGAAAAAACTGTAAAATTAGAACCAGTAGTAGTAGAAGAACCAGAAGTAGAACCAGAAGTAGAATTAGAAGTAGAAACAAAAGAAGAAGCAGCAGAAGCAGAAGTAGAAGAATTAGAAGAGATAACAGAAGAAGAAGATGAAGAAGCGGCGGAAGAAGAAGCAGAAGAAGTAGCAGAATTGGTAACAGAGTAAAAAGCCTTTATGGCTTTTTTCTTTTGCCTATATTTATTTAATTTTGAATCTTTATCCATTTTGGTATAGACTTATAATGAAAATGAGTTAAAATATTAGTAGAAGTATATTGAAAAATAGAGTAAATTAAATTGAGGTGTTGGAATGAATATTTCTATAATTTTGGCTGCAGGAGAAGGTACTAGGATGAAATCCCGAGTTCCTAAGGTATTGCATAAAGTATGTGGAAAACCCATACTTGAATATGTAATAGATGCAAGCATAGATGCAGAAGTAGAAAAGAACATTGTAATAATTGGTCATGGGGGAGAAAAGGTTCAAGAATATTTTAAAGAACAACCAATAATTTTTAGAAAACAGCCTATTGGTGAAGAATTTCCCTATGGAACTGGATTTGCTGTTAAGCAAGCTATAGATTTAATAGAGGATGATAGTACTGTACTTATTCTTTATGGAGATACTCCATTAATTACTAAGGATACAGTTAATAAATTTATCCAATTTCATAAAGAAGAAAAGAATCATGGTACAGTTCTTACTGCTATCTTGGAAGATACAACTGGATATGGTAGAATAATAAGGGAAGATGGAGGAAATATTTCTCGAATTGTAGAACATAAGGATTCATCTCCCGAAGAAAATCTGATTAAAGAAATTAATTCAGGTATTTATTGTTTTGATGGAAAACTATTGAAATATGCTCTTGAGCAGATTGATAACAATAATTCTCAAGGAGAGTATTATATAACTGATGTAATTAGTATCTTGAAAGATAAGGATTACAAGGTAGGAGCATATATAATAAATGATTCTATAGAGATTCACGGTATTAATTCAAAGGTACAATTAGCTTTTAGTGAAAGTGTTATGAAAGCTAGAATTAATGAAAAGTTTATGGAAGATGGAGTTACAATTATAGATTCAGATAATACTTATATAGAAAGTACAGTAGAAATCGGCACAGACACTATTATTTATCCCGGAGTAACCATAGAAGGAAATACTATAATAGGAGATAATTGTATTATTAGATCTGGTACTAGAATAAAAAATAGTATTATAAATAATAATGTGGCAATTGAATCTTCTTTAATTGAAGATAGCAGTATTGATGAAGAATCAAAGATTGGTCCTAATGCTCATTTAAGACCTAATAGTCATATTGGCAAGAATGTAAAAATAGGAAATTTTGTTGAGGTTAAAAATGCTTTTATAGGTAATAATTCTAAAGCAGGTCATTTATCTTATATAGGTGATGCAACCATAGGTCAAAATGTTAATATAGGATGTGGAGTTATATTCGTAAACTATAATGGAAAGGATAAATTCCATAGTACTATAGGAAATAATGCATTTATAGGTAGCAACTCTAATCTTATTGCCCCTGTTGAAGTAAAAGAATATGGATACATCGCTGCAGGGTCTACAATTACTAAGGATGTTGAAGAAGGAGCTCTTTCCATAGCAAGAGCTCAACAAAGAAACATAGCAGGTTGGGTAGAGAGAAAAGGGAAGAAACTATAAAATTACTTTAGGAGGAAATTAGAGATGAATTTATGCCTTGGTGCTATAAAGGTATTAACTGGTAATGCAAATAGAACTTTGGTAAAAGACATTTGCAAAGAATTGGGAATAGAATTATCTCGTAGTGATGTTACTCATTTCAGTGATGGTGAAATTAATATAAATATTACTGAAACTGTCAGGGGAGCAGATGTATATATAATTCAATCAACTTCTACCCCAGTTAATGATAATCTTATGGAAGTATTGATCTTAATAGATGCATGTAAAAGAGCATCAGCAGGTAGAATTAATGTGGTACTGCCATATTATGGATATGCTAGACAGGATAGAAAAACTAAGGCTAGAGAACCAATAACTGCTAAATTAGTTGCTGATTTACTTACAATTGCTGGAGCAGATAGAGTGGTTACAATGGACCTTCATGCTGGACAAATTCAAGGTTATTTTAATATTCCTGTAGACCATTTGTCAGCAATACCAATACTTGCCAATTACTTTAAGCCGATTATCTGTGAAAATACAGTAGTAGTTTCTCCAGATTTAGGCGGAGTTACTAGAGCTAGAACTTTTGCTAATATACTGGATTTACCTATAGCTATTATTGAAAAGAGAAGACCAAAGGCAAATGTATCTGAAGTAATGAATGTTATAGGAGATATTGCTGGAAAAGATGTTATATTAGTAGATGATATAATAGATACTGCAGGAACCATATGCAAAGCTGCATCAGTACTAAAAAACTTTGGAGCAAAAAAAGTATATGGATGTGCTACACATGGTGTATTATCAGGTCCAGCAATTGAAAGAATTTCTGAATCAGAGTTAGAGAAGTTCATTATAACTGACACTATACAATTACCTGAAAGTTGCAGAATAGATAAGATAGAAATAGTAAGTGTAGCCTACATTTTGGCAAAAGCCATAAGAAGAATAAATGAAAATGAATCCATTAGTGTTATTTTTGATTAATCAGGAGATGATGATTTGTATGTTGTAGTAGGATTAGGTAACCCTGGAAAGGATTATACTAATACAAGACATAATATAGGATTTAATACAGTGGATTTAATTGCAAAGAAGAACAATATCAATTTAAATAAGATAAAGTTCCAATCTGTTTATGGGGAAGGTAATATCGGAGGACATAAAGTTCTTCTAATGAAGCCTCAAACATATATGAATAATAGTGGTATTTCTTTAAGAGAAGTTTCACAATACTATAAAATTCCTATAGAAAATATAATTGTAATAGTAGATGATATAGATATAGATTTTAGCGCTGTTAAAATTAGAGCTAAAGGCAGTGCAGGATCTCATAATGGTTTAAAATCCATTATAAATTACTTGCACTGTGAAGAATTTACAAGAGTAAAAGTTGGTATTGGGAAAAAATACCCCAATCAGGATTTAGCCAGTTTTGTACTCAGTAGATTTAGTCCAGATGAACAAGTAGACATAGATATTTCTATTGTTCTTGCAGCTGAAGCTGTTGAATCGATAATAAAAGATGGAATTGACATGGCTATGAATAAATATAATATAAAACAAACACCGCCCAGTGATTAAACTGGGCTTAAGCCTTTTCTTAAGGAGTAATGCATATGAAAAATTTCCTAGTAGATCCATTAAAAAACTTAGGGTCCTATAATAGTCTATTAAAGGATATTCAAAATACTGTAACCCCAATTTCTACCTATGGAATCGTAGATGAAAGCTTGGGGCATTTTGTATATAGCTTGAAACTTCATACGGATAAGCAGATATTATTAATAAGCTATGATGAAGTTAGAGCAAGAAAACTTTATGAAGATATTAAGAACCTGGGAGATAAAGAAGTTATGTATTTTCCTAAACGAGAGGTTCTTTTTTATGATATAGATGCTTTTAGTTATGAGAGATCAAATCAAAGATTAAATGTAATATCTAAATTAATGGAGGATAAAGAATTAATAGTGGTTACCTCTTTGGATTCTCTCCTAGATAAAATATTAGTAAAGAGTATTTTTGATAAATATACCCAATCTATTGATTTAGAAAGTGTTATTGATCTACAGATGTTAATTCAAAACTTTGTAGAATTAGGATATGAACGAGTATCAATGATAGAAGGTATAGGTCAATTTAGTATAAGGGGAGGAATAATAGATTTTTTCCCACCTAACAATGAAAATCCTTTTAGAATAGAACTGTTTGATGACACTATAGATTCTATTAGAATATTTGATCTATCATCTCAAAGAACTTTAGAAAGTATCCAAAAAGTATTTGTACCACCGGTTAAAGAAATATTAATAGCTCCTGAATTTAATCAGGAGCTAATCGCTAATTTTGAGAAGGAATTTAAAGCTGCACTATCAAAAGATAAGTCTGTAATAAATGAAGATAAGTTTTATAAGTATTTAGAATTGCTTAAAGAAAGTATTTATATGTCAAATAGAGATATGATAATTCCCTATATACCTGAAGAATATCTTACTTCTATATTTGATTTCTTTAGGGATGATGCATTAATAATATTAGATGAACCTAGGAGAATAGAAGATAGGGCGAAGAATCTTAAAAGAGATTTTCTTATGAAGTTTACAGATCTTCTAGAAGTTGGAGAAGCTCTTCCTTCTCATAGTAATATTGTATACGATTATAATGACCTGCTTCCTAAAATTAGAGAAAAGGTAGTAGTTACAAATAGTGGGTTTTTAAAAGGGGATCATCTCTTTAATCCAAAAGCTATACACAATTTTTCTGTTAAATCTATGACTAACTATCATAATAAGATGGAACTATTAAAAGAAGACTTAAACCATTATAAATATAGAGGTTATAAAATAGTTATTTTATCAGGTACTGAAGAAAGAGGTCTTAGACTTAAAGAGACCCTGGATGGACTAGATGTGGTAAGTAATTATTCTACGACTACAGATGGTGAAATCAAATCTAACCAAATTATTATAACCAGTGGTAGTATAGCAAATGGATTTGAATATCCTAATTTAAAATTCATAGTTTTAAGCGATAATGAGATCTTTGGTGCTTCCAAGAGAAAAACTAAAAAGACACGAAAAAAGTCTAAAAATAAAACTATAAATATTTCAGACTTAAAACCAGGAAATTATGTAGTTCATGAAATACATGGAATTGGTCAATATGAAGGTATAGTTCAACTCAATATTCAAGGAATAAAAAAAGATTATTTGACCATAAGATATAAGGGCAAGGACAAGCTCTATTTACCAGTAGATCAAATGAATTTAATACAAAAATATATTGGTTCAGATGCTCTTAAACCAAAGGTAAATAAATTGAGTAGTGGAGATTGGTCCAAAACCAAGGCTAAGACTCAAAAAGCAGTAGAAAATATGGCCCAAGAATTATTAGACCTTTATGCAAAAAGAGAAAAGCTTGCTGGATATGCCTATGGTGAAGATACCCCATGGCAAAATCAATTTGAGGATTTATTTCCTTATGAAGAAACAGAAGGTCAACTCAAATCAGCAGAAGAAATTAAAAAGGATATGGAAAAGATTAAACCTATGGATAGGTTATTGTGTGGGGATGTAGGATATGGTAAGACTGAGGTAGCACTACGAGCAGCTTTTAAAGCTGTGATGGAAAGCAAACAAGTAGCTATATTAGTTCCTACTACCATCTTAGCTCAACAACATTACAATACATTGGTTGAAAGATTTAGTGAATTCCCTATTAAGATTGCAATGTTAAGTAGGTTTAGAAGTCCAAAACTTCAAAAGCTAGAAATAGAAAATCTTAGAACTGGTAATGTAGATATAGTAGTGGGTACACATAGGCTATTAAGTAAAGATGTTGTATTTAAGGATCTAGGACTATTAATAGTAGATGAAGAGCAACGTTTTGGTGTAAAACACAAAGAATTATTAAAGCAGTTGAAAGAAAATGTTGATGTACTAACACTTACTGCTACTCCAATACCAAGGACTCTTCATATGAGTATGATTGGTATTAGAGATATGAGTGTAATAGACGAACCACCTGAAGAAAGATATCCTATTCAAACTTATGTGGTTGAATGGAATGAACAAATGATAAGAGATGCAATCCTTAAGGAAATTGGACGAGGAGGGCAGGTATATTTTCTTTATAATAGAGTTGATACCATTGATAATATGACTAGTAAATTAAGAGAATTAGTTCCAGAAGCTACGTTTGCAATAGGTCATGGACAAATGCCAGAAAAACAATTAGAAAATGTAATGGTGGATTTTTTAGCTGAAGAATCAGATGTCCTTGTTTGTACCACTATTATTGAGACGGGTTTAGATATTCCTAATGTAAATACTATTATTATTTTTGATTCTGATAAAATGGGATTATCTCAGCTATACCAATTAAGAGGTAGGGTAGGAAGATCTAGTAGGTTAGCCTATGGATACTTTACCTACGAAAAAAACAAAGTCTTAACTGAGGTTGCTGAAAAAAGATTAAGGGCTATAAAAGAATTTACTGAATTTGGATCAGGTTTTAAAATTGCCATGAGAGATTTAGAAATAAGAGGTGCTGGAAATCTTTTAGGAATGCAGCAACATGGGCACATTGAGGCAGTAGGGTATGATCTATATGTAAAATTCTTAAATGAAAGTATAAGAAGGTTAAAGGGAGAAGTAATTGAAGAAAAAATAGATACTACCATTGATATACAAGTAGATGGCTATATACCTACATTTTATATAGAGGATGAAGAGCAAAAGATAGAAGTTTATAAAAAGATAGCAGCAATAGAGGATATGGATGACTATAGTGAGATCATAGATGAGTTAATAGATCGATATGGAGATATTCCAAAAGAGGTAGCAAATATTATGGAAGTTTCTTATATAAAAAGTTTGGCTAGTAAAAATAAAATTAAAAATATACTTCAGGGTCAACGCTATATAAAATTGGAATTTGCATCTGCAGATAACATTAGTCCAGAGCTGATACAATATCTATCTACTGAATATAAAAATAGTATATTTTTCAATTTATCATCGGAACCTTATTTTAATTTCAAAGCTAAAAAGGACCAGCTAGGGAGTTTAAAAGATTTACTAGAAAAAATAAATGGTTTCAATAATGAGACAAATAATATATAATAGAAATGATTTTAAAATAGAAAGGATGTTTTGATAAATGAAATTTAATATAAAGTTATTAATTATAAGCTTGATTGCTATATTTGCAATAGGATTAGGCGGTTGTGTCAATAAAAATGTAGATGGTTTAGTAGCTGAGGTTGATGGGCAAGAAATTACCCAAGAAGAATATGATACTGAATATGAAATTTACAAAAACCAATTTGAAGCTCAATTAGGTGAAGGTGCATTAGAACAAGCTGGACCTGATGGATTAACTTATGGTGAAGTTTTAAGAGCAAATATATTGGAAAAATTAATTATGGAAAAACTTGTAGAGAAAGAAAGTGCAAATTTAAAGTTATCAGTAACTGATGAAGAAGTTGCGGCCAAAATGAGTGAATATCTTGAAGAAATGGGCGGTCAAGATAAATTTGATGAGTTTTTAGAAAGTCTAGAGCTTTCAGAAGAATACTTTGAAGCTAATTTAAAAAAAGAATTACTCTTCAATAAATATAGAGAAGAAGTATTGAAAGATGCTTCCATAACTGATGAAAGTATTAAGAGTTATTTTGATGAAAACCAAGAAGAGCTAGTAGTTATTAGAGCTAGCCATATACTTGTAGATTCTGAAGAAAAAGCTAAAGCAGCCTTGGATAGATTAAACGCAGGTGAAGAATTTGCTGAAGTTGCTAAAGATGTTTCTATGGATGGATCAGCTCCTACAGGTGGAGACTTAGGTTATTTCCCTAAGGGTGAAATGATTCAAGAATTTGAAGAAGCAGCTTTTGCCTTAAAAAAGGGAGAAACTAGTAGATTAGTAAAAACTGAAGTTGGATATCATATAATCCATCTAGTTGATAGAAAAGATAGTTTTGATGAACTTAAAGATGACATTGTGTCAGTTTTGAAAGAAGAAGAATATAAAAACAAAATGCAAGAATTAAAAGATAAAGCAAAAATAGAAAAGTATATGGATACTAAGTCTGCAAAGTAAATAAGATCTCTAAATAGCTTAAGTTATTTAGAGATTTTATGTTGTAATATTTCAAATTAACATTTCGGAGGGATAATATGTCCAAGGACAATAGTTTTTTAAAGGGAGCGGCTATCCTAGGTATGGCTGGAATAGTTGTAAAAATTCTTGGAGCAATTTATAGAATTCCACTTAGCAATATAATAACTGACGAAGGATTAGGATATTTTCAAACAGCACATCCTCTTTATGTCCTGTTATTAACCATATCTACAGCAGGTTTTCCTGTTGCTATTGCTAAATTAGTATCAGAAAAGAGAGCAGTAGGAGACTTCAGATCTGCCCATAAAGTTTTCAAAGTAGCTTTAGTAGGATTAGTTATGGCTGGAGTTTTAACTTCCTTATTTGTTTTATTTTCAGCTAGAGCTATAGTTGAATCCATAGGAAATCCTAATGCTTATTATTCCTTTATTGCATTGGTTCCAGCATTGTTTTTTGTTCCTATAATGTCTGCATTTAGAGGCTTGTTCCAAGGTAGACAAACCATGGGTCCCACTGCCATATCACAGACTGTAGAACAGTTTGTTCGAGTAGTGGTTGGACTAACACTAACTTATTTCTTATTAGACAAAGGTATTCCAATGGCAGCAGGTGGTGCATCATTTGGAGGTTCCGCTGGTGCTATAATCGGGACAGTAGTTATTATTTTTATATACTTATCTAAGAAAAAAGAAATCAGTGAAGAAATTAATTCTAGTCTTATAAATGAAGAATACAATGTAAGCTCTATTATGAAAGATCTCTTAATTATAGCTATACCTATTACTATAGGATCAGCTATTAACCCCATTATGGATACTATTGACACTGCATTAGTTCTTAAAAGGCTTCAGAGTATTAACTATACACAAGCTCAAGCAAATGATTTGTATGGACAATTAAAAGGATTTGCTCAAACTCTAATTAACCTACCGCAGATTTTCTCAATAGCTATTGCTATGAGTATAGTTCCTGCAATTGCAGATGCCATGGCTAGAGAAAAGAAACATGAAATAAAAAAGATCATTTCATCTGGAATTAGAATTACTTTGCTTATAGGTTTACCAGCTGCTTTTGGATTGTTTGTATTGGCAAGACCTATTATTGGGCTACTCTATTATAAGAATAGTATAGAAAGTATAATTAGTACTGGCCGTATATTACAATATTTATCATTTGGGGTAATATCGCTTACCTTAGTTCAAGCACTAACAGCTATACTACAAGGATTGGGCAAACCGATTATTCCTGTATTAAGTCTTTTAGTTGGAGCTATTGTTAAGGTTTTTTTAACTTATACACTTACAGTTATTCCAAGCATTAATATTAGAGGAGCAGCTATAAGTACAGTAGCTGCATATACTATAGCTGCAATAATTAATATAGTTGCTGTAATTTATATTACTAAGATAAACTTTAATTATAAAAACATATTTTTGAAACCCTTAGTTTCATCACTTGGCATGGCATTAGTAGCTAAGGTAAGCTTTATGTTCTTCACAGGTATAATAGGAGAAAGAAAAAGCACCATAGTCGCTATTTTAATAGCTGCAGTTGTATATGTTGTCTTATTAGTTTTAACTGGAAGCATCACTTCTGAGGATATGGCTTTACTTCCAAAAGGCGATAGGATTAAAAACAAATTAGGAAAATATAATATTTTCGATAAATATAAGGAGAAATAAAATGGGAAAAATATATGTAATTGGATTAGGCCCTGGTAATATAAATGCTCTCACCATGGGAGCCGTTAATAGAATAAATAGTGGATGTAAAAATTATTTAAGAACTGAAAATCATCCTACTATTGAATATTTTAAGATGAACAATATTCCTTACCAGTCTTACGATCATATTTATGATAAGGAAGAGGATTTTAAAATAGTTTACCAATCTATAGTTGAAGAATTGATAGTGGAATCTGATAAATATGAAGAAATTAATTATTATGTTCCTGGAAATCCATTTGTGGCTGAAAAGACTGTAGAATTACTTATCCAAAAAAATGTTACTATAGAGATCATTTCGGGTATGAGTTTTATAGAGCCTATGATTGAGTTAGTGGGAAGAGATCCTGTTAATGGATTAAAAATTGTGGATGGAGCAGTTTTTAATAGTCTTATGGTAGATATTAATGTGGATATGATAATAACTCAAGTATATAATAGCAGAATACTTTCAGAAGTAAAAATAATCCTATCAGAGATCTATGGAGATGACCATGAAATTTGGATTATAGACAGTGCTGGTATAAAAGGAAAAGAGATTAAAAATTACATTCCTATCTATGAATTAGATAGATTTGATGAAATAAGCTCTCTAACTAGCATATATGTTAACAAAATTGAAAAAAATAACAAAAAAACCTATGATTATAATGACATTATGGGTATAATGAAACTATTAAGGAGTGAAGATGGCTGTCCGTGGGATTTAAAGCAGACTCATCAGTCTTTAAGAGAATGTGTTATAGAAGAAGCTTATGAATTAGTAGATGCTATAGACAGTGGTGATATAGACAATATAGTGGAAGAACTAGGTGATTTATTATTACAAGTCATTTTTCACAGCCAAATTGCATATGATGAAGGGGAATTTAACCCTATAGAAGTTACAACTTCTCTAGCAAACAAGTTAATTTACAGACATCCACATGTTTTTTTAGGTAAAACAGTGGAAAATTCCCAGGAAGTAGTATATAATTGGGATAAGTTAAAATATGCAAAGAGGAGATTGACTAGTGTTACGGAGATATTAAATGATATACCTAGTCTGCCTGCCTTAATGAAAAGCTACAAGATACAAGATAAAGCTGCTAAATTTGGTTTTGATTGGGAAGACATCTCAGGACCTCTTGACAAGATTATTGAAGAATATGAAGAAGTAATCGAGGCACTAGAAGAGTTTGGTGGAGGTGATGTCAGGGTAGAAGAGGAGTTAGGAGATTTACTTTTCGCAGTAGTTAATCTATCCCGATTTATTAATGTAAACCCTGAAGTAGCTTTGAACAGAACCATAAACAAATTTATATATAGAGTTCAGTTTATGGATAATAAATCTAAGGAAATGGGTAAGAATTTACAAGACATGACCCTAGGAGAAATGGATGACTTATGGAATTTAGCAAAACTAAGTTTCAATGAAGGCATAGATAATTAAGCGATACAAATAAGAGGAGGAATTGATTATGAATAAAGCAGAATTAGTAGCAGCAATTGCAGAAAAAAGTAGTTTGACAAAAAAAGATGCAGAAGCAGCATTAAACGGTTTCATGAGATCAGTTGAAGAAACACTTGCAACAGGAGAAAAAGTACAATTAGTAGGTTTTGGAACTTTTGAAGTTAGAGACAGAAAAGCAAGAGAAGGTAGAAACCCAAGAAATCCTGAAGAAGTTATCCAAATACCTGCATCCAAAGCTCCAGTATTTAAAGCAGGAAAATCTCTTAAAGAAATCGTTAACGTAAAGGACGCTAAAAAGAAGAAAAAATAATTGACATAATAAGTCTTAAAATTAAAAATCAGGTCTTTGGCCTGGTTTTTTTATCACTTTTTATATGGAGGATATCATGAGGATAGATAAATTTCTCAAGAATGCTAGAATAATTAAAAGAAGAACCGTAGCAAAAGAAGCATGTGAACAGAATAGGGTGTTTATTAATGGTAAGGTAAGCAAGCCTGGTGATGATGTTAAAGTTAATGATGAAGTTGAAATTATCTTTGGTAGTGGCTCTATGAAGTTTCAAATATTGGCTGTAAAAGATAATGTAAGTAAAGATATGGCAACTACTTTATATAAAACTATAGAGTAAAACTTTAGTTCAAATATATTTTTAAGAATATAGAAAATTTTGTTGATATTAAGATCTATTAATGAGATACTAATAATAACAGTATACCAATTTAGCTAAGTGAAGAAGATACAAAAATAACTTGAAAAATAGGTGGTGAGTCAATGAAAAAGAAGAAGAAGAGAAGATTTAAGCTGGGACGTGTACTTTTAATTGGCTTAGTGATCTATCTTTCAGCTATATTTATTCATCAAAATACTCTTATTAATAATTTAGAAGATAAAAAACTAAAAACAGAATCAGAAATCAAAGAATTGGAACGAGATATAAATCAACTTACAAAAGAAATTGAAAATAGTGATTCATTAGAATTTGTTGAAAAAGTTGCTAGAGATGAATTGGGAATGGTTAAACCCAGAGAAATAATTTATATTGATAAAAATAAGGTAAAAAACCCATTTGCAACTATATTTAAAAAGGATAATTAATTGACAGTCTAGCTTATGTCATATATACTTATATTTGAAAATATCATTAAGGAGGAATTATTTATATATGCCCTTATCTATTGGAAACGTAGTGGAAGGCACCGTAACAGGTATTACTAATTTCGGAGCTTTTGTGCAACTACCAGAAGGAAAAAGTGGATTAGTCCACATATCAGAAATATCACATGATTATGTAGAAAAAGTATCAGATTATTTAAAAAAAGATGAAAAGGTTAAGGTGAAAGTGCTTTCTGTAACAAAAGATGGCAAAATCAGTCTTTCTATTAGACAAGCAAAGCCTAAATCTAACAAACCAGCTGAAATCGATTGGGTTAATCCTGCAGATACTCAAAAGTTTATGAGTTTTGAAGATAAACTAAATAGGTTTATGAAGGACAGCGGCGAAAAAATGGATCAATTAAAAACTAGAGATAGCGGAAGACGTAATGGTAACACTAAAAGATCTAGCGAATCAGATTCATAAAACCGGTTTATACCGGTTTTTATTTTTTGTTATCTACATAATGTAAAAGCTTTTTACTATTATTAGATTACTAAGATTACCCCTATTAATATTTTTGAGAAAATATTAATAGGGGTAATCTTATTGAACTAGTACTTTTCATTTGAATAATTAAGTTTTCTTAGGTTTTTACTCCTATTTAGGGTATATTATTATATAGAACAAAGAAAAGGTGATAGATATGGATAAAAAAGTTTGGGAAAATATAGTAGAATATAATTTAATAAGTCATGGAGATAATATTGTTATAGGATTATCTGGCGGGCCTGATTCTATGTCATTACTCCATGCTTTGATTAAAGCACAAAAGAATATGGAGTTTACAATTATTGTAGCTCATGTAAATCATGGAGTAAGAGGGGAAGATGCATTAAGAGACCAATTATTCGTAGAGAAATTAGCAAGTAAATTAAACCTAATACATTATTCTAAAAATGTGGATATGGTCCAACATGGTAAAGACATGGGTATTACTGCAGAAGAAGCAGGTAGGGAATTGAGATATGGTTTTTTTAGAGAAATTCTAGAAAAACATGGTGGAGGAAAGATAGCAGTAGCGCACAATAAAAATGATCAAGCAGAGACTTTACTTATGAGGATAATGAGGGGCACTGGTATCGATGGTTTGAAAGGGATGGAATTTAAAGTGGGAGATATTATAAGACCCATATTAAATATATATAGAGATGAAATAGAAGATTACATAGAAATGAATCAAATAGAAACCGTGTTAGATAAGACCAATCTTATGAATATATATAGCAGAAACAAAGTCAGGTTAGAAATGATTCCATATATAGAAAGGAATTTTAATCCTAATATAATAGATAGCCTTTGGAGATTATCTCAAATCTCAAAGGTAGATAGTGAATTTCTTGAAAAATATAGTAGAAAAAAATTTGAAAGTATAGTAAAATTACAAAGCCATAATAGTATTATTTTAGACATGAATTTGCTCCTAAATGAAGACAAGAGTATTCAGCAAAGGGTAATAAGGATAACTATTGAGGAGCTTGCCTCAGGTCTTCAAGGATTTAGTGAGCAACATATTAACTCAATACTGGGGTTAGTAGAACTTGGTACTGGCAAAAGTATTAATTTACCTGAGAATTTAATAGCTAGAACATCATATGAAAATTTAGTAATAGAAAAAGGATTAGAATATAAATCACAGGACTTTTTATATGAAGTAGTTTTAGGTCATAATCAGTTCACAAATCTATATTATACTTTTAATGTTGAAGTGTTTCATATAGATAGAATAAAAGAAATAAAGATGGGTAGATATGTTAAGTGTTTTGATTATGATAAGATAAAAGGTAGATTGGCTATTAGAAATAGAAGAGCAGGAGATAAATTCATTCCATTTGGAATGTCAGGAAGTAAAAAGCTTAAAGATTATTTTATAGATGAAAAAGTCAATAAGGAAATTAGAAAAGAAATTCCTTTACTTATAGATGATGAAAATATATTATGGGTAGTGGGATATAGAACCAGTGATTTATATAGATTAACCCAAGAGACTAAAAAAGTACTTGTGGTTACTGTAAATAAGTAAAAATTAGGAGGATATTTGTGGAAAATATAATAAAACAAGTATTAGTTAGTGAAGAAGAAATTAAAGCTAAAGTGGTAGAATTAGGAGCTATTATTACTAATGACTATAAAGGTAAAGAACTTATTGTAGTGGGTATATTAAAAGGTGCAGTAGTTTTTATGAGTGATCTTTGTAGAGAAATAAAATTACCTATTTTAATGGATTTTATGGCAGTTTCAAGTTATGGAACATCATCTTTTTCTACGGGAGAAGTTAGAATAATAAAAGATTTAGATTTTTCTGTAGAAAATAAAGATGTACTTGTGGTAGAAGATATAATCGACACAGGGCATACTCTTTCATATCTTACAGATAATTTAAAGAAAAGAGGGGCTAATAGTGTTAAAATAGTTACATTATTAGATAAGCCAGAGAGAAGACAAGCAGATGTACCTGTGAATTATTTGGGGTTTGAAATTCCAGATGAGTTTGTGGTTGGTTATGGATTGGACTATGCTGAGAAATATAGGAATTTACCATATGTTGCTGCTTTGAAAGAAGAAGTATATAAATAATCGTAATATTGAATTGATAAAATCTATATGGTATAATTATAAGATGATTATTCATAATGGAGGGAGGACTAGGGTTGAGGAAAAATCTTTTTAGGGGAATTAGTGTCTATATATTAATAATTTTATTAATTATGTTTGCCGTAAGAATGATGGGTCAGAATGTAGATCCGATTACGGAAATGGACATTACTGAATTAGTTAAAAATTTAAATAGCGATAAAGTTGAAAGTATTAAAATGAACCAACGAACAATCCAAGGTGTTTTAAGGGATGAAACTAAATTTACAGCCGTATTGCCCTATGAGATGAGGGACAACTTTTATCCAGATTATCTAAAAGATAAAGTTGATAAAGAGCAGATAGCTTTTAGCAGTGAATTAGACCCAGTGCCATCCTTGTTTGCAACTTTGTTGCCTACAATATTAATTATAGCAGTCTTTGGTGTATTTTGGTTTGTATTTATGCAACAATCACAGGGCGGAGGAAGCGGCGGAAAAGTAATGAGTTTTGGTAAAAGCCGTGCTAAAGTCCACAAAGAAGATGAGAGTACTTTAGTAACATTTGATGAAGTAGCAGGCTTAGTAGAAGAAAAAGAAGAATTACAAGAAATTGTAGATTTCTTAAAAGCGCCTAAAAAATATATTGATATTGGTGCTAGAATACCTACAGGAGTATTAATGGTAGGACCTCCTGGTACAGGAAAAACTTACTTAAGTAGAGCTGTTGCAGGAGAGGCAAAAGTACCATTCTACACAATTTCAGGTTCTGAATTTGTGGAGATGTTTGTTGGTGTTGGTGCCAGTAGAGTAAGAGATTTATTTGAGCAAGCAAAAAAGAATGCTCCTTGTATAATATTTATAGATGAGATAGATGCAGTTGGTAGACGAAGAGGTGCAGGCCTCGGTGGTGGACATGATGAGAGAGAGCAAACTTTAAACCAACTATTAGTTGAAATGGATGGTTTCACCACTAATGAAGGAGTTATAGTTATGGCTGCTACTAATAGAGCAGACATATTAGACCCTGCATTATTAAGACCTGGTAGATTTGATAGAACCATATATGTAGGATTACCAGATATTAAAGGTAGAGAAGCTATATTAAAAGTTCATACTAGAACAAAACCACTTGATCCAGATGTAAATCTTCAAATAGTAGCAAAGAGAACTGCAGGATTTACTCCAGCAGATTTAGAAAACTTAGTAAATGAGGCTGCATTGCTTTCAGCAAGACATAATCTAAAAAGTATACCAATGGTATTAATTGAAGAAGCTTCTATTAAAGTTCAAGCTGGACCAGAGAAAAAGAGTAAAGTAGTTTCAGAAAAAGAAAGAAAGCTTACGGCTTTTCATGAAGCTGGTCATGCATTAACTGGTAGGTTGACTCCAGGAACTGACCCTGTTCATATGGTAACTATAATACCTAGAGGTATGGCAGGAGGATTTACTTCATATATTCCGGAGGAAGAGAGAAACTATGCTACTAAAAGACAGATGGAAGATAGACTAATTATTCTTTTAGGTGGTAGAGTTGCTGAAGCTTTAGCTCTTGATGATATAAGTACAGGTGCACAAAATGATATAGATAGAGCTACGAAATTAGCTAGATCCATGGTTACTCATTATGGTATGAGTGACAGACTTGGACCTATGACTTACGGAACTGATGAAGAAGAAGTATTTGTAGGCAGAGATATGGGTAGAGGTAGAAATTACTCAGAGGATGTTGCATCTGCAATAGACCAAGAAATGAGAAGATTAATAGATGTTGCCTACCATAAAGCAGAAAAATTATTAAAAGAAAATATGGATACACTTACTAGATTAGCAGAAGCTCTTTTAGAACTAGAAACATTAGATGCAAGAGAATTTGAAAGAGTATTCTTAGGAGAAGAAGTAGCTGAAATAGTAGAAGAAAATAAAGAAGCGGAAGAAGCAAAAGAAGCGAAAAAAAGAGAAGAAGCAGAACAAACAGTAGTATTAGAAGAAGCTGAAATAGAAGAAGAAAAAGAAGAATCAGAAGAAATATAAGGTGGGATATTCCCACCTTTTTGTTTTTTGAAAATTGATGAAGGAGGTTTTGCTATGTATTCAGGATATATTACAGATGTAATAGGATTAGAAGTGGGGCATAGTCAATCAGAAGAGGGTGTCACAGGTTGTACTACCATAATTTGTAGAGAAGGTGCTACTGGTGGTGTAGATGTAAGAGGAGGAGCGCCTGGTACTAGAGAAACTGACCTATTTCGTGCTGAAAATATGATAGATAAAGTACATGCTATTGTATTATCTGGTGGTTCGGCTTTTGGATTGGAATCTTCTTCAGGGGTTATGAAATACTTAGAAGAAGAGGGAATCGGATTTGATGTAGGTGTTGCTAAAGTTCCTATAGTTGCCTCTGCTGTAATTTTTGATTTGGGAATTGGAGATTCTAAAATTAGACCAGATTTCAAAATGGGATATAAAGCATCAAAGGCTGCATCCATTTCTGAATCAACACAAGGAAATATAGGTTGTGGAATGGGGGCTACAGTTGGGAAAATAATGGGACCTAACAATGCAATGAAGTCAGGTCTTGGAAGCGCTACTATGCAAGTAGGTGAATTATTAGTTAGTGCAATAGTTTCAGTAAATAGTTTTGGGGATATATATGATTATAAGACTGGAAAACAAATAGCTGGAGTTTATGATTATGAAAATAAAAAGCTTTTAAATACTGTTGAACTTATGATTAATTATGCTGATTTAGGCTACTCAATAGAAAATACTACTATAGGTGTAATAGGAACAAATGCTATCCTAACCAAAGCTGAGGCCAATAAAGTAAGCCAAATGGCACATAATGGCTTTGCCAGATCTATTAACCCTGTGCATTCCATGATGGATGGGGATACTATATTTACCATGGCTACAAATGCTGTAAAATCTGATGTAAATATTATAGGAACTCTTGCAGCAGAGGTTATGTCTAGAGCAATAAGTAATGCTGTAGAACAAGCAAAACCTCTTGGGGGATTGTTTAGTTATTCACAAATTAAGTAAAATCTATTGACTAAAGGTAAAAAGGGGTTATAATAAACTTATTAACACTGCTAGCACCTGAATTGGGCTGGACTTAAATTTTATAAAAAGATTAACGACTGGTATCCTTTAATGGAACTAGAACGGAGGTAAGTGATGAAACGAAAAAAAAGTTTCAATGTTAGGAAAATGGCTATTATAGGAGTACTGGGTGCAATCTCTGCAGTACTAGGAATGACACCTTTAGGTTTTATTCCAGTAGGACCTACTAGAGCAACTATTATGCATATTCCTGTAATAATAGGAGCTATAATGGAAGGGCCTGTGGTAGGAGCACTTGTAGGACTTATATTTGGGATATTTAGTATATTTCAAGCTATAACAAATCCTACTCCCGTATCAGTGGTGTTTTTAAATCCATTAGTTTCTGTATTGCCTAGAGTTTTAATTGGAATAGTAACTTACTATGTATATAATACACTAAGGAAATTGGGAAATAAAAAAACCTTAGTCTTATTATATTTGCTTTGGATAGGCATAATTATATATCTTGCTAATGGTATATATGGAAATATAGTAAACTCTGACAGCATATATATATTACTAATGAATATAGGACTTATGATTTTAACTTTAATAGCATTTTACATTACTGCTTTTAAATACAATCATAGCTCTTTAGACATAATCTTAAGTACTATTGCAGGTACTATTACAAATACAGGATTAGTATTAACTATGATCTATCTGTTATATGGTACAATGTTTGTAGAAAAATTAGGACTAGATCCTAATTTAGCAAGTAAAATAATATTTGGAATTGGTATTACCAATGGTATTCCAGAAGGTATAATTGCAATTATAATAGTATCTAGTGTTGTAAATGCCCTTAGGGGTAGAAAAGGGATTGAAGGTGAATGATTTGTTATTAGTAATAGATGTAGGTAATACTAATATTGTATTTGGTGTTTATAAAGATGATGATCTCCTCTATGATTGGAGGATATCTACTGAAAAGAATAGAACCTCAGATGAATATGGATTATTATTTGAACAGATTTTTAGATATCAGGGTTTATACATTAGAGATGTTCAAGACGTAATTATATCTTCAGTAGTTCCAACACTAATGCATACATTACCTGCTATGAGTAAAAAGTATCTTAAAATAGATCCAATTGTAATAGGACCTGGTGTAAAAACTGGGATGAATATAAAATATGATAACCCTAAAGAAGTAGGGGCAGACAGAATTGTTAATGCTGTAGCTGCCTATGAAAAATACGGTGGGCCTATAATAATTGTGGATTCTGGTACTGCTATAACATTTTGTGCTGTGAATAAATCAGGAGACTATTTAGGTGGAGCTATTACTCCAGGAATTAACATATCTGCAGAAGCCTTATTTATGAGAACGGCAAAACTGCCAAAGGTAGAAATTGCAAAACCTCCTACAGTAATAGGTAAAAACACAATAAACAGTATTCAATCAGGGTTAGTTTATGGATATATTGGACTTGTAGATTATATGATAGAAAGAATGATGGCCGAAATGGAAGTCTCCATAGATGAAATCAAAGTTATTGCAACAGGTGGTTTTTCTAATTTAATTTCCAGCGAAAGCAAGTATATTAAAACCATTGATAAATTGCTTACATTAGAAGGACTCAAAATAATATATGAGAGAAATAGATAAGTAAGTAGCATTAATGCTACTTACTTACTTGTTAATTAAGAGGTGTTTAATTTATGTTAATAGGAAATTTAGAAATTGATAATAATGTATTCTTGGCACCTATGGCAGGTATTACTGATTTAACATATAGAATAATTTGTAGAGAAATGGGAGCAGGCCTCGTTTTTTCTGAAATGGTTAGTTCTAAGGGGATGTATTATAAAGATGAAAAGACAGAGGAGCTAACTACCATTGACCCAAGGGAAAGACCTGTAGCCTTACAAATTTTTGGTTCTGATCCCATGATTATGGGTAATATAGTCCAAAACTATATAAATCCTAGAAAAGATATAGATATAATTGATATAAATATGGGATGTCCAGCACCTAAGATAGTTAAAAACGGCGATGGATCAGCACTTATGAAAGATCCTAAATTGGCTAGAAGCATAATAAAAGAAGTAGTAAAGGCCTCTAACAAACCAGTTACATTAAAGATTAGAATGGGATGGGATAAAGATAGTGTAAATGGTATTGAAATTGCTAAAATTGCTGAAGCTGAAGGAATTTCTGCCTTAACCATCCATGGTCGAACTAGAGATATGTTTTATAGTGGAGACGCGGATTGGGAATTTATACGTAAAGTAAAGGAGTGCATAAGTATTCCAGTAATTGGTAATGGAGATATATTTCAACCTATTGATGCTATTAATTTATTGGATCAAACCAATTGCGATGCAATAGCAATTGGTAGAGGTTGTATGGGGAATCCTTGGATTTTTAAAAGAATTCAAAGATTAATAAATGGACAGGAAGATATAGTTCCTAAAGATGAAGAAATAATCACAATGGCTATAAAACATTTAAATATGATTTGTGAAATTAAAGGCGAGAAAATGGGAGTAAGAGAAATGAGAAAGCACATAGCTTGGTATCTTAAAGGAATGAAAGATTCCAATGAGGTAAAGAATAAGATCAATACAATTGTAAGTTTAGATGAGATGGAATCAACATTAATGAACTATTTAGATAATTTATTACAATAATATTAAAACTAGCATCTAATAGCTTGACAATGGTGTCTCGCTTGTTTATAATATCTTGCATAGTATGGGAGAAAGTACAGGGGACCCATAAAACGACAGAAATAAGAAAACCGTGATAAATCAAGGGATAAGCCTATAAGATTAATTTTAGTATAAAAGGGAGAGAATTTTTATGACACAAAAAGAAGTATTCTTAACTCCAGAGGGGTTAATTAAACTAGAAAATGAATTAGATATTGCTAAAACAGTAAGAAGAAAAGAAATCGCAACAAGAATAAAGACAGCTTTAGATTTTGGAGATTTAAGTGAAAACTCTGAGTATGATCAAGCAAAAAATGAGCAAGCTCAGTTAGAAGAAAGAATTGTAAAAGTTGAAACTATGTTAAGAAATGCTAAGTTAATAGATGAAGATGATATTACTACAGATATGGTCAGTATTGGATCAAAGGTAGTAGTTATGGATTTAGAATATGATGAAGAGATGGAATACGTTATAGTAGGTTCAGCAGAAGCCGATCCTTTTAAGGGTAGAATATCCAATGAGTCACCTTTAGGTAGTTCGCTTTTAGGTAAAAAATCTGGTGATGAAGTAGAGGTTAAAGTGCCGGATGGTTGTTTAAAATATCAGATACTAAGTATAGCTAAATAGTAATAAAATAGGAGGGTCAGTATGTCAGAAAATGAGTTAAATCTAAATGAAATGCTTATGATAAGAAGAGAAAAGCTAAAGGAACTAATTGAAAAGGGTAAAGATCCATTTTTAGTAGAGAAATTTGATTACACTCATCATAGTAATGATATACAAAATCATTTTGAAGAATTAGAAGGTAAAGAAGTAGCTGTTGCTGGTAGAATAATGTCTAGAAGAGGACATGGTAAAGTTAGCTTTATGGATCTTCAAGATAGTGAAGGCAGAGTTCAGCTATTTATTAAACAAGATGCAATAGGAGAAGAGGCCTATACAGATTTATCTCTTTTAGATTTAGGAGATATTATAGGAGTTAAAGGAGAAGTATTTAAAACCCAAGCTGGAGAAATTTCTATTAGGGTTAAAGAACTTCTATTAATGACTAAATCCTTACAAATTTTACCTGAAAAATTCCATGGTTTAAAAGACCAAGATTTAAGATATAGACAAAGATATGTAGATTTAATAGTCAATCCGGAAGTAAAAGAAACATTTGTTTTAAGATCTAAAATGATAAAATCAGTAAGATCATATCTAGATGAAAGAGGATTCTTAGAAGTAGAAACACCTATACTAAGTACAGTAGCTGGAGGAGCTAATGCAAGACCATTTGCTACTCATCATAATGCCTTAGATATTGATATGTACTTAAGAATAGCAAATGAATTATACCTAAAGAGATTAATAGTTGGTGGGTTCGAAAAGGTATATGAAATGGGAAGAATGTTCCGTAATGAAGGAATGAGCCCAAAACATAATCCTGAGTTTACTAATATAGAATTGTACCAAGCTTATGTAGATTATGAAGAGATGATGAGATTAACAGAAAACTTGATTTCTTTTGTAGCCCAAGAAACTTTAGGAACAATGGTTATAGATTATCAAGGACAAGAACTTGACCTTACTCCACCTTGGAAGAGAATGGATATGGCAGATGCGGTTAAAGAATTTGTAGGAGTAGATTTTTCTACAATTACTACAGATGAAGAAGCAATTGCAGCAGCTAAAGGAAAAGGCTTAGAAATAAAAGCTGGAATGACAAGAGGACATATTATAGCAGAATTGTTTGAAGAGTTCTGTGAAGTTCACTTGATTCAACCTACATTTATTACTGGGCACCCTGTTGAAATATCACCATTAGCTAAAAGAAATCCTGAAGACCCTAGAAAGACAAATAGATTTGAAGCATTTATAAATACTTGGGAAATAGCCAATGCTTTCTCTGAGTTAAATGATCCAATAGATCAAAGACAAAGATTCGAAGAGCAAGCAGCACAAAAAGATGCAGGGGATCATGAAGCACATCCTATGGATACAGATTTCTTAAACGCAATAGAAGTAGGTTTACCGCCAACAGGTGGACTTGGAATAGGTATAGATAGAATGATAATTCTACTTACAAACCAGCCAAGTATTAGAGATATATTATTCTTCCCTACAATGAAGCCAATAGAAGAATAAACAATAGACTATATAACAGCATCTCTCAGTATTGGGAGATGCTGTTTTTATATAGAACTACTTAAAAAATCCCTTAAATAGGGTTGAGTTTTAAGTATATTTATGTTATACTATTGTTCCAGTAAAAAACAGCTGATCACCATTTTAATTTGGTGAAAAAATGTTTTGAAAAAGTGTTGACAACCTAAATAATACGTGGTATTATTAATAAGTTGTTCAAATGAACCTTAAAAACTAAAAAGTGTGAGATACTTTGAATTAGAAACAAACATGAAACAAAATGAAGTCAGCAAATAATTGAGCATTAACAGGCAAACTTAAATTTTAAATGAGAGTTTGATCCTGGCTCAGGACGAACGCTGGCGGCGTGCCTAACA
>CAJDVD010000005.1_pt1 | contig 34061 bp, 38 predicted proteins | sample 7391361 | NCBI WGS metagenome assembly CAJDVD01 (sample SAMEA7055710, study PRJEB34461) | soil metagenome | biome: terrestrial ecosystem; feature: Peninsula; material: soil | place: Antarctica | collected 2016
TATCATTCTTAAAATTCGTTCCTCATTTACAGATCAAATAACTAGTCTCCATGATGAACTATTAAAAATTGAAGGTATGTTGGATACTTCCACTGTACTCATTTTATCTTAAGAAAATAATATTATATAGGAGGTCATAATATGATCAACAGTATTTCTAAAAAATTAGACTTTAAAAATGAACCTGTCTTGCGCTATCTCCCTAACAGTAAAGAAAGGTTAGAACTGGAAGCGGAGATTCAAAAAATTAAAAATAACTTTGTAGATATTCCTATTGTTATAGGTGGAAAAGAATATAGAACAGGTAATACAAGCAAATGCATGATTCCTCATGATAATAAGAAAGAAATAGGTCAATATCATGAAGCGGGTCCAGAAGAAGTAGAATTAGCAATAGAAACTTCACTTAATGCAAAGAAAGAATGGGAAAAACTAGACTGGCAATCAAGGGTAGCCATATTTTTAAAGGCTGCTGAATTAGCTGCAGGACCTTGGAGAGCAAAACTTAATGCTGCCACTATGATTACGCAAAGTAAAACATATAAACAAGCAGAAATAGATTCTGCCTGTGAATTAATAGATTTTTTAAGATATAATGCAGTGCTATTGCACGAAATATATAGTGATCAACCTATATCTACAGCTGGAATTTGGAACAAAGTAGAATTTAGACCTCTTGAGGGATTTATTTTTGCAGTATCACCTTTTAACTTTACTGCTATAGGTAGTAACTTAGCTGGCGCTCCTGCAATAACAGGTAACACTGTTCTTTGGAAGCCCGCAGCTAGTGCAGTTTATTCTGCTTATGTAGCTTTTAAATTATTTGAAGAAGCTGGTCTTCCAGACGGAGTAATCAACTTCATTCCTGGGAAATCCAGTGAAATTGGAGATTTAATAATGACAAATGAAAATTTAAGTGGTGTACACTTCACTGGTTCTACTAAGGTATTTCAAAGTATGTGGAAAACCATAGGGGACAATATGGATAAATATAAAACCTTCCCTAGAATTGTAGGTGAAACTGGTGGTAAGAATTATATTATTGCACATAGCACAGCTAATTTAGAAGAATTATCAATAGCACTATTAGAAGGTAGCTTTGAGTATCAAGGACAAAAATGTTCAGCATCATCCCGTGCTTATATTCCTAAAAGCTTGTGGCCAGAATTAAAAGATAATTTATTAGATAAAATCTCCAAAGTGAAAATGGGTGATGTAGAAGATTTTAATAATTTTATGAGTGCTGTAATAGATAAAAAATCATTTGATAACATAAATAATTATATCCAATATGCAATGGACTCTGATGAAGCAACAATTTTATTTGGAGGTAAAGGTGATGATACTAACGGATATTTTATTCCACCAACTATTATCTTAACAACTAATCCTCATTTTAAAACCATGGAAGAAGAAATTTTCGGCCCTGTACTAACAATTTATATTTATGAAGATGAAGATTTTTTAGAAACTTTAAGGTTATGTGATTCGACTTCTAAGTATGGATTGACTGGAGCAATATTTGCTAAAGATAGATATGCCATAGAATTAGCAAAACGGGAATTAGTTCATAGTGCTGGGAACTTTTATATTAATGTAAGACCAACAGGTGCAGTTGTAGGTCAGCAGCCATTTGGTGGCGCTAGATTATCAGGTACTAACGATAAGGCCGGATCTAAATTTAACCTGCTACGTTGGATAAGCCCTAGAGTCATTAAAGAAAACATAAGTTAACAGACAATTTAAAATATTTTTAAAAAAGAGTTGACAAGATATTTTAACCATGATAATATACTCTACAATATCAAAAGTTAATAAAATAATTATGACGAAGACAAAACTATTGAAGGAAATTAAAGAGAGCTGGGGTTGGTGAGATCCAGTATTGACTAAATAGATTATGATCACTTCCGAATTTTATAGCTGAACTTAGTATTGTAAGCTATAACGGTGGGCCCCGTTACAAGGCCAGGGTTTGATTGAACCTGTTAAGGTAATTGCCGTGAGGTGATTACATATAAGAGTGGTACCGCGTATATTACGCCTCTATTTATGTATTTAAATACATAAATAGAGGCGTTTTTTAATTCTAAATAAGGAGGTCTATAATTCTAAACTAAGCACTTTGTACCATCTATTATTTGAAAATTCTGAAAAAGATAAAGGAGGATTATGAAAATGAAAAAAAGATTAGCATTATTAATGGCATTATTATTTACTTTAAGTTTTGTTGCAGGTTGTAGTTCAGATGCAAAAACATCAGAGGATTCCGATACAATTAAAGTTGGTTTAAACTACGAACTTTCAGGAGAAGTATCTACTTATGGTCAATCATTAACAGCAGGTGTAGAACTTGCTATTGAAGAAATAAATAAAAACGGTGGAGTACTTGGCAAACAAATAGAGCCAGTAAAATTAGATAATCAATCAAATCCTACTGAAGTTGCTAATGTTTCCACAAGACTTGCAACAAGGGATAATGTTGTAGCCATATTAGGACCTGCAACATCAGGGAATACGAAAGCAGCTTCACCACCAGCCATGGAAAATAAGGTTCCTCTAATATCAGCTTCTGCAACTGATGATGATGTTACTGTAGACTCCAATGGAAATGTTAGAGAATATATATTTAAAACTTGTTTTAGTGATTCATTTCAAGGTGTTACAATGGGTAACTTTGCATATGGTGATTTAAACGCAAAGACTGTAGCAATTTTATTTGATAATACTAGTGATTATGCAAAGGGCTTAACAAAAAGCTTTAAAGAAACTTATTTAGAATTAGGTGGAACTGTACTTGTGGAAGAAGCATATCAAGCAAAGGATAATGATTTTAAAGCAGTTTTAACTAATATAAAAGCAACAAATCCAGATGTACTTTATGTACCCGGATATTATGAAGAAGTTGGATTAATAGTAAGACAAGCTAGAGAATTAGGAATCACAGCTCCAATACTTGGTGCAGACGGATACGACTCACCAAAATTAGTTGAAATAGCAGGAGCAGATGCTTTAAATAAAGTTTATTACACTAATCATTATTCCTCAATGGATACTGCAACTGAGATAGTAGATTTTAAAAATGCATTTACAGCAAAATATAGTAAAGAACCAGATGCTTTTAATGCTCTTGGATATGATTTAGCATATTTCTTAGCAGATGCTATAGAAAGAGCGGGCTCTCCTGATAGAGAAAAGATCAAAGATGCCCTTGCTTCTACAGTAGATTTTGAAGCTATAACAGGTACGCTTTCAATAGATGAAAATCATAACCCTGTGAAAGCAGTTACAATATTAGAAGTAGTAGACGGACTTCCTACTTTCCTTAAAAAATTAGAACCATAAAATATAAATGCAAAATGATGCATTTAGGCCACAAGCTTAAATGCGTCATAAAAAATTTATCGAGGTGTTAAAATGGAACAAATAATTCAACAGTTAGTAAATGGTATTTCTCTTGGCAGCATTTACGCATTACTTGCCCTAGGTTATACAATGGTTTATGGAATTATTAATTTAATAAATTTCGCTCATGGAGATGTATACATGATTGGAGCATATGTTGGATTTGCTTTAACAACTTACCTTCATTTAAGTTTCTTTCCTGCACTTTTAGTATCAATGGTTGTATGTGGCTTACTAGGTGTAATAATCGAAAAAGTTGCCTATAAACCAATTAGAAATGCTACTAGAATTGCAGCACTTATAACTGCTATATCTGTATCCCTGTTCTTAGAATATGGGATGATGTACTTTGTAAAACCAGATACTAGAACTTTTCCAAATGTATTACCAAGTAGACAATTAAGTCTTTTAAACGGAACTGTGATTTTAGATGTGAGAAATATTTATATTATACTAATTACGATTTCATTAATGTTAGTATTACAGTTTATTATTCATAAAACAAAGGTAGGAAAATCTATGAGAGCGGTATCAATGGATAGAGATGCAGCACAACTAATGGGAATAGATATAAACAAAACTATATCCTATACATTTGCAATAGGTTCTTCACTTGCAGGAGCTGCAGGAGTACTGGTAGGAGCATATTATAATTCTATTAACCCACTAATGGGTGTTGCACCAGGTCTTAAAGCATTTGTTGCAGCTGTAATTGGTGGAATTGGTGTTATTCCAGGAGCAATGTTTGGAGGATTGTTTTTAGGTATGACAGAGACTATGGTCAGTGCATTTGGCGGTTCCTTATACAAAGATGCGGTGTCTTTTGCAATACTTATTATAGTGCTTTTAATAAAACCTACGGGCTTACTTGGAAGCGATATAAAGGAAAAGGTATAAAACCATATGGAGGTCTCAACATGAAACTTTTAAATAAGAAAAATATACTCAGCTTTATAGCAATAATTGCTGCTTATGTATTAGTTGGGTTTTTAATAAATCGGAATATAATTGACTCTTATATATTTTTAAATATTGTAATCATAGGAATAAATATAATTTTAGCAGTTAGTCTAAATTTAATAACCGGATTTACAGGACAATTTTCATTAGGTCATGCAGCTTTTATGTCAGTAGGTGCCTATACATCAGGTGTACTTACAGCAAAGTTTGGATATCCTTTTATAGTTGGTATTATAGGTGCTGCTATCTTTGCAGCTTTTGCAGGAATCATAATAGGTATTCCCACCCTAAGACTTAAAGGAGATTATTTAGCTATTGCTACCCTTGGTTTTGGTGAAATTATAAAAATATTACTTTTTAATAATGATTACTTAGGTGGTGCAATGGGGCTAAACGATATTCCCAGGCATACCAACTGGACTTGGCTATATTTTTCTGTAGTAATGACAGTTATTATCATCTACAACTTTATTAAGAGTTACCATGGTAGAGCTTGTATTTCTATAAGAGAAGATGAAATAGCAGCAGAATCCATGGGAGTAAATACTACTTTTTATAAAGTCTTAGTATTTACCATAGGTGCAGCATTTGCAGGAATAGCCGGTGCCTTATATGCAAATTTCTTTTATTTTATAAAGCCAGACAGTTTTGGATTTATGAAATCAATAGATATATTAGTAATAGTTGTTTTTGGAGGTCTTGGTAGTATAACAGGTTCAATAATAGGTGCAATACTATTAACTATAATATCCCTTTTCTTACAGGGAATTCCAGAACTTCGTATGGTAGTATATTCAGTAATTTTGTTTTTAATAATGGTTTATAGACCTGAAGGTCTAATGGGTAAGACAGATCTTAAATTATTTCGAAAAAGGGGTGTATTAAATGGAACTAGTTCAAGTAAATAATTTATATAAATCTTTCGGTGGTATAAAAGCTGTATCAGATATTAATATGACTATAGATCAAGGTGAAATAGTTGGAATAATTGGTCCAAACGGAGCTGGAAAAACAACGTTTTTCAATCTATTAACAGGGATTTATAATCCTAGTTCTGGAGATATAACCTATCATTTAAAAGAAGAAGTACCTTCTAAAAATTTCAAGCCACATAAAATGACTAAATATGGAGTTGCTAGAACATTCCAAAACATAAGACTTTTTAAGAAAATGAGTGTATTGGATAATGTTTTACTGGGTTATCATAATAATATGAATTATGGAGTGCTTTCATCACTTTTCAGATTGCCTTCCTATTTTAAAAATGAAGATAAAGCTTTAGAGGAAGTATTAAAACTGTTAGAAGTATTTAATCTGTCCCATAAAAAAGATGAACTTGCTTCTAATTTATCTTATGGAGATCAAAGAAAGGTTGAAATTGCAAGAGCCCTTGCTGCTAAACCAAAGTTATTGCTTTTAGATGAGCCTGCAGCAGGTATGAATCCTAATGAAACCAAGGAACTTACTAAACTGATACATTGGATAAAAGAAGAATTCGACCTTACCATAATTTTAATAGAACATGATATGTCACTTGTAATGGAAATATCAGATAAAGTTTTTGTATTTAATTACGGAACTTTAATAGCTAATGGTACACCTGCCGAAGTTCAAAATGATCCTAAGGTAATTAAAGCCTATTTAGGTGGTGAAGTTTTATAATGCTAGAAATAGAGAATCTAAATGTATATTATGGAGCTATTCATGCATTAAAAGATGTGAGCTTAAAAATTAATAAGGGAGAAATTGTAACTCTTATAGGGGCAAATGGTGCTGGAAAAACTACCACACTTCGTACTATCTCAGGTTTAGAAAAAGCAAAATCAGGAACAATATTATATAAGGGAAAGTCCATAAATAATGTATCAGCTTCTAATATAGTAAAATCTGGTATATCTCACTCCCCAGAAGGTAGAAGAATCTTCCCATCTATGAGTGTTTATGAAAATCTTGAAATGGGGGCTTTTACTAGAAAAGATAAAGAAGGTATTAAAAAGGATTTAAATAATGTATTCGGACTTTTCCCAGTTTTATTAGAGAGAAAAGATCAAATTGCAGGTACTCTCTCAGGTGGAGAACAGCAGATGTTAGCAATAGGACGAGCATTACTATCAAATCCAGATTTATTACTGCTAGATGAGCCTTCTATGGGCTTAGCTCCCTTAATAGTAAGAGATATCTTTGCAATTATAAAAGATATAAATGAAAGAGGTACCACAATATTATTAGTTGAACAAAATGCCAATATGGCTCTTCAATGTGCTCATAGAGCATATATTATACAAAATGGTAAAATAGACTTTGAAGGTAAGGCTGAAGATCTATTAAATAATGACAAAGTAAAGGCAGCTTATCTTGGTGGTTAGGATAAACTGCCTTTGTTTAATTCATGCTCTTATATCTTTCCACATTACCTTCACTTAAAAATTCATAAGCATCATTGATTTTTTGAAACATCTTAGTTGCATCTGGAGATTGGTTTATATCTGGATGGTATTTTTTTGCCTGTTGTCTATAAGCTAATTTTACTTGATAGAAATCCGCATCAAGAGTTAAACCCAAGAGATTAATACTCTCTTCATATTTCTTCTTAAATTCACTGGTAGGATTTGTATATTGCTGCTGATAACCTCCACTATACCCTCCACCACCATAATCATAGCCTGTGCCTCTTTGTGATTGTTGTTGATAATTATTCCATTGTCTAAATCGTTCTTCCCATTCTCTTTGTTGTTCTTGTTGCCTACGCTCTTGTTCTCTTCTTCTTTTTTCTTCTTCCATTCTCTTGTACTTATTTCCATATTCATTAAGACTCTTAAACTCACTTTTTCTACCCAATTTTAAATGATCTGCCCTGTCAAATAAAAACTCTGTGCTTGCATACCTAATGTACTTTAAGTATGAAATAGATCTAATTCCAACTAAAGGAATTACTATTAATAAAACCACTATAAGTAATGTAATAGGATTTAGTAAAATAGCAGGTCCTAGCAATATTATAAGCAAACATCCTCCTGCGCTTAATAGTCCTAGTATACCTCTTCCTACACTTACTACTATTGATACTATAATTTCAAGTATTCCAATAAACACATCTAAAGTAAATCCTACTACTTTACCAGTACCTTTTACAATGCTTCCAGAAAATTGTTTCATCATATTCATAGATTTTTAAACCTCTCTTTATTAACTTATTTAAATCTTATGTCCTTTTTTCGAACTTAGTGCCACATTTTGAACATGTTACCATAATTTTACCTTTATTTTTAGGGACTCTAAGTTGTTGATTACAATCAGGACATCTTAAATACTTATAATCTTTTCTATCCCCTATTCTTTTTTGCATATTCTTAAATTTTGAATAAAAAGGGCTTAAAAGCATTGCAAATTTATAATTCTCCATTCTTCTTTTAGATACATCTTTTGAAAACATTCTAAATATACTTAAACCTAATGGTATATATGTAAGCACTAGAATCCAAGACATGTTTGTTACTCTACCAACAATTGATAATATTATAGATAATACAAGTAGACCAGTTGAAAGTTGGTCACCACCATTTCTACCTTCCATAAACTTCTTTATTTTTTCCATAATCTTACTCCTAACTATAATTTAATATGTCACTATTCCTTATTCTATCAAATAGAAAGGGAAATGGATATAGAATATAGAAGATAATCCCCAATTTTTACAATCTAAACTAGTAGTAAGACTATTTATACTATATAATTTATATATAATTCACATTTAGGAGGGTTAGAGTTTGAAATTAATATTAAATAATGGAAAAATATATGTTAATAAAAATGTATTTGTAGAAGCTATATATATTGAAGATGGTATTATAAAACAAGTTGGTCCCGATGAAGACATATTAAAAAATGCATCAGATAATATTATAGATCTAAAAGGTAAAACAGTTTTACCTGGTATGAACGATAGTCATATGCATCTATGGGGAACTGGGCATTTTATGAATAGTTGCAATTTAAATTCTGCTAAATCTATAGATGAAATTATCCAAATAGGCAAAGAATTTTTACAGCAAAACAATACACTTACTGACTTATCTGGAAGAGGCTGGAATCAAGATTCTTTTATTAATGATGATAAAAGACTACCTAACAGACATGATTTAGATAAAATATCCACAGAAATACCTATAGTATTTTCAAGAGTTTGTGGACATGTTTACATAGGAAACTCTAAAGCTATTGAAAAAGCAGGTGTAGATAAAAATACCAAAATTGATGGTGGAGAGATTGAATTAGATCAAAATGGAGCACCTAATGGAATATTCAATGAGAATGCTATTAGTTTAATACAATCTGCGATTCCTGAAATTAGTGAAGTAGATATGGAATTGGATATATTACAGGCAATAAATTATGCTCTAAGTCTTGGAATAACATCTGTTCAATCAAATGATGTTATTAATAATAATGCAGAATGTATGTTTGAAATAATTAGAAAGATTCATGATGAAAGAAAACTAAAATTAAAATATAGACATCAATTTAATTTTCAAAATATAAATGATTTTAAAAATTATCTTGCGAATGAATTTATAAATGGTAAGTATAATGAAAATGAACTTTCTAGAGGATCTTTAAAGCTTTATAAAGATGGTTCCTTAGGTGCTAGAACAGCTTTAATGCTAAATGATTATAAGGATGCTCCTGAAATAAGAGGTGTTTCTGCTCTTAGTGATGATCAATTACAAGCAATGTGCGATTTAGCAAGTGAAAATGAAATTCAAGTAGTGACTCATGCAATTGGAGATGGAGCTATTGAAAGTGTTATAAATGCTTATGAAAACACTATGAATAATGGAAGAAATCCATTACGCCACGGAATAGTTCATTGCCAAATAACAAACTCTGAACAACTTAAAAGAATCGAAGATTTAAATATTGCAGTTATGTATCAACCAATTTTTTTGGATTATGATATCACTATTATGGAAAACAGGGTTGGAAAAGAATTAGCCAGTACCTCCTATGCTTTTAATACTCTTTATAAATCTGGTGCACCAGTAAGCTTAGGAACAGATTCTCCTGTAGAAGACTGTAATCCATTTCCTAATATACATTGTGCAGTAAATAGAACTACATTAGATAATAGTCCATTAGGTGGATTTAATCCTATTGAGAAGATGGAGCTTGAAGATGCTATAGATGCATATACTTTAGGAAGTGCATATAATGAATTTAAAGAAGAAATTAAGGGAAGATTACTTCCTAATTATGTAGCAGATTTAATTATTCTGGATAAGGATATATTCACCATAGATACCTTAGAAATAAAGGATATTAAAGTCCTTAAGACTATGATAGATGGAACATTTGTATTTGAACGAGATTAATAAAAAAAGCTTAAAGATATTTAAAACATCTTTAAGCTTTTATATTAATAATTATTCACATTCGCCTTCATGCATATGGTCATTACATATTGATCCTGTTGATTTAAGTTCTCCATTTAAGTAAGATTTTACTGCTACTTCAGCATCTCCAGTAGCACCAGAAACAACTTCAATATTTTTATCGTTGAATATTGTTATAGCTCCTCCACCTATGCCTCCAGATATAATTAAATTAACTCCTAAATCATTTAAAAAATTTGGTAAAAATCCTGGTTTATGACCTGGGTTAGCTACTGATTCACTTTTTACAATTTCTTTATTATCTACAGTAAAAATATTAAAATTCTCACAATGACCGAAATGCTGTGTAACCATATTTCCTTCACTAGCTACTGCAATTTTCATTTAAATTCCTCCCTTTTTTTCTATAAAGTTAGCTATATTGTCTAACCAGTCTCCATTAAAATCTTCTATCTCACCCTTATCACAAGCTGCTGCAATAACAGGGTTCAATGGAATTTTTGCAAACACTTCTATATTGTTATCTTTTGCTAACTCTTCTATGTGACTATCACCAAATACTTTAATTTCTTTATTACAATCAGGACACATTACATAACTCATATTTTCTACTATTCCATATATAGGTACATTCATTAAATTTGCCATATTTACAGCTTTAGTTACTATCATTGATACTAATTCTTGAGGAGATGTAACTATGATTATTCCGTCTACTGGAAGCGATTGAAATACAGTAAGACTAACATCACCAGTTCCTGGTGGCATATCTATAAACATATAATCTATATCTTCCCATATAACATCAGTCCAAAATTGTTTAACTGTACTAGCTATAATTGGTCCTCTCCAAACCACTGGATCAGTGTCATTGTCTAATAATAAATTTAGACTCATAATCTCAATACCTGTTTTACTTTTAATAGGTAACAAGCCTTGTTTAGTTCCCCTTGCCTTTTCATGTATTCCAAAAGCCATTGGGATAGATGGTCCTGTGATATCAGCATCAAGTATGGCTGTTTTGTATCCTTTTCTATTTGTTAATACTGCAAGCATTGAAGTTACAAGAGATTTACCCACTCCACCTTTTCCGCTTACTACACCAATTACTTTTTTAATATTACTAAGCTCATGTGGTTTTTCTAAAAAATTATTTTTTTCATGTGTTCTATCGGTACAATCCTCTCCACAGGATTCACATTTGTTATCGCAAGTTTCACTCATATATATTTCTCCCTTATTCTTTAATCTTATCCTAAAAGTATATTAATAGTAGTTTCAAAAACAGATTTAGCAGCATTACCAGCAGGACAATCTATATCTACTATTGTTTTACCATGATTTACAACTCTCGCTGCTTGTAAATCAAATGGGATCCTTCCAACTAAAGGTAAATTATTGTCTTCACAGTATTTTTCAATTCTTCTTGTATTCTTTATGTTAGTATCATATTTATTAATACAAATACCTATTTTAGTATGAAAGTTATTAGCCGTTTTTATTATTCTCTCCATATCACTTATTCCTGAGATCGAAGGTTCTGCTACTATTAAAACCATATCTACACCACTAAGAGATGCTATAACTGGGCATCCTATACCAGGTGAACCATCAATAATAGCCACTGGTACCTTATCCACAGCTGATTTCAATTGTTTTTTTACATCTGTAACTAGTAATCCTGAATTCCCACTACCCATTTTAAGTTTGGCAGAAGAAAAAACAGTATCATTACTATGTAATATTAATTCTCCTGCTATTGCAGGATGAAGCGCAATTGCATTTACTGGACATAGTTCCATACAAAGTCCACAACCCTCACAACCAAAATAATCAACTACATAATCACCATTAGAGCTTATAGCATCAAAACGACAATTTTCTTCACATATACCACATTTGGTACATAGCTCTGTATCAATTCTAGCTTTATCCAAACCGTAATAATCTTTTGTTGTTGGCTGGGATGTATGATTTATTGCAATATGAAGATTTGGCGCATCTACATCACAATCAGCATATGCTTTAATATCTCCAAGCTTAATAAAAGCACTTACTAATGTTGTCTTTCCTGTACCACCCTTTCCACTAAGAACTAATAACTGTTTCATTCTGCACCTCCATAACTACAGATTGGAGTATAGAAGAAAAAATTTCTTTATACTTTTCACTTTCTCTAGCTGCTATAAGTGCATTAGAATTAAGTGTTCCTAATTCATTGTCAAAAGGAATGTCAGCTAAAATTCTAATTCCATTCTTTTCACAGTAATCTTTAACTGGATTATCTCCATCCATGGTTTTGTTTATAACTACACCATATGGTTTTTTAAATAATTCTACAAGTTCAACCACCATATTTAAATTGTGAAGACCAAATAAAGTAGGTTCAGCTACCAATACGCAATAATCTGCATCTTGAATACTTTCCATAACAATACAAGCACTGCCAGGAGGACAATCAATAACAGTAATATGGTCTGATTTTGAACTTCTTTTTAAAAGTTCTTTTATAATAGGAACTCCTGAGGCTTCCCCAATATTTAATATCCCACTTAAGACACTTACATTTTCTGAGATACCTTTTTCTATTCTGCCAATAGGCTTATCTACTTCTGATAAGGCATTTTCAGGACATAGAATTGTACAACCCCCACAAGAGTGACAAATATCATCAAATACAATTAGTTCATTTATATATGCCAAAGCATTGAATCTACAGAAGTCTACGCATTTACGGCATCCATTACAAAGATCTTGATCTACAACAGGTATTTTAACATTTACATATTCTGTAGTTAAATTTTCAGGCTTAAAATATAAATGTCCATTAGGTTCTTCTACATCACAATCTAAATATTGTGATGTAGAAGGTGCCACAGCTGCCATATTCACTGATAGAAGTGTTTTGCCTGTACCACCTTTACCACTTAAAACAGCTATTCTCATATTATTTTCCCTCTTTGTGATCATGGAATCCAGGGTGTATTTCATCTAGCAAAGATAATTTTTCATCTTTTAAAGCTTGAATATTATCATTTATTGAATCATTCATAGTCTTATATATGGCTATGTTCGCCCTTTTAAGAACATTTGCTGCATTTTCTCCACATCTAGGGGCAAGTAATGCTCCTACTTTTGAGTCTACTATTGCTTGGGCAGCTACAATACCTGCTCCACCTTGACTACCTGCAGCCTTATTATCTAAGAATGCATTTTCATTAGATTCTGTATCATAAATTAAAAAATATGGTGCTCTTCCAAAAGATTCACATACTCCACTTTCCATATTATTATTATTTACTGGAATTGCGATTTTCATTAAACCACTCCTTTAAGTATTTTTTTTGTTCTTATAATCATTAATTGCATTACGCAATGCACTTACTCCTAAATTCGAACAGTGTTCCTTATGCTCAGGCAAGCCACCGAGAGCGTTTGACACATCTTGCTCAGTGATTAGCATAGCTTCATCTAAGGTTTTTCCTTTAGCTAATACAGAAGTCATACTTGATGTTGCAATTGAAGCTGTACAACCAAATACAAGATAGCAAATCTCATATATAATATTTTCTTTTACCCTAATATATACTTCAATATAATCTCCACAGCTAGTATCACCAAAAATTCCTTCTCCGTCAGGGTCAATCATACTGCAAGCATTTTGTGGACACATAAAATGTTCAATAACTTTATCTGTATATATGATTACTCACCTCTATTCTGGTTATTTAAGACACTTTGTCCCCGCCTATTTCTATTACAGTTACCATTGCCACAAGGTTCTTCTGAATCATTACAAAGCTTGTAATCTCCACCTTCTATCAATAAAATTTTCCCATCTATTAAGGATTCAGCAATTTTCTTCCTAGCATCACTATAAATCCTTTGGACAGTTGTTCTAGCTATATGCATTTTGCCTGAACATTCTTCTTGAGTTAGTCCTTCTAAATCTATAAGTCTAATGGTTTCATATTCATCTATAGCCATAGTAATAAATTCATCTAGATCTAGGACAGTATCTAATGGCCCAAAACGATTGTTATCCGGCAAACTACATACTTTTCTCCATTTTCTAGGTCTTGCCATTGCACACCTACCTCACTTTTAAATTTATCTCTATAAGAGTTATTTATAAATTATATCTACTCTCTTATTATACAATTACTTTCGGGCATATGTCAATAATAAGTCAGTTATAATACATAAAAAAGACTAGCAATGCTAGTCTTTGATTCTAAGAATATAATTGAATTATAATACTTTCTAAATAAACACTTCCAATTCTTTTCTTTCACCTGCAATAACTTCTAATTCTCTCATAAAATCTATAAATGGCTGAGCTTTTATATCTCTTGCGTCTGTAGGACATATACTAATACAGTGTCCACAAAATATGCATATTTCACTATCAGTCTTTCTATAATCATCTTTATCTATAGCATTTACAGGACATTCTTCTTCACAAATTCCACATTGAATACATCTTTCATCTCCAATGGGAGTACGCTGTGGTTTTAAAGGATGATAAGGATAATTCCCAGTTACAGAAACATTATCTATTCTTTCTATATCTTCAATATTTAATACTTTCTTGTTTATATTATTTGCATATTCTAATAATTCTATTTTATCCTTTTCATCAGGTCTACCTTTTGCCACATTATTATTTAGACAGTGTTGACCAATTACAGCTGCTGCAGATATGACTTTCATATTTACTTTTATTAATTTATTCTCCAATTCCAATAAGGCGTCCCCATATTCTCTATTTCCATAACTTACTATTGCAACAGTCGGTGAGTTATTTCCTACTAAATTTTGAAAAATTTCTTCCGAAATAGTTGGAAGTCTATCAGCATATACTGGAAATCCTATAATTATTAAATCATGCTGGGTAAATTCTCTTTTTTTATTTCTAGTTTCTTTATGGGTTAAATTAATTTCTTCTACCGGATAGTCTGCAAAACCCTTAGCTACTTCTCTTACAATTTTTTCCGTACTCCCATTTGGTGAGAAATACATTGCTACTACTTTTTTAATATGCATCTTTACATCCCCTATAATATATTTAATTGTATATAATTAAAAACTTAATAAATATATTGTATTTTAATTATGAGGTGATGTCAATTTTCTAGTTTTAAAACTAACCTAAAGCTACATCCAATACCATCATTACTGCAAATCCTAGCATACATCCAATTGTGGTAACATCAGAATGTCTTTTGGTCTCACCTTGTCTTCCTTCTGGGATTAATTGTTCAATAACTACATATATCATTGCTCCAGCTGCAAAAGATAAAGCATAAGGAAGTATTGGTCTCATTGAAACTACTGCAAAGGCACCTAAAACACCTGCAATAGGTTCCACTATTCCAGATGCCTGACCATATAGAAATGCTTTTTTACGTGAAAATCCTTCTCGTCTTAAAGGAATAGATACTGCTGCACCTTCTGGAAAATTTTGCAATCCTATTCCTAGAGCTAATGCTACTGCGCCAGCCAATGAAGCAGATGGTATTCCGCTGGCAACGGCTCCAAAAGCCACTCCTACAGCAAGTCCCTCAGGAATATTATGTAAGGTAATGGCTAATACAAGAAGCAAACTTCTTTGCCATTGTGTATTAATTCCTTCTGCCTGGGAAACTTCAAGTCCTAAATGCAAGTGTGGAAGCAACTTGTCAACTAAAAACAAAAATGCCCCACCACCTAAAAATCCAATTGCGGCTGTCAACCAAGGGGTCTGACCTAATTCTTCTGCCATATCAATACTGGGTGCTAATAGAGACCAAAAGCTGGCAGCTATCATAACTCCTGCTGCAAATCCTAACATACCATTTAAAACTAATTTGTTAATTTTTTTAAAGAAAAATACCATTCCTGCTCCTAAAGCTGTTACTGCCCAAGTAAATAATGTCCCTATAAGTGCCTGTGTAACTGGATTAAATTGCGATAGCCAGTTAATCATACTCCATCTCCTAATAGATATATTTATTATTTATAATGAATTTTTACCCTATATTTTAATCACTTAAACAAGCCTTGTTACACTAACTCATTAAATGGGTATCTAACTAGTCAGGTTGTATTTTGTTCACTCTATATGTATAATTAATACAATATAAAAGGAGGTCACATAATTGAAAATATCTAGAAGAATTAGTTTATCATTAGCAATTGTACTATTGGTAGTAATGTTATCTGGTTGTATTCATTTTCAAGTTGATTTAGAGCTTAATAGTGATAATACTGGAAAAATGACAGCAAAATCTGCTGTTGATACAGAAATGGAAGAAGCTTTTGGAGATGGTAGTGAATCCTCTAGTTCTACAACTACAGTATTTGAAAATTTACCTGTAGATATGGAAGGAGTAAAAGTTACTAAAACACCTTTAAGTTATAAGGTTGGAGAATCAACTTATGAAGGGGAAGAGGTTCAAGTTACTTTTAATAATACAGATGAGTTTATTAAAGCATTAGCAAAAGAAGATGAAGAAGCATTAAAAATAATAAATTTACCCAATGGGAATAAGAGAGTACAGATGAAAGGTGTAAAAGATGATAGTTCACAAGAATTTAATATTTATGAAATGATATCTGAATTAGGTGGAAAGATGGGTTTTAGTGTTAAGACTGATTATTTAGTAGTAGACCATAATGCAAGTAGTGTTAATGGACAGGTATATACCTGGGATTTATTGCAACTAATTTTAGCTAGCAATGATCCAGAAATGACTTTATTTTTAGAGTATACTCCTGAAAAAGCAGAGCCTTTACCATCTATGACAGGAAAAACAAGAAAGGAAATAGAAGAACTATTTGATTTCGATAGCACTTCTAAAGATTTTCATGGTAACGCATTAAATAAACTAGGAATATTAAAAGGTACAGATAAAGGGCTAGAACTAAATGAAGGATTGACAAGAGCACAAGGTGCAACTATGTATGCTAGACTACTAAGATTAGAAAGTGAAATAGAAAAATGGGCTAAAGAGAATAAGGATTACAAATCTCCTTTTAATGATTTACCTACTTGGGTAAAATCAACAGTAGATTATTTATATGCTAAAGGTTTAGTTAAGGGTATATCCGATACTGAATATGGATCTAGTAATATGATGAGCGTAAATGATTTTACTACTTTAGTTTTAAGAGCATTAGGATATAATGATAGTTCTGGTGACTTCCAGTGGAATACTGCTGGTAAGAAGACTGAAGAGATTGGATTGTATAGTGATGATAAAGTTGGACCAACTAATATATTAGAAAGTAAAAGTTTTACTAGAGGAAGTATGTCCTATGTATCCTATAATGCATTATTTTTTAAGAACTTAAAAACAGGTGATAGATTAATAGATAATTTAAAATATTAAAAAACATTGAATATAAAAGGTTGCTGGATTTCATAATCTAGCAACCTTTTTTCACAGATTTACTTTTTATTGTTGTGCACCTTGCTATTCTTATTTAAAAATTTCTCAACTTCAGCTTGTGGTGAATCTAGTGTACATAATGTTGCAAAATGGTAATTAGTGGATTCTATTGCATCTTCATATTTCATATCTTCTATTTGGTAAAAAGATTTTTTTCCAAGTTGCATAGCTACTGGGTTCTTATCAGCTAATTTTTTGGCATACTTCTTTGTTTCTTCTGCTAATTCAGCCTCTGGAACTATTTTGTTTATAAGTCCTATTTCCAGAGCTTTGTTAGCATCTATAAGATCTCCTGTCATAATTAATTCAAGAGTACGTTTCCTTCCTAAACTCTTTAATAGAGGCACAGCAGGTCCCATACAGAACAACCCAACATTAATAGCAGTTGCACCGAACTTAGCGGTATCACTGGCAATAGCTAGGTCACATGCTGCCACAAGGCCTATTCCATTAGCTACTGCAATTCTGTGGACTGATGCTATTACAGGCTTAGCCATATTTGCTATAGTTAGATTCATAGCTTCCATAAGTCTAACCCAATCTAAATAATCTTCCATAGGTTTTCCATCTACATAATTCACATCTATACCGGTACAAAAATTTCTTCCATTTGCATTAATAACAACTACATTTACTTCTGGATTTTCATCAAATTCCTTTAAACTGTCGTTAAGTTCAGTTGCCATTTGAATGTTAAATGTATTATTTGCAGTTGGTCGATTAAGTGTAATTGTACCTACCTTGTCTTCAATTGATTTTACTATAGTGTTATTCTCCATTATTACCTCCAATTTAATTTACATTAATCATTTTGAACTTCTTCTATTTTTGCATAAAGAGCTTTTATTTCTTCGTCCTTTTCTTTTAAATTGGCACATAAAATTAATACCTGATCATGTGGTAAATCTATTCCAACTGAATAGGCACTATATATTATCTCTCCAATTTCAGCCTTCCCCTTTTTAATATCTCCTTCAATCTGTGATATTTGCATTTTAAGTTTACTTGTTTCAACTAGATCTGATGATTTGTTTCCAATATTTTTAGCAGTACTAGTAGCTTTGTCACCTAAGTTTTTTAAAAAGCTCATTTAAAACCCTCCTATATAATAGTAAATTAATACTAGTAAGTATCTCAGTCTATATTTATATATACCCTAAATCATAAGCTTCTACAAAATTTATTTAAATTTTTATATTATATTCTATTAATCTCTAATTTTTTTAAAAATTCTATTGCTCTGTCATCATCAAAATCAAATCCTTCATGGATATATTTACTAAAGTAATGATCATAATCCAAATCCATATCACATTTAATAGTTAGTAATTCTCTAAATAAGAATACTTTATCTCTATTATCAATTACGGACTGCTTTTGCTTGCCTTTTAAATCATTGAGATTGTCATAGATACCTTCTAAATCCCCGTATTTTTGTAATAGCTTAGCTGCTGTTTTTTTGCCTATTCCGGGTATACCTGGAATATTATCAGATGGGTCTCCTACTAAAGCTTTATAATCAATAAACTGACTTGGATTAATACCGTATTCTTCAATAAATATATTTTCATTATAAATAACCGGACCTTTATTTGATAAATACAGTATGTCAATTCCCTTTACCATAAGTTGAAGAAGATCTTTATCACCTGATACTACATAAGGATGCAAGTTATATTTATTAGCATTGCAAGATATACTCCCTATAATATCATCTGCTTCATACAGATCTACTTCTATAAATGGCATGTTAACTAGATGGCTATATTCTCTTAACATTGAAAACTGATTTAATAATTCAAGATCTGTCTCTAATCTATTCATTTTATATTCTGGATACATCTTGCTTCTAAATGTATATTCACTTTTATCAAAGGTTATAAATATCTGCTTTGGATCAAAAACATCTATATAGCTTTTAAGACTTCTAATTGTTCCATAAAGTCCTCCTGTATTAATTCCTGCTTTAGTTTTTCTATATGAATGAACAAAATAGTTCCTATATATTAAATTTGTACCATCTACAACTAAAATAATATTATCTTTTGCTTCAAAATTTTCCATAAATCTATCATCCTCTCTATTAAAGTATCCATAAATTATACCCTTATTTAATCTTATGTAAAAAAATAGAGGTGAGTCAAATTGACACCCTCTATGATTAATATTACTCTACATTAAATAAATAATTCATAATATCTTTTCTTGACACAATTCCTATTAATTTGCCTTCACTATCTTCAACTGGTAGCCTTTTTATCTTATTCTGTACTAATAGTGTAGCTGCATCTTCTATAACTTTATCAGGACCAACAGTAATTACATCCTTTGACATAACGTCCTTTGCTAAATTACCCATGGTTTTTACCAAATCATCCATGAACTTTTTAGGAGTTTCAAGATAAAATATACCTCCTAGTACTTCCAGAGCTGCAGGACCTTTAATTCTAGAAGCACGTCTGATAAGGTCTCCTTCAGTGACCATTCCTACAACTTTATCATTCTCATCTATTACAGGTAATCCACTTAGGTTATGTGTTATAAGTAAATTTGCACATTTTTTCACAGTATCATTTTCAGTTACGGTTATAACTTCTTTTGTCATAATATCTTTTATATACATTTATATAAACCTCCTCTATAAATATCATCCTAACTAAACTATACCCAAAACTAGAACTAGTACAACAGTATGGCTTAATTTTCGCTCTTGACTTCTTTTGGTTTCAATATGTAACTAATATAATAATATGGCCTATAGAAAATAATTCTAGGACCAGAAAATCTCATTATTTTTTTTATCTCTTCTCTTTTCTCATTGCTAAAACAATGAACAATACAACTCTTACAGGAAGTTTTGTTTTCACCATATCTACATCCATCTAGTCTATTGGCTGCATAGTCATATAGTTCTTTGCAATTAGAGCAATCTTCTATTCCTAATTTATGTTTTTTTTCACAGTATAAATTTATCATAAATTTCAATGTTCTTTTTTCTTTATCTATTTTACTCATTAGATCACCTTTTCTATTAATCTCTATAATATGTATTATATAGTAATGGCTGAACTTTACAAAATTATTCTAAAAAACTATTGTTTGTCCTTTAATTCTTGCCTTTTCTTTCTAAATTCAATTATAGGTAAGTCACCTTGAATAAGATTTTCTCCCATAATCAGTTCTGTTTTTATAGGAATTTGATTTAAAACCACATCTCTATCTTGATGTAAAATATATTTATTAGATATACTGCTTATACTATTAACAATTTGTTTTAATACAGGTGTTTTCATAAAGCTTTGATAAAACCTTAAATAAATTTTAGTATTCTCTTCATCTATAGGCACAAAGGCTGCTACAATTCTAACTTTATCTGATATTATATTTTGCCAGGTATTGGGCATTTGAAACTGCAAACTAAATAATTTCTCATAGTCCTCTATTTCATTGGGTTTTTGTGGTTTTTGTCCATGATCTGCTTCATTTTTTACGTAATATGTCATTAGATTATCTTTCCACTTTACTACAGGCCCATTTACTAAGGTTTTATTGCCTCTACCTATACTGTTAGTATGTACAAAAGGTAGATGAACTACATCCAATTGATTTTCTATAGCACGAGTATAGTGAACTGACCAGGTTTCTGAAAAGCTGCCATAAGAAAATCCAGTTTTAAGTTCTTCAAAAAATGGTACTTCAGGAATAGAATCATTTATCTCCCCAAACCATACCCATATGTAACCATACATTTCTTTAGCTAAATATGAATTTACTTTAAAATTTTCAGCTATCTTTTTATTTTTACCATTTGCTGGAATAAGAACTACTCTTCCGGAAGAATCGTATTGAAATCCATGAAAAGGACACTCTATATGATCATTATTTATTTTCCCATGAGAAAGGCTTGCTCCTCTATGACAACATTTATCAAAAATACAAGTTATATTATTATTTTCATCTCTCCATAGTACTAACTTTTCAGAAAACCTTACTAATCCTAGTAGTTTATCTTTTTTCAATTCTTTAGATTCTAAAATTACATACCATTGATTTTTTATCATAGCTCTACCTCCAATAAATAAATCTATTATAATACTTTATATCAGTATATACCACTTTCTTCTTTATGGTAAATAATTTAATAAAACAAAGCCAGCAATATTTATAAATATTGCTGGCTCAAAACTTCTATGAAATTATACTAATTCTACTTTAGCATTTGCTCATTTTCGAAAAAATCTTTCCAAGGATCTTTTCCCTTGATTCTTGAAATAGCTTCTTCCATATCTATACTATCTGGAGCTATTCTATCAAGTTCATTCCATTCTATAGGCATTGATACTTTGGCACCTTTTCTAGCTCTTATAGAATAAGGTGCAACGCTTGTGGCTCCTCTACCATTTCTTATCCAATCAATAAATATTTTGTTTTTTCGCTTTTGTTTTCTAATATTACTGGTATATCGATCTGGCCATTTCTTTTCCATAACTTCTCCAACAGTTTTTGCAAAATCATGAAATACATCCCAGGTAACACTAGGTTTTATAGGAACTACAACATGATATCCCTTACCCCCACTGGTTTTAAGATAGGATTTTAATGAAAGCTCATCTAGAATACTTTTAACATCGCGAACTCCTTGACGAACTTTATCTAGATCCATACCCTCATCTGGGTCTAAATCAAAAACCATTATATCTGGTTTTTCAAGAGATTTAATATTACTCCCCCAGGTATGAAATTCTAAAGTACCCATCTGAACTTCATAGATTATTCCAGACTTTTCATTAATATAAAAGTAATCTTCTTTATCACCGCTGCTTTCCTTTATAGCTTTCGTGTTTATATGTTTGCTACTACCAACAGGATGCTTCAAAAAAAAGCATGATTCTGATATACCTTTAGGACATCTAACTACACTTAAAATTCTATCTTGAACATATGGAAGCATGGTCTCTGCTATCTTTTCATAATAGTTTACAACATCCATTTTCGTAAACTTTGGAGATTCATATACAACTTTATTAGGGTGTGTAATTTTAATCTCTTCTACATTAGATGTATCCTTAATAACCTTATCTTTATTTTCTTTATTACTCTTCTCTTCTTTCTTAGAAGATTCCTCAGCTATAAGCTCATGCTTTTCCTTTTTAACATCTATAGCATCTTTATCTCTTCTAAGTCCCTTGTAACTTGCTTGTCTAAGTAAATTCTCTTTAGTCCATTCTGCAAACTTAATCTCAACTACTAGTTCAGGTTTAACCCAAGTAATTTGCTCATTACTTCTTTCTTTTGGAACATCTTTAAAATATGGCTTTACTCTTTTTAAACTATTGAATTTTTTTTCTAATATTTCCATATCTTTTTCACTCATACCAGTTCCTGCTCTGCCTACATAAATGAAATCATCATTATCATAGACTCCTAAAAGAAGTGCACTAATACCACTTGACCTAATATCAGTAACTGTATAGCCTCCGATTACAAACTCCTGCCTATTATCACATTTTATTTTTATCCAACTTCCATCTCTATTTCCACTATAGGTAGAATCTGTTTTCTTACCTACAATTCCTTCTAAGTTAGACTCACATGCAGCTTGAAAAATCGATCCTTCTTCTCCATTAACATAATTACTATAATGAAGTTCTGAAGGTGCATTTTTCATTAAGGATTGAAGAATATTCTTTCTTTGGATTAAAGGAAGTTCTCTAAGATCTTTTCCATCTAAAGCTAAAATATCAAATACTATATAAGTCAACTGTTGCTTGTTAGGATGTTTTAAATAATTTTGAAGTGCTCCAAAATCAGTTTTACCAGATTCATCTAAAACAACCATTTCTCCATCTAGTACCATGGATCTCCCCTGAGCAAAATCAAGAAGGGATGAACTAATTGCTGAAAACTGATTAATATAATCATTATGATTTCTAGTCATAAGGTTTATTGAATTATTCTCAATATAAGCCATTATCCTATAACCATCGTATTTCACTTCATAAATCCAGTCTTCTCCTTTAGGCATAGAATCTACTAAAGTTGCAAGTTGAATATTTGTTTTCTTAAATGGATTCTTTAGAAATCTTTCATCTTTTCCTTCTTTAATTTCCAACATAGTCCTACCTGTTCTAATGCTAGTATTATATTCTGAAATACCATCATTATCCTGAACATACTCATCTTTTTCTTTTATCAAAATCCAATTATCCTTTTTTTTATCTGATTTGGCTTTCCACTTTACCAGTACCCAATTACCTTTCAGTCTTTTTCCTTTAAGAGTTAGCTTTAATTCACCTTTTTCTAAACCTTTTTCTACATCGACTATAGGTTCCCAAAATCCTTCATCCCACAGCATTACTGTGCCTCCACCGTATTCTCCTTCTGGAATAGGTCCTTCAAAATTTCTGTAATCTATTGGGTGGTCTTCTACTTTTACAGCCAGCCTTTTGTCATGAGTATCATAAGAAGGGCCTTTTGGAACTGCCCAACTTAATAGTACTCCTTCCCATTCTAGTCGGAAATCATAGTGCTCTGCACGAGCCATATGATGTTGGACAACAAATCTTAAAGCTTCTTTAGACTCTTCTGCTTTACCTTTAGGTTCAGTAGTTTTCTCGAAATCTCTTTTCTCAATGTATTTATCTAACTTTTTATTCATAGAATCACGCTGTTTCCTTTTCTTTTTTTGCTTTCTTAACACTTGCTTTTAATGCATCCATAAGATCAATAACTTTTCCTGTATCTTGCTTCTCTGACTTAGCAGCAACAACTTCTTTACCTGCTATTTTGTTTTCTATAAGTTCACGAAGTTTGGCTTGATATTCGTCAGTATATTGCTCTGGTTCAAATGGTTTATCCATGGCATTTATAAGTGTTTTTGCCATATCTAGTTCTTGTTTAGATACTTTTGGTTTAGTATATTTCTTTTGAAACTCTTTGACTTCAGCTGCGTAATGCATGGTTAAAATTATAATGCCTTCTTCTCTAGGAATTAGTGACATTAGAGTTTCTTTAGTACCTAAAACGCTCCTACCAATAGCAACTTTCTTTTCGTCAATAAGTGCAGATCTTAATAGTTCAAAAGCTTTTTCTCCTCCCACTTGAGGAACTGCCTGATAAGCTTTTTCAAAATAAACTGGAGAGATTTCATCTAACTTTACAAAATTCAAAATCTCAATAGATTTTTCTTTTTCTGTTTTAATTTCTTCTAATTCTTCGTCAGATATGACAACATAACTGTCCTTATCGTACTCATAACCTTTTACTATATCACCTGATTTAACTTCTTTATTGCAATGAGCACAAGTCTTCATATATCTAATACGACTATGATCATCCTTATGAAGTTGATTAAAATGTATATCATTATCCTGTGTAGCTGTGTACATATCTATTGGTATAGCTACCATACCAAAACTAATTACTGATTTTCTAGCTACCATATAATAACACCTCCAATAATTTATTATCTTAACTTATTCTGTATAAAAATATATACCCTTTATTATGGGTAAAATTCAACAACTTATTATGATAATATAGAAAAGACAGATGATTTATTTCTCATCTGTCTTAAAGCATAAATATCTGTTATTCTATATTTTATTAACCTCTCATATCCATAAGTTTATTTTTTAATTCGCCTTCTATTTTATTTAACTCTATTTCTACTTCTCTACGCTTTTGACGCCCTTCTGTTTGTATACGTAAAACTTCATCAAGAGTAGATATTAAAGATTCATTGGTAACACGTAGTGTCTCAATGTCTACTATGCCACGTTCAGACTCTTTTGCAGTTTCTACAGTTGCCATTTTAAGTTTCTCTGCATTTTTCTTAAGCAGTTCATTTGTCATATCAGTGACTTCTCTTTGTGCTTTTGCAGCTTGAGTTGCATGATTAAGTCCTAATGCCAAAACCATCTGACTTTTCCAAAGAGGAATTGTGTTTACAATAGTTGACTGGATTTTTTCAGCCATTATAGCATCATTGCCTTGTACCAAACGAATCTGAGGTGCCATTTGTATTGAAATCATTCTTGTTAGCTCTAAGTCATGAATCTTTTTCTCAAATCGATTAGCAATAGCTGCCAGATTATTAAAAGCTTGTGCATCTTCAGGCAAATTACTTGAAGAAGATTTCTCTAAAAGTGCAGGCAATTCTTCTGACTGGACTGTAGCTAATTTCTTTTTACCAGCTAATATATACATTGAAAGCTCTTTTAGATAAGTTTTATTAAGTTCATACATTTTATCTAACATGGCTATATCTTTCAACAACTGAATTTGGCTAGTCTCAAGTACTCCTGTGATTTTGTTTATATTAACTTCTGCCCTGTCATATTTTGCTTTCATAGTTGCTATTTTGTTGGATGACTTTTTAAACATTCCTAAAAAACCTTTTTCTTCTTCTTCCACATCAAAGCTTTTTAGTTCAGTTACTACCCCTGTAAGCATCTCACCAATTTCACCTAAATCTTTAGTTTTAACATTGTTCAAAGCTGCTTCAGAGAAATCAGCTATTTTCTTTTGTGCTCCTACTCCATATTGAAGAATCTGATTAGATTTATTTAAATCTATCTGATTTGCAAAATCATCTACTATTTTTTTCTCTTCTGGAGATAGTATACTCTCATCAAAAACAGGTTTATCTGTCTTAGCAATATTCTGATCTGCCACGTCCCTACTTAGCACTTCTTGTGTTGATGTTTCATCATCGCTAAATGGTTCAAAAGTTAGTTTTGGTATATCATTATTCATTCTTTGTCCTCCATACTTTTATTTTTTACTCTCATATCATTATCTGTTAATCCTTCTTGTGCAAGTATAGTTTCTAATACGGATATGTCAGTTGAAATATCCATAGCCATATCTTGGAACAAATCATCTAATAAGTTTTCAAAGGCTCCATTAATGGTGTCCAAGGTATCTTCTATCTCTTTTTTTGCAGTAGAGATATTCTGTCCTTGAAAAGATTGATCATTTAATTTTCTATAAGCTTCCACTAATTTTAATGTAGTTGGCAGAAAATACTCCGCAAATTTTCTTATTTCAGCAAATTTTTCAGGATGAATTTCTACATAATCATAAATTTTACCTGAAACTTCTTCTAACCTATCAAGTTTATTCGAGATGTCGTATCCAGGAATTGCAATATTTGCAGTTTTAATATCTGTTATAAATTTTCGTCCTTCATGTAGAGATCTTCTCATTTCTGGAGTTATCTTTTCATTTTTTCCCTTTTCAAGTTCATATACTTCACTAGATCTTTGAAATTTCAACCTGTCTTCTTCATTTAAATTCTTCCTTGCAATGTTTTGCTGAACTTCAAGATACTTAATCTCAAGATATTGTTTATACATTTCATTTGTTAACATAAATGTGGTCTTTTTATTATCGATATGTCCTTGTGGAAACATACCAGCTGAAATCATTTTACGCAGATCTTTTTCAATGAATTTATTAGTTGTTCCTGTTGCCATAGCTAAATCATCAATTGGATAGTATCTTTGTCCTTTTATATATCCCATATATTTTTGAAATCTTTTTAATCGTTTACGATCACTATTACCCTTCATAGTTACCATTATACTTGCTATTAAAAAAGGCAATAGAATTACTGATATAGCATTGAAAAAGGTCCCAATGGTAGCTCCTAATATAGTCATAACAAATAGGGCTACTCCAAATCCTAAACTACCTATAGATCCAAAAACAGTAAGTAATATACTTGAAACTTGCCCAACTGGTACAGCATACTTAGTAGGTCTTAGGGATAGTGCGCTACTATTATTTGAGCCAGATTTTATCCTATCATAATTATTTGTAGAACTTCTAGTTTCTGATTGCCTTTGGGAATGTGTACTTTTTTCATTTATCTCCTCATAATCTGTTTGAGTACTGTTATACAAAACTTTACTCTTATTTTGACTTGCTGGCTTCAAATTAATTGACTTTCTGACCTCATCAAGTGCATCATTAACAACACTCTGAATGTCTTTATTCAGCTTGTTAAAATCTTTAGTATTTAAGGCATTTTGAACTATAGTTTTAATTTCATCGCCTAAATTTAGGTTTGCTTTATTATTCATATTGACCTCCAAACAAATAGCTTTAGAATCTATATTTTACATATATCATTTTGTAAATCATATCATATTTAATTTTCTAAATCAACTATGATAGATATGCTAGTACTATGATATCAACCTATATATACCACATTGATAACAAATTCACATAGCCTCCTACTTAGATAATATTTTAAATTTTTAAACCATCTATCAGTCTAATAAAACTCCAGATTTTGATACATCTGTTATTGTACAGCGAGTTCTATCAAAACAACATGGTCTTTTATCTCCCTTTTGTAATTTTGATATAGCTATATCAATTCGTTTTTTATGAGTTTCTGGGTTAGAAGTAAATCTAATCCAACGAATCCAGTCCCATTTAGCCTTAGGTGTTATAGAATTCCATTGGTTTAGTAAATTTGATTTTATAATTGCATTCATAAGTTCCTCAGGGATCTCTGGTTCAATCCATTCTTCCATAGGTTCTAATTCTAAGGATACAGGTTCACCAATTTCTAATTTATTTGATTTAACCCAGGATTGATCTATTTCTAACCAGTGACTCCCTGACCCATCTGGTTCTAAGGGGACTATAATTTCTATCTGATTAATCCTTACTTTAGCCAAAACCATCCCACGGGTAGGTAGTTTTTCACTTAGATTTAAAGGTATTCTTATTACTAATCTATTGGCAATCTTTAATAGTTTAGATTCAAAATTAATAATCATTATATTCTCCTTCTCATAATTATATAGTAATAGAGCTCTACTTTTATTTTTACCCTTTTCTTACAATAAATCCTCTTTTAAAATAAATTCTATTATATATAATATTTTGGAAAATAGTTTTATCCTATATTTTATGGTAAAATTAATTTATTAATGTAAATAAAGTTACTAAGAGATCGGGAGGAATTATTATGGATGTTCCAGAATTAAGGCAAATATTTCCAGTCACTGAGAAATATGTGTTTCTAAACAATGCAGCAGAATCGCCATTAAGTTTAAAATTCAAGAATAAGCTAGATGAGTATCTTGATTTAGCATTACACCAACCTCAAAACAAGCCATCTATAAGAGATGATGTAAGAACAAGGCTTGCGAATTTACTTGGAGGACAAGCTGATGAATATGCTCTCATGACAAGCACTGGCATGGGCATAAGCATTGTTGCTGCCGGTTTTAATTGGGGTAAGGATGACAACATAGTAGTCCCAGCAGATGAGCATTGGAATAATAGTTTTCCATGGAAAGCACTTCAGCAAAAAGGTGTTGATGTAAGATTTGTACCTGTAGATGAGTACAATAGAATCGATCCTGATAAGCTTGAATCTTTAACTGATAAAAATACTAAGATAGTCTCAATTGCAGCTGTAAGTTTTAATTCAGGTTTTCGAAGTGATTTAAAAAAACTAAGTGATATAGCCCATTCAAAGGGAGCATTATTTGTAGTTGATGGTATACAAGGAGCAGGAGTAGTTCCAATTAATGTTGAAGAGGACAATATAGATATACTGTGTAGCGCAGGATTTAAATGGCTATTAGGTATGCCTGGTACAGGATTTATGTATGTAAACAAGAAGACACAGCACTTAATTTCTCCAATATTGCCTGGGATGTTCGCTGCAGATAATTTCTCAGATGAACTCGAATATTATCCAGATGCAAGAAGATTTGAAACCGGAAGTATTGCATATTCACTATTTTATGCTTGGACTGCAGGTTTGGAACTTCTAGAAGAAATAGGAATAGAAAATATTTACCCTCGTATACTACTTCTCACGGACAAGATTATTTCAGGTCTTCAAAGTAAGGATATAAAAATAATAAGTCCAGTGAATAAAGTTTCAGAAAGATCAGCAATACTAATATTTACAATGGGTTCTACTGAATCTAACAAAGCCTTATATAAAAAATTATTATCAGAAAATATAATAGTAACTCTTCGTGATGGTATGATTAGAATAAGTCCTTCATTTTATAATACAGAAGAGGAGATTGATAAGTTTTTAAATGCACTATAATTAAAGAATAAAAGAGGTGATAGTTAAACTATCACCTCTTTCTATTTAAAAAGCGGGACTACTTGCCCAGCTATATTCATCAATTAGAAATTGTCTTACTTGATCACTAGTTATATGTTTAATTAGTGCTTTTATTTTGTCACTATCTTTATTATCATCTCTGGATACTAAAGAAATAGCATAGCCTTCTGTTATATTATCTTGTTTTTCAACATATAAACGTTGTTCATCTCCAACTAGTTCCAGACTTTTAGCATAAGTTGGATACATTACAGCAAGTCCTGTTTCTGTATACTTTTGAGCTAAACTAGTTAAAGGTACTTGATCATCTAGTTTTAAATCTTTAGGATTTGATTCAATATCATCTATAGTTAAATCAATAGTTTTATTATCTTTAAATGTTAGTAATTCAGCTTGACCAAGTAAGTACAAAGCCCTGCTTAAATTAGTTGCGTCATCTGGCAATGTAATACTAGTTCCATCTAGTATTTCATCAAGTGTATTGAAGTTCTTTGAATACAATGCAAATGTTGCATGGTATAGTGGTTGAATAGTTACTAAGTCTGCACTATTTGCCTTATTAAAAGATTGTAAAAAATAGTCATGTTGAATCATATTTGCGTCTAATTCATTATCTTTTAAAAGATTATTAGGGGTTTGGTAATCAGAAAATTCATCTATTTTAATTTCATACCCTTCTGCTTTCAAATCATCTTCTATTAAAAGTAAAATTTCTTTCATTGGAAAAAATGAAACACCAACATGAATCTCATTGTTCTCTTCAGAAGTAGTTTTATTACATCCTATTAAAGAAACACTTAATACAAATACAGTCAATAATAATATAATTTTTTTCATATGCGTCATCTCCATTATCTTTTGTCATATTTTTTAGCTACTAAATTACCAGTAGTTTGTGCAAGTTGAACAATTACTATCATAATTATTATAATGATCCACATTAGCTTATAATTAAAGTTATAATAACCTTCACTTATTGCCAAATATCCTAAGCCTCCACCACCAATTATTCCCATTACAGTAGAATAAGACAACAAACTAATTGTTGTAGAAGTAAAACTTAAAACTAATCCTGAACGTGCTTCTTTTAATAAAAAATGTGTAAAATACTGTAGCACATTTGCTCCTAATGCATAGGCGGTTTCATAAATATTTTTATTTACATCTAATAGGTCTTGTTCTGTAAAACGGGCAAATGTTGCAATACCAACTAGACTTAAAGGAATTTTTGATGCATTAACACCAAATCCAGTTCCTAAAATCCATCTATTTAATGGAATTATTACAATAATAAATAGAATAAAAGGTATTGAACGAATTATATTTATAAAACCTGACAGGATAAAATAAGTAAATTTATGATTATAAATCCCATCTGACCTTGTAATAAACAAAATAAATCCTAGTAATATTCCTATAATTAGTGTAAATAGCATTGCTGCAAACATCATATCCAATGTCTGGTATAAGGATTGAAAAATTTCTGTTTTGAACAAATTAAATGTTTCTATATATTGATTAATCACTTAAGAGAGCCTCCTTATAAGAAAGAGGTGCTAGTTTCTTTGTTTTTAAAGATACAACTTCAGAAATCTGGCCATTCTCTATAATAGCTACTCTGTTACATACTGCCTTAATTACAGATATATCATGGGAAACTATTACTATAGTTGTATTAAATTCTTCATTAATTTCTTTTAATAATTTTAATACTTCATAGCTCATTTTTTCATCTAAGGCTGAAGTAGGTTCATCACAAAATATGAGTTTTGGGTTTGTCATTAATGTTCGAGCAATAGCCACTCTTTGTTTTTCTCCACCTGATAAAGTTCTTATATAAGATTTTTCATGATTAGAAATTCCTACAAAGTATAGTAATTCTTTAGCTCTTTTAATATTATACTCTTTATTAGCTTTTCTAAATTTGGTAGGTAAAAGTACATTTTCTAAAACATTTAGATTTCCTAATAAATTGAAATCTTGAAAAATCATTGAGGTATCTTTAACTAAATCATGCTTTGTTATTTCATCCATTTTTTTCCCCATTAAGTATATCTCTCCAAAATCTGGTTCAAAAAATCCATTCATTAATCTTAAAATCGTTGATTTACCACTACCAGTTTCTCCGACCAATCCATAAATTTCACTTTTATTAATAGATAAATTAATGTTATTAATTACTTTTGATTCTTCCCCATTTATGGAAAACTTTTTTGTTACCTTTTCAAATCTAATCATATGCCCCCCTATCTGTCTAATGCTATTAAATGAAACTTATAAGACCCTTGTGATATCTACCCATTAATCTGATTTATATTCAAATATTTCATCCCTATTATTCCAAATGACATTTGTTTACTTTGCATATATAATTGCCCTTAAGTTTTTCAATATCGTGACCTTCCAGTATCAGTAGTTTTTCCCTAAGATATCCAGCACCACTTTTACATATGCCTATACCTATTTTAGGTAGAACCCTATGAGTTGGTATAAAATAAGAAACAGGATTCTTTGAGGTTGCACTTCCAACAGCTTGTGCAGCTCCTGGTTTACCTATAATTTCTCCCACTTCTTTATATGAAAAAACATGTCCTGGACCAATTTCACTTATAGCATTTAAAACCTTTTGTTGAAATAGTGTTAGATTACTTAAATCTAAGGGCATATTATGAGTACCTGTTTCTAAAAAATTCATGGTTTCTTCCACAATTAAGCGTTTCACAGGATCTTTTTCTTCTTCAATCTATCTGTTCATTTCCATAGCTATTTTTTATAGATAAACACTTTAGCCCATTAGGTGAAAAAGTAAAACTTAAAATATCAGTTTCCAAAAAATCAATAATCTCCTGCATCTTCATTGCATTACCTTCTCTCAAATTAATTATTATTTTATTATTTACAATATAATTTCCATAGTTATTAAATCCGTTGGTTCAGCTTCAAAACCACTTCCAATTAGGTAATTCTCCAGTTCAGGGTTTTCTAAAGGAACTGTAAATGTTATTTTAGGAATACCTTTTGAAGCAGAAAGATTCTTTGCAAACTCTAAACATGCGGAATAGTTTCCACCCATCATGCTTATATGCAAAGAGAGTTGCTCCTGAAATCTAGCACCGCATACAATAAAACTATCACTACTATTATCTTCAAACACCTTACTATCCATTGCAAAACCAATTATTGTATCTTGATTAATTCTATAAAAGGTACGATTACTTACAATATAGTTGTGGTATACACCTGCAAGTGGCATAATCAATTCTACAGCACGATTTGGAGTAACGATTTGAAAGCTATGTTGATTTTCCGTATAAGTAAAATCTGTCAGATTATAACCTCTAAAGTCTTGTGCTTTTTTAAAACCATACTTGGACGCAAGTCCAGCACTTACTACTCCATTGGCACTTGTATACATTCCCATAGATTTACAATCATATTGTTTTGCTTGCACAAAATAATTCTTATATATTTCTTTTCCAACTCCAATACCTTGATACTTAGGGTCTACTCTTAAAGTTTCTAACCAAGCACTTCCATCATAGAGTATAGTAAATTTTCCTATTCCAGCCATTTCTCCATCTACATATGCACAAGTAAGATCTCCGACAGTGGTATTAAAATAATCCCATACATCATTTAAGTAACATAGATTATTCATAGCTGCTCTTTCAATTAATAATATTCATAGCTGCTCTTTCAATTAATAAGCAATTGTCTCGATCACCTATATTAGCTTTTTTCAATGTTATTTGCATCATTGGCCTCCTTTGGAGTTATTTAATCTTCTAATTCACTTCAGCTCCGTAGAATTTTTCTTTTATTTCTTTAATACTATCTTTAGCTAATTCACTTTAAATAAATCTTTATTAAAAATTTTTCCTTTCCCTTCTATACTTAATCTTTCAATAAATTCATTCATAAACCTTGCCCTATCATTAAATATTTTTCTTGATATATCATAATTCAATTTATTTTTGGATTCTTTTAAATAAGATTCATATTCTTCTGTATTATAAAATTCAATTGATGAATCTACACTTTTTCCATCGCATAATTGGTATGCAAAATTTAACCATACTTCCATCGTTCCCATATGATCTATTATATCTGCATCTTGTACTAACTTTATTTGTTTACTCCACTCTTCGCTACTATCTCTTAAATTATGGCACCTAATTATTTCAGCAATTTCACCTAGTTCTTCATTTGAGCATTCGTCTTTTAATATTTGCTTAATTAAAATGCTTCCATTTTCATTATGTGGTTCATTTCCTTTAGCTATATCATGAAAGAGAGAGGCAATATATATTACTCCATCCTTTGAATCATCTATTTTATTTATTATTTTCCTAATTTCTATTGCTAATTTACCTGTCCTTAATCCATGATAATAAATATATCCAGTTTCTCTTTTAGGATGTGATTTATTATCCCCCATTTTTTGAAACGCTAAATTTTCTATTTTTTTAATATCCATTTTCAACCCCCATAATATTTAAAATAGATAGATTCACTTATTAAAGTATATATTATTTTGATAATAATTTCACTATGTTTATTTAATTAATTACAACAAAAAAGCCAGCTAGAATTACAATTCTAAATCATAGCTGACTCGTTATATTAAGATATTATTCTAATGCAAAAAGAACCGTCCTTGGTGCATTTATGTTTTAAGCTTTTATTAATGCTCCATTAGCTTCAGGTAATGTTTCTTTATTTATAAGATTAATTTTACAGAAATGATCATAAAAAGCT
>CAJDVD010000022.1_pt1 | contig 31376 bp, 25 predicted proteins | sample 7391361 | NCBI WGS metagenome assembly CAJDVD01 (sample SAMEA7055710, study PRJEB34461) | soil metagenome | biome: terrestrial ecosystem; feature: Peninsula; material: soil | place: Antarctica | collected 2016
ATAAAACAAATACCTGTAGAATCTTTTTTCTTAGCTGTATAAAGATTATGTTCAATAGCTAATTCTCTTACTTTAGATTTATCTAAATGTCCTATAGGGAATAAGGTTTTAGAAAGTGCATCTTGATTTATACGAGATAAGAAATAGCTTTGATCTTTGTTAGAATCTGCTCCTCTTATTAACAGAAAATTTCCGTCTTCTTCTCTTACTTGTGCATAGTGTCCCATTGCAATATAATCTGCCTCAAGTGTAAGGGCATAATCTAAAAATGCATTAAATTTTATTTCTTGATTACACATTACATCTGGATTAGGTGTTCTTCCACTTTTATATTCATCTAAAAAATAAGTAAATACTCTATCCCAGTATTCAGTTTCAAAATTTATAGTATAAAATGGAATGTCTAACTGGTCAGCTACCATTCTAGCATCATCAGTATCTACGGTTGCAGTACATATTCCATCTTCATCTTTTTCTTCCCAATTTTTCATAAAAAGTCCTATTACCTCATATCCTTGTTCTTTTAGTAGCAATGCAGCAACAGATGAATCTACTCCACCACTCATTCCTAATATTACTCTTTTACCCATATTATTTCACTCCTATAAAATACTTCTAATATAACACTATATATTATACTATAATATAAGAGACTTTTATAGGGATATTATAAGCCAAACCGCAAATAAATGAAATATTCCTCCTAAATAGGGTATAATTAAATAAATGCATAAGAAAAGGTGATTAAATGAAATTCTATACTATATTATTTGTTTTATTGGGAATGATGTTTATGATTATTGGAATGGTTGGTGTTGTTGTACCAGTTTTACCTACTACTCCATTTTTAATCCTGTCGTCTTTTTTCTTTGCTAAAAGTTCTCCTAAGTTTGATCGTTGGCTTAGAAATACTCAGGTATTTAAAAATTACGCAGAAGACTTTATAAGAGATAAATCTATGACATTAAATAGAAAGATAAAGTTGATGATGCTTTCTGACTTTATGTTGGCATTTCCATTGATTATATTAGATAGTATTTATATTAAGTTATTTATAATAGCCGTAATTCTTTTTAAGTACTATTACTTTATATTTAGGATAAAAACTAATAAAAACCAAGGATGATATTATGATTATTATGCCTCAATACGTGGAAACTACAATTGAAAAGATAGAGAGTTATGGATATGAAGCTTTTTTAGTTGGGGGTTGTCTTAGAGATATTATGTTAGGAGAAAAACCAAATGATTTTGATATTACTACTAATGCCCATCCTGATAAAATAGAAGAAATCTTTTGCCAATATAAAACTGTTAACATAGGAAAGGAATTCGGAACGATTATAGTTATTCAAGATGAAGGTAATATTGAAATAACCACTTATAGAACAGAAAGTGATTATAAGGATGGAAGAAGACCTTCTGAAGTTCTTTTCTCAGATAATATTTTAGAAGATTTAAGTAGAAGAGATTTCACTATGAATTCATTAGCCTATAATAAAAAGTCTGGTATAGTGGATCCATTTAATGGTAGAGAAGATATAAATAATAAAATTGTAAGAACTGTAGGAAATCCCACAGAAAGATTTAAGGAAGATCATTTAAGAATATTACGTGGAATAAGATTTTCTACACAATTAGATTTTAGAATAGAAGATAATACTTTTGGAGCAATGGTTGATCATGGTGGAAGTATAAAAAACATTAGTACAGAAAGAGTATATAATGAGTTGGTTAAAATATTATTATCTGAAATACCATCCAGAGGAATCAAGCTAATGCTATATACTGATATTCTTAATTGTATAATTCCTGAATTAATCTCTTCTGTAGATTTTGACCAGAAAACACCGCACCATAATAAGGATGTTTTTAAACATAGTCTTTGTGTTTTGGATTCTGTTCCTCCAATTCTGTCATTACGATTTGCTGCACTTCTTCATGATATAGCCAAACCACATACTTTTACCTTAGATGGCGAAAACATAGGACACTTTTATGGGCATGACAAAGCAAGTGGTCATATGGCAAAAGATATATTAACTAGGCTTAGGGCACCAAATCATATAATAGAAACAGTTTTGTTGATAATAAATGATCATATGAGTCATCATAATGATATAAAAGAGAAGGGACTTAAAAGACTTATAGGTCGAGTTGGTATTGATAATATATTTAATTTATTAGAACTGCAGAAAGCAGATAGACTATGTTCCGCAGATAAAGACATAGAGTATTTGTTAGAAAGAGAAAGATCTATAAGAAGTATTTTAGAATTTGAAGAACCATATGAAAAGTCTCAAATTGTAATAGATGGTAATGATATTACAGAACTAGGATACAAACAAGGAAAAATAGTAGGTGAAATATTAGAATATGCACTGGATATTGTTATAGAAAACCCAGAACTTAATCAATATAGTATATTGAAAGAGATAATTATGAAAAAATTCCCTATTTAGTATATACTTAATGGTGAATATTGAATTAAACAAAATAAGTAAACTTTATGTTTACCTAATTGGAGGATATAATGAGCAAACTATTTGGAACAGATGGAATTAGAGGGGTAGCAAATATAGAATTAACTCCTGAATTAGCTTTTAAAGTAGGTAGAGCAGGAGCTTACATACTATCAAAGGGTGAAAAAGGAAAGGTCTTAGTTGGAAAAGATACTAGGGCTTCTGGAGATATGCTGGAGGCAGCTCTTATAGCTGGAATTACCTCAATGGGATTAGATGTTGTATCCTTAGGTATAATACCAACTCCTGCAATAGCATATTTAACAAGAAAACATAATGCACTGGCAGGTGTTGTAATATCAGCATCTCATAATCCTGGAGAGTATAATGGAATAAAGTTCTTTAATAATGAAGGATTAAAATTGGCAGATGAAGTAGAAGAACAGATAGAAGATATAATACACAATATAGATGATTTAGACATTAGACCTATTGGATCTAAAATAGGAAAAAGATTTGAAGACGCAGAGGGTTCAAAAGATTATAAAGACTATCTTAAATCCACTATTAACATAGATCTAACTGGTTTTAAAATAGCAATGGATTGTGGTCATGGAGCTCTTTATAAAATAGGACCTGAATTAATTAGAGAATTAAATGGAGAAGTAATAGTTGTAAATGATTCTCCAGATGGTATGAACATAAATGATAAATGTGGTTCCACGGATCCAAGTATAATTCAAAAGCTAGTTATAGAACACAATGCAGATATTGGAATATCCTTTGATGGTGATGGTGATAGAATAATTGCAGTAGATGATAAAGGGGTATTATTAAATGGAGACCATATATTAGCAATTTGTGGTACACATTTAAAGGAAATGGGTAAGTTAAATAATAACATCATAGTTGGAACTACAATGACTAATATGGGATTAGACATATATTTAAAAGAGAATGGTATGGATATAGTAAAAACAGATGTAGGAGATAGATATGTTCTAGAAGAGATGTTAAGATCAAACTATGTACTAGGTGGAGAACAATCTGGACATATTATATTTTTAGAATACAATACTACAGGAGATGGATTAGCTACAGGATTGCATCTATTGGAAGTGATGAAATCTACTAACAAACGGATTTCTGAATTAAACAATATAATGACTAATTATCCACAAATATTACTAAATGCTAAAGTAGATAATAAATTAAAATATAAGTATCTGGAAAACGAAGAAATAAGTCTTGAAATAAAGAGAATAGAAGATTTCTTTCATGGGGAAGGCAGAGTAGTTATACGTCCCTCAGGTACAGAACCATTAGTAAGAGTTATGATAGAAGGTAAAGAGCAAGATGAAATTGGAAGAATTGCTGAAGAATTAGTAGATTTTATTGAATCTAGAATAGGTAATTTAAAATAATTTATGAGGTGAGAAAATGGATAATAGAATTGTTGCAGACAGTAGTTGTGATTTAAATGAAGAAATGGAAAGAGAAGTTGATGTTTACCTAGTTCCTTTTAAAATTGATATTGATGACCATAGTTTTATTGATGATGAAAATTTAGACATTAATAACTTTATTAAGACTATGAAGGCTAGTCCAAATCCTATTAGAACATCATGCCCTTCACCGGGAGATTTCGTAGAGGAGTATAAGAAAGCGGATAATATATTTGTTGTGACAATTTCTGCAGCACTATCTGGAACTTATAATAGTGCAATTTTAGCAAAGGATATGATCATGGAGGAAGTATCTGATAAATTCGTTCATGTTTTTGACTCAAAATCTGCCAGTATAGGAGAGACTCTAGTGGCTTTAAAAATTAATGAGTTAATCCAAGATAAGTTGGGTAATTTAGAAATAGTTGAAAAAGTAGAAAATTATATTAAAGAAATGAAAACATATTTCATTTCTGAAAGTCTAGATAATTTGATTAAAAATGGTAGAATTTCAAAAACTAAGGGTTTAATTGCAAATGTATTAAACTTAAAACCACTAATGGGCGCAAATGATGAGGGAGAAATAGTATTAATTGATAATCATCGTGGCAGCAATAAGGCTTTTAAAAGACTTATTGAAATTATAGGTGAAAGTAAATTGCCTTTTGAAGATAGAGTTTTAGCTATATCTCATTCAGATGCCTTAGAGAGAGCCACTCAGTTAAAATCTGAAATAGAAGAAAAGTATAATTTTAAAGATGTAGTTATAGTAGAAACTAAAGGATTAAGTACAGCTTATGTAAATCATAAGGGTATAATATTAGCATTTTAATAATGTCTAAAAAATCCATAAAATTTCATTGACAAATTTGAACTGGGTGCTATAATTATGTAGTAAGTTATTTTACTTACTCTTATGCGGGAGTGGCGGAACTGGCAGACGCGCTAGACTTAGGATCTAGTGTCATTGACGTGGGGGTTCAAGTCCTCTTTCCCGCACCATAATAAACCAGTGGATTTGTGCCATTGGTTTTTTGCTATGTAACTTGTGGGTTTTGAAAAATAGTGGCACATGTGCTATAATTATATGATATGATGAAATAATTAATAAATAAAAAGATGCAGAGTTATCTTTGAGGAGGAAATTAAGGATGAAAGCAGTTTTAGATAAAAAAGAAAATAATAAGGTGTCATTTAATGTTGAATTAGAATATGACCAATTTGAAGCAAATTTACAAAAAGCTTATTTAAAGAATAGAGGTAAATTTAGCTTGCCAGGATTTAGAAAAGGTAAAGTTCCTAGAAAAATTCTTGAAATGAATTATGGAGAGGATTTATTTTATGAAGATGCTATTAATCTAATTCTTCCTGAACAATATGACTCAGCAATAACTGAACTAGGATTAGAACCAGTAGATACACCTGAAGTTGATGTTGATGAAATCGAAAAAGATAAACCTATTATGATTAAATTTCATGTAGATGTAAAGCCTGAAGTGAAATTAGGGGATTACAAAAACATAGAATTAGAAAAAGTAGAATATAATGTAACTGATGAGATTTTAGACACTGAACTTAAAAAAGTTCAAGATACCAATGGCAGACTTGTAGATGCTGCAGATAGAGAAGTAAAAGATGGAGATCATCTTACTATAGACTTTGAAGGTTCCGTAGACGAAGTATTATTTCCAGGAGGAGCTGCAGAAGGTCAAAAACTAGAAATAGGTAGTAACAGTTTTATACCAGGATTTGAAGAACAGTTAATTGGTAAAAAAATTGGGGAAGAAGTAGAAGTTAAGGTTACATTCCCAGAAGATTACCAGGAAGAAAGCTTAATGGGTAAAGAAGCTATATTTAAAGTTATGATACACGAAATAAAAGAAAAAGAACTTCCAGAACTAGATGATGAATTCGCAAAAGATGTAAGTGAATTTGATACTCTAGATGAATATAAGGCTAGTATCAAAGAAAATCTAGAAGAAAGTTTTAAAAGACGTGAAAAAATAGAGATAGAAAACAAGTTAATTGATGAAGTTGTAGCTATGTCAGAATTAGAGGTACCTGAAGGGATTGTAAATTCTCAACTTGATACAGAAGTCCAAGAATTTGACTATCAACTTAGAAGCCAAGGTATAGATCTGGATCAATATTTAAATATGACTGGTTCAACTATGGATGATATAAAAGAGCAACTTAGACCAATGGCTTTAAAAAGGGCCACTGCAGATTTAGTTTTAGAAGCTATTGCAAAGGAAGAAAATATAGAAGTTAATGATGAAGATATAGATAATGAATTAAATAGAATGGCAAAACAATATAATGAAGAAGAAGGAAAGAAATTTATTGATGATATGAAAAAAAGAGATTTATCCTTCATGAATGCAGGAATTGCTAACGGTAAAGTAATTGAAATGTTAGTATCCAATGTTAAATTTAAATAAGGAGGTAAAATTATGTCTTTAGTACCTATGGTAGTAGAACAAACTAGTAGAGGAGAAAGATCTTATGATATTTTCTCTAGACTTCTAAAAGAAAGAATTATTTTTTTAGGTGGAGAAGTTAGTGATATTACTGCAGATCTTCTTGTAGCTCAATTATTATTTTTAGAGGCAGAAGATCCAGATAAAGATATTCAAATATATATAAATAGTCCAGGTGGTTCTGTAAGTGCGGGTTTTGCAATATTCGATACAATGCAATATATAAAACCTGATGTATCTACGATTTGTGTAGGTAGAGCTGCTAGTATGGGAGCATTTTTATTAGCTGCAGGAGCCAAAGGAAAAAGATTTGCATTACCAAATGCAGATGTTATGATTCATCAACCAATGGGTGGAGCTCAAGGTCAAGCAGAAGATATTTATATTCAAGCTAACAAGATTATACAAACAAGACAACAAATAAATGAAATTCTTGCTGAAAGAACTGGGCAACCACTAGAAAAAATAGCAAAAGATACAGATAGAGATTTCTATATGACTGCTACAGAAGCAGTTGAATATGGTATAATAGATGAAGTAATTCGAAAGAAAAAAGATTAAGAGAGGTGTCGATATGGCTAAAAATGATGAAAAACAGCTACGATGCTCATTTTGTGGGAAACCTCAGGATCAAGTCAGAAGACTTATAGCAGGTCCCAATGTTTATATATGTAATGAATGTATTGAACTATGTACCGAAATTATTGAAGAAGAATTCGTAGAAAATTATGATTACGATATGGATGAAGTTCCAATACCTTCTGAAATAAAAGATACACTAGATGATTATGTTATAAAACAAGAAAGAGCAAAAAGAGTTTTGGCTGTAGCAGTATATAACCACTATAAAAGAATAAATAAGAAACCTAGCAGAAAAGATAATATAGAGTTACAAAAAAGTAATATAGTAATGCTTGGACCTACAGGTTCAGGTAAAACTTTACTTGCTCAAACATTGGCTAGAATACTTGATGTACCATTTGCAATAGCAGATGCTACTTCATTAACAGAAGCCGGTTATGTTGGAGAAGATGTAGAAAATATTATTTTGAAACTGATCCAGGCTGCAGATTATGATATAGAAAGAGCAGAAAAAGGTATAATCTATATAGATGAGATAGATAAAATTGCAAGAAAAAGTGAAAATCCATCTATAACAAGGGATGTTAGTGGTGAAGGTGTTCAACAAGCCTTATTAAAAATTATTGAAGGTACAGTTACTAATGTGCCACCACAAGGCGGAAGAAAACATCCACATCAAGAGTTTATCCAAATAGATACAACTAACATATTATTTATTGTTGGTGGAGCTTTTGATGGTTTAGATAAGATTATTCAAAATCGAGTAGGTAAAAAGCTTATGGGTTTTGGAGCAGAAGTAGTATCACAACAAGAAATCAAATTAGGTGAATTGCTAAAAGAATTACAACCAGAAGACCTATTAAAATTTGGTTTAATACCAGAGTTTGTAGGTAGATTACCTATAATGGTTACATTGGAAGAGTTGGATGAAGAATCTTTGGTTAAAATTCTTACACAACCTAAAAATGCATTAGTAAAGCAATATAAAGAACTTCTTGCTATGGATAATGTAGATTTAGAATTTGACGAGGAAGCTTTAAAAACTATTGCTAAGAAAGCCATAGATAGAAAAACTGGTGCTAGAGGATTACGTAGTATTATAGAAGAAACAATGTTAGATATTATGTATGAAATTCCATCTAGAGATGATATAGAGAAGGTTATGATTACTAAAGATACAGTTGAAAACAAAGGAGAGCCAACACTGGTACTTTCCGATGTTAAACAAAGAAGTAAGACTAAAAAGACAAACAATAAGGAATCAGCATCATAAGGCTCACATAAGTGAGCTTTTTCCTTGTATATAAAACTAAAGGTGGGATAATATGCCTAACAATTATACAACTGAAATAAAGACTCTACCATTAATACCTCTTAGAGGAATATCAATATTCCCTCATATGGTAATTCACTTTGATGTTGGTAGAGAAAAGTCAATAAATGCTCTTGAACAAGCAATGCTTGACGATTCATTTATACTTTTATGTACTCAAATAGATCCTAAAATAGATGACCCAACTGATAAGGAATTCTATCAACTAGGAACTATTGCAAAAGTTAAACAAATGTTAAAACTACCTGGGGGTAGCATCAGAGTTTTAATAGAAGGAATTAATAGAGGAAGAATAAATAGTATAACTCAAGAAGAACCATTTTTAATTGCAGATGTAGAAGAATTAACCTATATCCCAGAGGAAATAAAAATTGATAAAGATATAGAAGCAGCAATGAGATTAGTTATAAGTGACTTTGAAGATTATATAAGTTTAAATCCAAAAGTTAGTCCTGAAACCTTATTAACTATTACAGATATAGAAGATCCAGGTAGACTAGCAGATGTGATTGCATCTTATATATTCTTAAAACAAGAAGATAATCAAAAAGTTTTAGAAACTTTAAATTTTTATGAAAGATTAGAGGTTCTTCATGGAATCTTACAAGAAGAACTACAATTACTAAAAATTGAAGATAAGATTAATCAGAGAGTAAAAAAACAAATAACTAAAATTCAAAAAGAACATTATCTACGAGAACAATTAAAAGCAATTCAAAAAGAGTTAGGGGAAGACGATGATACTCAAAACTCTGTAGATGAATATACTAAGAAATTAAAAAAAATGAAAATGCCTAAAGAGGTTAAAGTTAAGGCTTTAAAAGAAGTAGATAGACTTTTAAAGACTTCACCAAATTCTCCAGAAACTGGAGTTATTAGAACATATTTGGATTGGATAGTAGACCTGCCTTGGGATGTAGAATCCAAAGGTAAAATTAACATAAAGAAAGCTAGACAAATATTAAATGAAGATCATTATGGATTAGAAGATGTTAAAGAAAGAATATTAGAATTTATAGCCATAAGAAAACTTACTAACAGCATGAAAGGACCTATATTATGCTTAGTTGGACCTCCTGGGGTTGGTAAAACATCAATTGCTAAATCTATTGCTAGAGCTTTAGATAGAAAGTTTGTAAGAATGTCTTTAGGTGGAGTAAGAGATGAAGCAGAAATTAGGGGTCATAGAAGAACCTATATTGGTTCCATGCCAGGTAGTATTATAGGATCAATAAAAAAAGCAGGAACAAAAAACCCAGTGTTTTTATTTGATGAAATAGATAAAATTGGAAATGATTATAGGGGAGACCCAGCAAGTGGATTACTAGAAGTATTAGACCCGGAACAAAACAATACTTTTACAGATCACTTTTTAGATGTACCCTTTGATTTATCTAAAGTATTGTTTCTTACCACTGCAAATACTACTCAATCTATACCCGCACCATTGTTAGATAGAATGGAAGTTATAAGAATCAGTGGATATACGGATGAAGAAAAGCTTCAAATTGCACTTAAACATTTATTACCAAAACAAATAAAAGATCACGGATTAACAGAAGAAAATATAAAAATTGAAGATTCTGCTATTGAAAGTATAATAGACTTTTATACAAGAGAAGCAGGAGTTAGAAATTTAGAGAGAAATATTGCTAACATTTGTAGAAAAGCAGCTAAAAAAATAGTAGAAGATAATGTAGAAATTGTAATTATTAATGGAGATAATCTTCATGATTTCCTAGGAGCTAAAAAGTATAGATTTGATCTCTTAGATGATAAAGATCAAATAGGGGTAGCCAATGGATTAGCTTGGACTGAAGTAGGTGGAGAAACTTTATCTGTAGAAGTTACCACTATGAAGGGAACAGGAAAAACTCAACTCACAGGTAAATTAGGTGATGTTATGAAAGAATCTGCTATGACAGGAATAAGTTATATTAGGGCAAACTCAAAGGCTTTAAATATAGATTCAGACTTTTATAAAGATATAGACATTCATATTCATGTGCCGGAAGGAGCAATTCCTAAAGATGGCCCTTCAGCAGGGATTACCATAGCCACTGCAGTTGTTTCCGCACTGTCTAATACTCCAATAGATAGAGAATTAGCCATGACTGGAGAAGTAACATTAAGAGGCAGAGTATTACCAGTAGGTGGGGTAAAAGATAAAGTATTGGCAGCAAATAGAATGGGAATTAAAAAAATATTATTACCAGCTGATAATAATAAAGATTTAGATGATATTCCTGAAGATATAAGAAATAAAATAGAATTTGTATTGGTCAAAGATATGAATCAAGTATTAGATCATGCATTAGTTAAGAGGGTAAAAAATGAAAATAATTAGTAGCGATTTACATGCTATTGCAGTTGGACCAAAACAATATCCAAAAGATAATTTGCCAGAAATTGCATTTGCTGGTAGATCTAATGTAGGTAAATCTTCTTTTATAAATACAATGATTAATAGAACCAACTTAGCTAGAACCAGTGGTAAACCAGGGAAAACTAGAACCATAAATTTTTATATTATTAATGAAAAATTCAGATTAGTTGATCTTCCTGGATATGGTTATGCTCAAGTTTCTAAAACTGAAAAAGAAAAGTGGGGAGACATCATTGAAGAATATTTATCCCTTCGAGAAAATCTAAAAGAAATTGTACTGATAGTAGATATGAGACATGAGCCAACAAACCAGGATTTAATCATGTATGAATGGATTAAAAGCTTCGGGTTTACAGGTCTTGTAGTTGCAACAAAGGCAGATAAAATATCAAAGGCAAATTGGCAAAAGAATATTAGTATAATAAGAAAAAAACTACAAGTTGAGGATATTGATCTAATAGTGCCTTTTTCAGCTTCTAAAAAAATAAACATTGATAAATTTTGGAAAATATTTGAATCTAAGTTAAGTTAATAAAGAAAAGACCAGCAAGCCATATAGGCGTGCTGGTCTTTATAAGTAATATTAAAGTTTGGAAAATAGATCTTGAGTAGCTCCACAAACTGGGCAAACCCAATCCTCAGGTAAATCTGTAAATGCTATACCTGGTTCTATTCCTTGGTCTGGATCTCCTTCTACTGGGTCATATATCCATCCACATGGATCGCATACGTACTTATCCATATACATTCTCCTCTCATAATTTCATAGTCATTCTTTCTTGTTACTACCCAATTATACCATATAATAAAATATTTGCCATAGTTATTTTAAAATCATTTATTTATGCACAGATTAGGAAGTTTTTTTGTGGGTAAAATTAGAATAGTAGCAAAAATATAAGCGGAAAAATACTAGACGGACGTGATGGAGATGGATTTTAACTATTATGGATCCGTGTGTAGTGATTTACATACGGTTAAAGATTTCTTAGATGACTTAATGATAAAATTAAATGGAATTATAAAAAACAAGGAAATTATATTTGATATTAAACTTATTTTACATGAATTGGTAATCAATGGTGCCATACATGGAAATAGTTGTATAGATAGCAAATGTGTTAGCTTATCCCTAGAATTAATAGATGATAAAATGACAATTGAAGTAAGAGATGAAGGTAGTGGAATAAATTACGACGTTGCTGGATATGACCCCAATGATTTACTTTATGGCGGTAGGGGGTTAGTTTTAGTCAACGGACTTTCTGACGAATTTTATATAGATAAGAATAGAGTTGTAGCAATCAAACACATTTATTAGGAGGGTAAGATGAAAAAAATATTAGTTATATTTCTGTCATTAACTATGATTTTAGGAGGTTTTATGTCAAATATTTCACAGGTTCATGCAGAGTTGGACAAAGATTTAGAATTAACTATAATAAAAGTTAAGAAGCTATTTAATATATCAAATGAATATGATAACTTTACTCAGCAACTTGATTCAAATAATGAAAAGAATAATTTTTATTTAAATTGGTCAGATTCGAAAAATAAATTGCCGAATATAAGTGTAAATGTTGATTCTGATGGATTTATAAAATCATTTAATAAATACTATCCAGAAACTGAAATGTTAGATAATGATGAAGCTATAACTAAATTAGAAGCACAAAAATTAGCTTCTGACTTTATTAAAAAAGTAGCTCCAGAAATAGCAGAAAATATTAAACTTAAAATAAATAATTTACCCTTAAACCTAAATGATGATTCTTATAATTTTGAATTCTATAGACTAGAAAACAATATACCATTTTATTATAATAATATTAGCGTAACTATTAACAAATATACAAAAGAAGCAAATAATTATAACGCTAATTGGGATAAAGAAGCTTTATTTCCTGATCCAAAGGATGCCATAAAATTAGAAACAGCTAAATTAGCCTTTGAAAAAGATATAGGATTACATCTGATATACAAGACATCATCTAGAATGTATATAATGCCAGGGCCAAATGAGATGAATCGATTCTTAGCATATGGGTTGTTAGGTGGTAATAAAGCTATTGATGCGTTTACTGGGAAACCAATTGATGTAAGTTATTTTAGAGCTTATGCAAATGATAAACTGGAATTTACAGTGGCAGGAGATAGCGGCTTAACTCCTTATGAACAAGAAGAAATAGATAAATTAAAAGGAATTAAAGACATAGTTGAAATAGAAAAATTATCAAGAGATATTTTAAAGCTAGATGAGAGTTATAAATTAACAAATAATAATTTATTTTCATCATGGAATAACAAAGATGAATTCCAATGGATGCTTCAATTTAAAAAACCAATAGATGAAAATAACAATGTGGATGCTAGTATAAGTTTAAATGCTAAAACTGGAGAATTAATTAGCTTTAATATTTACGAAAATCAAGATCCAATGGCTAAACCTAAGATAAATAAAGAACAAGCTTTGGAATTAGCGAAAGATTATTTAAAGAAAAATATAGGGGACAAGTATAGCCAATTAGAATATGTAGTTGATGGAACTAAAGATGGAGAATTAAATTATAGTTTCAACTTTATTAGAAAAACAGATGGCATATATATAGAGGGAGACGGAGCTTATATAGGAATAGATAGCCTTAATAAAAAGGTAGTATCATATTCATTAACTTGGTATAAAGATAAAATGCCATCAAAAGAAAATATTATATCTTTGGATAAAGCTTATGAAATACTCTTTAATAGTGTAGATTATGAATTAAGATATGTAAAAGTTAATGACTGGAACAATATAGATGAAAACAAGGAAGAAATAAAATTAGTATATGATTTTAAAACTGATAACCCTATTATAATAGACCCTATTACTGGAAAGTTTTTGGATTATAATGGTAAAGAACTTACTGAGTATAAAATAATAGAGTATACAGATATAGATCAGTCTTATGCAAAGGATAAAATAAAAGCTTTAAGTGAATATGGGATTTCCTTTGATGATAATAAATTTAGGCCAAAAGATGAAATGAAACAAAGTGAATTCTTATTCTTGATATGGAAGTCATTAAACAATTCAGTAGAATACAAACAATCTGAAGAGGAAATATATAAGCAGTTAAAAGATAGAGATATTGTTAGAAGTGGTGATTCAGAGAAAAATTCTTTAATTACTAAAGAAGATGCGGTTAAGTATATTATAAGAGCAATGGATTACGATAAATTAGCCGATGAATCAGAAATTTTTAAAGATATTTGGGCAGATTCTTCTGAAATAACTAAAGGCTTAAAAGGATATATGAATATAGCCTATGGATTTAAAATAATAGTAGGTGACGGGAAAGCTAATAGGATCAACCCTAAGTACGTTTTACACAGGGAAGATGGAGCCAGTATTATCTATAATTATATATTTATGAAGTAAACTTAAGGCGAGTCTAAGACTCGCCTTAAATAATGTTTTACATTTGGATAAAGTATGATAGAATAGATTAGTTAAAGAAGGGACGACTAATTTTAAATAAGAAGGGATTTGTAAAATGAATAGTATAAGAAATGATGTAAGGAATATTGCAATAATTGCCCACGTAGACCATGGTAAGACTACTTTAGTAGATAGCTTATTAAAGCAATCTGGTATATTTAGGGAGAATCAAGTAGTTGAAGAAAGAGTAATGGACTCTAACGATATAGAAAAAGAAAGAGGAATTACTATATTATCTAAGAATACTGCCGTTAATTACAAAGGCACAAAGATAAACATAATAGACACACCTGGTCATGCTGACTTTGGTGGAGAAGTTGAACGGGTTTTAAAAATGGTTAATGGTGTAGTTCTATTAGTAGATGCATTTGAAGGACCTATGCCTCAAACTAAATTTGTGTTAAAGAAGGCTTTTGATTTAAATCTACCTGTAATTGTTTGTATCAATAAAGTAGATAGAGTAGAAGCTAGGACAGAAGATGTAATGGATGAAGTAATAGACTTGTTCATTGAGCTAGGTGCACAGGAAGATCAATTAGATTGTCCATTTGTATTTGCATCTGCTAAACAAGGAACTGCGACTTTAGAACTGGGTGGAGAAGCTATTGATATGGATCAACTATTTGATACTGTAGTAAGCCAAATACCAGCTCCAGAAGGTGATATGGATGCACCACTACAAGTATTAATTTCTACAATAGACTATAATGACTATACCGGCAGAATTGGTATTGGTAAAATAGATAGAGGTAGAATTGTTGCAGGTCAAGAAGCGATAATTACAAATATGTTAAGACCTGGGCAAGTGGAAAAAGTAAAGATAAGTAAGGTCTATGAGTTTGAAGGACTTAATAGAGTAGAAGTAAAAGAAGCTACTGTAGGTAGTATTATAGCAATCACTGGTGTTACAAACATTCATATTGGAGATACTATTTGCCCAATTGATACACCTGAACCACTACCATTTGTAAAAATTTCAGAGCCTACATTGGCTATGACATTTTCTGTAAATAATAGCCCTTTTGCTGGACTTGAGGGAAAATATATTACTTCCAGACAAATTAGAAGTAGACTATATAAAGAATTACAAACAGATGTAGGTCTTCTAGTACAGGATACTGATTCTACAGATGCATTTAAAGTATCTGGTAGAGGTGAACTTCATTTATCTGTTCTTATAGAAAACATGAGAAGAGAGGGTTATGAATTTCAAGTATCAAAACCAGAAGTTCTCTACAAAGAAGTAGATGGTAAAAAATTAGAACCTATGGAAAAGGTAACAATTGATGTAGGTAATGAATTTATGGGTATAGTTATAGAGAAACTTGGGCAAAGAAAAGGTGAAATGGTAACTATGAGTGAATCTACAGGTGGTTATGCAAGAGTAGAATTTATTATACCTGCTAGAGGATTAATTGGTTATAGACAAGAGTTTATGACTGATACTAAGGGTAATGGTATATTGAACTCAGTGTTTCATGATTATTCATCATTTAAAGGTGAAATACCAAAAAGACAGGACGGTTCTATTACAGTATTTGAAACAGGAGAGACAACCACTTATGGACTACATGCAGCTCAAGAAAGAGGTACATTGTTCATTGGGGCAGGTATTCCAGTTTATAGCGGTATGGTAGTTGGATCAACTCCTAAAGGTTTAGATATAGAGGTCAATGTATGTAGAAAGAAAGCACAATCAAATGTTAGAGCCTCTGGATCCGATGATTCTTTAAAATTATCACCTCCAAAAATAATGAGTTTAGAAGAATCTTTAGAATTTATTGAAGATGATGAATTAATAGAAGTTACACCACAAAGTTTTAGAGTAAGAAAGAAAATACTAGATGCTAATAAGAGATATAAGTCTAAGAAGTAAATAATATGATTAAAAGGTGAGAATATGAGATTGTTTCTTGAGAATTATTTGTGGTTGTTGGGAAATCTAGTCTGGTTAAATATCTTATTTGGCATAGTTATTGTTTTTTTTGAAAGAAGAAATCCTAAATCTACTTGGCTTTGGATAATGGTGTTAGCACTATTACCAGGAGTAGGTTTTATTTTCTATTTGTTTTTAGGACAAGATTTATCTAAAAAGAAAATGTTTAAGGAAAAGACAGAAGATGACGGGTGTTTTCGTGATATGGCATCCATTCAAAAAAATAAAATTGCTAGAGATAGGTTTTACTATGATGATCCAAATTTTCATGAATATGAAGATTTAATAATGATGCACTTGAAAAGTAGTGATGCATTTTTTTCTCAAGATAATAATGTTGATATATTTTTTAATGGAAATGATAAGTTTAATGCTTTAGTTGACAGTATAAACAGTGCTAAGCGTTATATACACATGGAGTATTATATATTCAAAAATGATGATCTTGGTCAAAGGATAATAGATACTTTAGTAAAAAAAGCAGAAGAGGGAGTTGAAGTAAAACTCCTTGTAGATGGAATGGGTGGAAGAACTTTAAAAAGAAAAACTAAGGAAAGATTAATTAATGCAGGGGGCAAAGTAGCTATATTCTTACCTCCCTTTGTACCTTTCATAAGTATTAGAATTAACTATAGAAATCATAGAAAAATTTGTATTATTGATGGTAGAGAAGCTTATATAGGTGGATTTAATATTGGTAATGAATATTTAGGTTTATCAAAGAAGTTTGGAAATTGGAGAGATACTCATCTTAGAATTAATGGATCTGCTGTAAGCTCATTACAATGGAGATTTTATTTGGACTGGAAATTTGCTACTGATGAAGATATTAAAGTATGCCAATCATATCTTCATGAAGAGTCTCCTAATTCAAATGTTGGTATGCAAATAGTATCCAGTGGTCCAGACTCAAAGTGGCCTAATATTAAAGATGGATATATGAAAATGATTTCTAATGCAAGACAAAAGATATATATAGAGACTCCATATTTTATTCCTGATGATAGTATTTTAGAGGCCTTAAGAATAGCTGCATTATCTGGATTAGATGTAAGGGTAATGGTACCTAATAAACCAGATCATCTTTTTGTATATTGGGCAAGCTTGAGTTATATGGGTGAGTTATTAGAAGCTGGAGTTAAGTTTTATCATTATGGAAATGGCTTTCTTCATTCTAAAGTAATTATAGTAGATGATTTCATATCTTCAGTAGGTACTGCAAACTTAGATATTAGAAGCTTTATATTAAACTTTGAAGTTAATGCATTTATTTATGATGATATAGTTAATTTAAAGCTTACAGAAAAATTTATAGCAGACATAGAGTTTTGTAGAGAAATGACATTAGAAGATTATAATAAAAGATCAAACATTGTGAAAATTAAGGAGTCAATATCAAGACTATTATCTCCTGTTTTATAAAATAATTTAGTCTTAAAAAATAACCTCTAGGAATCCCTAGAGGTTATTTTTTTATGAAATTAATCTTAATCTAAAGTTTTATTTTGAATAACTTCAACTATTTTTAAAATTGTTTTTACTGATTTTTCCTGATAGTTTAATCCACCTGTAAATATATTTGGACAAGGAAGACCCATAAAAGAAAGCCTAGCACCATCAGTACCACCTCTAATTGGTTTTATTAAAGGTGTGATATTTAATTCTTCCATAGCCTCTCTAGCTATATCTATAATATACATATGTTCTTCAATCTTTTCTTTCATATTATAATATGAATCCACAATATCTAGATTTATTATATTTCCGTATTTTGAATTCAGGAATTCAACAGCTTTAACTAATAGTTCCTTTTTATTTTGAAACTCTTCCATTGAATGATCCCGGATTATATAATTTATAGCTGTCTTTTCTACTGTACCTTCAAAATACATTAAGTGATAAAAACCTTCATATTCTTCTGTATATTCTGGTCTTTCATTTGTAGGTAACATACTATTAAGCTCATTTGCTATTAATATTGAATTGATCATTTTGTTTTTAGCTGTTCCTGGATGTACATTTCTACCTTGTATAGTAATCCTAGCTGTGGCAGCATTAAAGTTTTCGTATTCCAATTCCCCTACAGGTCCACCATCTACAGTATAAGCAAAATCAGCTCCGAATTTCTCAACATCAAAATGATCCGCACCTCTACCTATTTCTTCATCTGGAGTAAAGCCTATTTTAATATTACCATGAAGTATTTCTGGATTTTGAATCAAATGCTCCATTGCTGTTAATATTTCAGCTATACCTGCCTTATTATCAGCACCTAAAAGGGTCGTGCCATCAGTTGTAATTAGTGTTAACCCTATGTGGTCTAATAAATCAGGAAATTCATTAGGTGAAAGGATAATATTTTTATCTTCATTTAATACTATATCTTCCCCATTATAATTTTCGATTATTCTTGGTTTTACGTTTAGACCAGACATATCAGGACTAGTATCCATATGAGCAATAAAACCTACGGTTGGAAGTTTTGTATTTACATTAGAAGGTAAAGTAGCCATTATATAACCATTACTATCTAAGGATATATCCTTAAGTCCTATCTCTTCCATTTCTTTAACTAGTTTTCTAGCGAATACAATTTGACTTTCTGTACTTGGGCTACTAGTTCCACTTTCATTTGAAGTGGTTTCTTGTTTTACATAATCTAAAAATCTATTAACTAATTTAGTCATTATACTCCTCCTATAAAAATTTGATTAACTATATTATACAATATTAAGCTATTATTTTGTATTAATATTGAATATTAGTTTGAAAGTAAGTTATAAAGAAGCTGAAATCCAACTATTGGTTTTAATTTATCCTTATTAATGATATATTGTAGTAGTACATATTTTAGGAGGGACTAAAAATGATAGTAAAAATTATAAGTGATAGTGCATGTGATTTACCAGAAGAGATTATAAGTGAATTTGACATTGAAATTTTGCCCATTGTAGTTATAAATGATGATAAAGAATATTTAGATAAAGTGAATATAGATCCTGAACAAGTATATGCAGGTATGAGAAATGGACAATTGTATAAAACAGCTCAAATACCAACTAATGTTTTCATGGAAAGTTTTGAAAGTGTAGCTAAGAAAGGAGAATCTGCTATTTACATAGCTTTTTCATCTGGTTTGTCTGGGACTTATAATACATCTATGACTGTGAGAGATGGCATAAAAGAAGATTATCCTGAATTAGATTTGGATATTGTAGATACAAAGGCTGCTTCTGGAGGATTTGGATTAATTGTTTTAAAGGCTTCTCAAATGGCGAAGGAAGGTAAGAGTAAAGAAGAAATATTAAAAACCATTGAATTTTATAAAAAGAATATGGAACATATATTTACAGTTGATAACATAGAGTACTTATTTAGAGGTGGAAGAGTTTCTAAGACACAAGCTTTTGTGGGAGGATTATTAAATATAAAACCTATTCTTAATGTAGATGATGGGAATTTAGTTCCTATAGAAAAAGCTAGAGGTAGGAATAAAGCATTTAAATGCATGTTAGATATAATCGAAGATAGAAGCAAGAATGTAGATTTAAAAAAACAGCTCATAGGAATTACCCACGGTGATGATTTGGAGGGTGCGTTGAAAATTAAGGAATTAATAAGTGAAAGATTTGGAACTACGGAATATATGATAAATACAATAGGAGCTGCTATAGGCGCACATTCAGGTCCTGGAACAATTGCTTTATTTTTCTTAAATGAAGATATTTAAAATTAACTATTTTATTTTAAAATATATATATTAAATAAGACCTTACAATTAAGATTATTGCAAGGTCTTATTAATTAGAAAACCCTGTTAAAGCCTGATGTTAAGACTTTATCAAGCTATTTTCATTGCATAAATTTCCATTACTTGGTATAATAGTAATCGTAGTCCTTAAGTTATATTATCTAAATAGTCACAATATTTCGCATAATTGTTTAGCTATTGTATTTTATTGTAGAATGTATTAGAATAACCTACAAGGCTTTAGTTAGTTAATCGACTACAAATGTTTTTCATTTTAGTAAAACATATATAACAGTCTGGCCAAAATTGTTATAAGAAGCACAGTTACATATTATTAAATATGTTTTTAGGGGTAGTATGTATTTAACATAACTACTTTTGAAATAAAAAATTTTAAGGGGGAAATACAATAATGATGAAGAAAAGTATAGTTTTATTACTTGTCTTAACAATGGTTTTATCAGTATTGGCAGGATGTGCTCCAAAGGAAGAGGCACCTGTTGTTTCAACACCTGATCCAGCACCATCAGTAGATACACCTGCACCAGATGTTGTTGAAGAAAAACCTACATCACCTCAAGGTCAAATTACTATAGGTAATACGACTGAACTTTCAGGTGACTGGGTACCATATTGGACAAACAACGCAGCAGATTATGATGTTTACAATTTTATGGCAGGATTAAGCACAGTAGATATGACTTTCGGTGGAGAGTACTTAGTTAATGACACCGTAGTTAAAGAGTATGAAGTAGTAGAGAATGAAGATGGATCAAAAGCTTATGTATGGACTATCAATGATGGTCTAGAATGGGCAGATGGTACTCCAATTACAGCAATGGACTATGTAGCTTCAGTAATGCTTTGGTCATCACCACAAGTTCAAGCTACAGGTGCAAAAGCAAGTGCTGGTTACTATTTAACAGGATATGATGCATTTAACAAAGGCGAAAACCCAGTTTTCCCTGGCGTTAGATTATTAGATGAAATGAAGTTCTCAGTTGAAATGTCAGCAGAAAACCTACCATACTTCTATGAGTTACCAAACGTAAGTGTTGGTCCTGAACATTTAGCATTCTGGACTGACGAAACAGTAACTATAACAGATGATGGAGAAGGCGCTTATTTCTCAGACAATTTTACAACAGAAGCTTATGAAGAAAGATTTAAAGTAGCTAGATACTCAGTTGAAGATTTCCCAATCTCAGGAGCTTATACATTAAAATCCTATGACGAATCTTCAAAAGTTGCAGTTCTAGAAGTTAACGAAAAATATATTGGAGATTATACAGGTCAAAAACCTTTAATCCAAACTGTAATATACAAGAAAGTTACACAAGAAACTGCACTAGATGAATTATCCACAGGTGGAGTAGATTTATTATCCCAAATGGCAAGTGGAGACGAGATCAATGCTGGTCTTGACTTAATTGACAAAGGTGGATTTGACTTTACATCATACCCAAGAGCTGGATATGGTAAATTAGTATTCCAATGTGACTTTGGACCTACACAAGACGTAGAAGTTCGTCAAGCTATAGCTCATCTTCTTGATAGAAATGACTTTGCTAAAGCATTTACAGGCGGATTTGGTACAGTAGTTAATGGACCATATGGTGAATCAATGTGGTTCTACCAAGAAACAAAAGCTGAATTAGATGGCGTTTTAAACGAATACACTTATGGCCTTGATAACGCAGTAGCTCTTCTTGAAGAAGCTGGCTGGGTATTAAACGCTGAAGGTGGAGATTACACTGAAGGAATCCGTCATAAGAAATTAGAAGATGGAACTTTAGAGCCACTTATAATTGAATGGGCATCAACAGAGCAAAATGCTGTTTCAGACTTACTAGTAGTTCAACTACAAGAGAACCCTGACGTAGCAGCAGCAGGAATTAAAATTAACCAAACAGTAATGACATTTACAGACCTTCTAAACTACATGTACAGAGATGGTACAGAAGATCCTAAGTATGATGTTCCTACTTTTGGAATGTATAACTTAGCAACTAACTATACACCAGTTTATGACTTATCAACAACATATTCAACAGATCCAGATATGATTAAAGCTGGATATAATACTAACTTCTTATTTGATGAAGAATTAGAAGCATCAGCTAAAGCAATGGTATTATTAGCACCAGAAGATCAAGATGAATTCAAAAAATTATTTGTTAAATTTGTAAGTAGATGGAATGAATTATTACCAGACCTTCCACTATACTCAAATCTATATCATGACTTCTATGCTGACAAATTAAAAGACTATGAAAAGAACCCACTTATCAGAATTGATAAAGCACTTCTTTACTCATATGTTGCTGACTAAAAAGTAAAATAAGTAGTACAATTATATATCAAGTAGTACTAAGGAATAGGGCTAGCTCTATTCCTTAGTATTGATATAGAATGGAAATTAACTATATAAAATATAGAGAAGGCAGGTAATAAAATGATTAAATACACTTTGAAAAGAATTTTATATATGTTATTTGTATTTTCAATTATGACTGTTATCCTATTTACCCTATTTAATATGATACCAGGTGACCCTGCTAGAGCAGAGGTTGAAATGTTAAAAGACCAAATGAAACCTGATGAATACGAATATGCATATCAACAAGCTAGAGAAAGACTTGGCCTTAATGATCCATTACCAGTTAGATATGGAAAATATATCAAAGGTTTGGTAACAGGAGACTTAGGTATGTCAGTAATACATAAACGTGAAGTAACTAAAATACTTAAAGAGCCGTTTAAGACAACTGTGTTTATTAATATTTTTGCAGTTATAATTGGGCTGGCAATAACAATCCCCTTGGGGATACTCATCGCTGTAAAGAAAGATTCCTTATTAGATAAAATTGTACAAGTACTAACTATAATAGGACATAGTATACCCGTCTTTATATTTGCCCTCTTGTTTATTTATGTCTTTGCAGTAAGAATAGGTACACTTCCTATAATAGGAAAAATTCCTGTAAGTGGAATGAGTACTCCAAACTTATCAGGTTCAACTTGGGTATTATTTAAAGATAAAATGAGACATTTATTCCTTCCTTTGTTTGTTATGACAATAGGTTCTTTAGCAGGTATTACAAGATATGTAAGAGCTGCTATGGCAGAAGCATTATCTATGGATTATATAAAAACAGCAAGAGCTAAAGGAATGAAAGAGAGAGTAGTTATATTTTCTCATGCATGGAGAAATGCATTACTTCCTGTTGTTACATTACTAATATCATGGTTTATGGGTATATTCTACGGATCTCTTGTAGTAGAAAGAATGTTCAACTTAGAAGGATTGGGTAAATTGTTAATTACTTCTTTAAACAATCAAGATTATAATGTAGTTATGGCAATTCAATTATTATATATAATAATTGCATTACTTGGAAACCTAATAACAGACTTAAGTTATGGTATAGTTGACCCAAGAGTTAGAGTAGATAATTAAGAGGAGGAGAAATTATAATGACAAATAAAAATGATAACAACAAAGATGTTGAAAAAAGAAAAAGTTTCTTTAGCCTTCTCTTAGGAAATTTATTTGGAGGCAAAAAAGAATTATCTTTATTAGAAGAAGAAGATGTTCAAAGCCCATGGCGTACAGTTCTTGCCACATTTAAAAGCAACAAGGTAGCTATGTTTGGATTAATAATGTTTTTAACTATATTTGCTATAGTTCTTATAGGACCTTTAATCCACCCTATTGATTTATCTTATTCTGAAACTAGTCAGATAAATGTAGGGCCAGGTTATGATATGTTAAATGTACCTTCAGCATTAAATGGAAATGTTCAAGATATAGCCGTAGGACCTACATATAGTGTTGGATTAGCGACTAATGGTGATATGTATATATGGGGTAAAACCAGAATAACAAGCACCATAGATGTTAAAAGAATACCTGCAGACATGGGTAAAATAGAAATGGTAGCATCAGGAAGTGACCATGTAATAGCAGTTAATGATAAAGGGGAAGTTTTTGGATGGGGTAGTGACCGTCAAAAGCAAAGTAAAATTCCTATGGAAGTAAAAGAATTAAGAAATATTAAAGATATATATGCAGGATATCAGAATTCAGTGGTTTTAACTGAAGATGGGAAGAGTATTTACTTCGGAAATAATATGAATAACGATTACAATGCATACCATCCTTATCAGGGTAAATTAGATAAACTTGCTTTAACTGCAGATGCTGCTTTAGGTTTAACTAAAGATGGAGAAGTGGTATACCTAGGAACTAAAAAGGGTGTATATACTAATATCCCATCTGATATGGGTAAAGTTATAGATTTAGCTGCTACTGCTGGTACTGTGGCAGCACTAAATGAAGATGGGAAAGTATTCGTTTGGGGAAACATCACTAGAAAAGGTGAAGGTCGAGTACCTGAAACTGAAGATAAAATTGTATCTATCCAAGGCGGTAGATATCACTATACAGCATTGACTGATAAAGGGAATGTTTTATCATGGGGTAATAATTATTATAAAAAAAATGGAAAACCAATGCCTAACAAACAAATTGATATTCCTTCTGAAATAAAATCCGCAAATATTGTAGAAGTGAATACTGGATTTTATCAAAATTATGCTATTACAGATGATGGTGAAGTTCTTACATGGGGATTAAAGGGATACCTGCTTGGTACCGATGAATTAGGAAGAGATATATTCACTAGATTACTTAATGGTGGTCGTATGTCCATGACTATTGGTGCTGTTGCAGTTATAATAGCTACAACTATTGGTGTAATAGTAGGAGCTTTATCAGGTTATTTTGGTGGAACACTAGACTTAGTATTACAAAGAATTTCAGAGGTAGTTGGTGCTTTGCCTTTCTTACCATTTGCCATGATTCTTTCATCAATAATTGGTAACAAAATGAGTTCCAATCAAAAGATAGTCCTTATTATGGTTATATTAGGTCTTCTTTCATGGACCGGACTTCAAAGATTGGTTCGTGCCCAGGTATTATCAGTAAGAGAACAAGAATACGTAATAGCAGCAAAATCACTGGGAATTAAAGAAAGAAATATAGTATTTAAACATATATTACCAAATGTTATCTCAGTTATAATAGTATCTGCTACTTTAAGTTTTGCAACAAGTATGCTAACTGAAGCTACCTTATCTTTCTTAGGATTTGGTGTTGGAGCTCCACAACCAACTTGGGGTAATATGCTCTTTGGTGCAAATAATAGTATAGTTATTCAGAATTATTGGTGGAGATGGGTGTTTGCTTCCGTTATATTAGGTATATGTGTTATTTGCATTAACTTAATTGGTGATGGTTTACGTGATGCTATTGACCCAAGATCTCAAGAACGTTAGGAGGAAAATTAATGGCTTTATTAGATATAAAAGACTTGCATACTTATTTTACAACTAAGCGAGGAATTGTAAAAGCAGTTAATGGGGTGTCTTTTTCCGTTGAAGCTGGGAAAACACTAGGAATAGTAGGAGAAAGTGGTAGTGGTAAAAGCGTATCTGCCATGAGTATAATTAAACTTTTAGATGGAAATGGTTATATAGAAAGTGGGACAGTAGTATTTGATGATAAAGTTTTGTCAGATATGTCTGTAAAAGAAATATCTCATATAAGAGGCAATGATATTTCTGTTATCTTCCAGGAACCCATGACATCCTTAAACCCTGTTTTTACGGTTAATAGACAAATTTCAGAATCATTTATGGTTCATCAAAATATGAGCAAAAAAGAAGCAGCTGTTAAAGTTTTAGAAATGCTGGATTTAGTAAAAATACCAAATCCAGAAACTGTAGCAAAACAATATCCACATCAATTGTCTGGAGGAATGAGACAAAGGGTAATGATAGCTATGGCATTGGCTTGTGTTCCAAAGTTACTTATTGCAGATGAACCAACTACTGCACTGGATGTAACAATACAAGCACAAATTTTAAAATTAATGAATGAATTAAAAGCAAAGATTGGCACATCTATTTTATTTATTACTCATGATTTAGGTGTTATAAACGAAATGGCTGATGATGTTGCTGTTATGTATTGTGGACAAATAGTAGAGAAAGCTCCTGTTAAGACCATATTCAGTAATGATAGTATATATTCTCATCCATATACAGAAGGTTTAATGTTCTCAGTACCAAGATTAGATACTCCAACAGGTACTCGTTTAGAAGCAATACCTGGATCTGTACCTCATCCACTAAACTTACCAGTAGGTTGTAAGTTTAATACTAGATGCAAATACGTAACAGAAAAATGTATAGCTGAACAACCAGATTTATTAGAAGTAGAAGCTGGTCACGAAATACGTTGCTTCTATCCAGTAAAAGGGGTGAGATCCAATGGCTAATGAAAAGAAAGTACTTATAAGAGTAGAAAATTTAAAACAATACTTCCCTGTAAGAAAAGCATCATTCAGACAAAAGGAACAACTTTTTGTTAGAGCTAATGACGATATAACCTTAGATATATATGAAGGGGAAACCCTAGGATTAGTAGGTGAAAGTGGTTGTGGTAAGTCTACTTTAGGAAGAACGTTGCTACAATTATATAATCAGACTGATGGACGTACTATGTATTATGGTGAAGATATTCATGAAGTAGCTCCTGATTATGTTTTAGATATATTGAAAAATTTAACTTCTAAAAGAAAAGACGCTCATAATATGGAGAAAAAAGAAAAAGAAGCTTCAATTGCATATGAAAAAATGCAAGAAGGCGAAGAAAAGCGTATTGCTTTAGAAGAAAAAACAAATATAGAAAAACAAGCTAGAAACTCTTTACTTGATATAACTCAATTAATAGGTGGGTTTATGGTAGCTGATGATTTAGGTCCTGTTAGTGATATCTTGGTAAAGGAATATAATGCTAGTGTTGAACTAAAAATACTTAATGATAAATTAAATGAAGATATGATCATTCATAATGCATCTAGATCTTTATTAGTAGAAAAAAGTAAAACAGAAGAACAAATTGATCAAGAATTAAGTAGTGAATTAAAAAAGATTCATAATCAAGAAAAAGATATTGCAAAAGCAGAAGAAAAATTTAATTCAATTAGATTAGAAGTAGATAGTTTAAAAAACAAGTATAAAGATCATGAAGAGTTTGATAAGTATGAAGCATTATTAGACAATGGTATTAATTTAACTCGTTTGAAAGTTGAAGAAATGAGAAGACTTAGGGAAAACTTACAATTGATTTTCCAAGATCCCTATTCATCATTAAATCCTAGGCTAACTGTAGGGCAAATTATATCTGAAGGTCTTTATGCACACAAAAAATTCGCTAAAAATGATCCATCCATCAATGATCATATTGTTGATACTATGGAAAAATGTGGATTAGCACCATACTTTATACATCGTTATCCACATCAATTCTCAGGTGGACAAAGACAACGTATTGGTATTGCTCGTTCAGTAGCTTTAAAACCAAAGTTTATAGTATGTGATGAAGCTGTTTCAGCACTTGACGTATCAATTCAGTCACAAATAATAAATCTATTATTAGATTTAAAAGAAGAAGCAAACTTAACCTATTTATTTATCTCTCATGACTTAAGTGTAATAAAGTATATAAGTGATAGAGTAGCTGTTATGTATTTAGGTAACGTTGTTGAGTTAGCAGCCACACCAGAACTATATGCGCGACCAATGCATCCATATACAGAAGCATTACTTTCAGCTATACCTACTACTGATGCGGAAACTCGGAAAGAAACTATTATACTTGAAGGAGATATTCCAAGTCCAATTACCCCTCCTCCAGGATGTAAGTTTCATACTAGATGTAGATATGCTACTGAAATATGTAAAATTGTTGTTCCAGAATGGGAAGAAGCTAGACCAGGTCACTTTGTGGCTTGTCATCACAAACTTAATCAAGATTAATAAAAAGAAGGGCTTTGATTTATTATGATGTTACAAAAAAAATTACAAAGAGCTATGGATTGGTTAAAAAATAAAAATACAGATGAAGATGAAATGGATAATATAGAAATAGAGAAAAAGGACATATTACCACTGATTCTTTCAGCCTTGTTAGTATTTGGACCTCTTCTTCTAATCCTAATTGTTATAATGTTTTTAGTAGTATAAAATAAGCCTATAATTTAAAATATCTAAAAGGTAATTAATTTATTAATTACCTTTTTTTTTGAAATTAAAAATTCAGGGTATGAATAATACATATAATAAATAATGGGGTGTGAAAATGAAAAATATAGTTGCCTTCTTTGATATTGATGGAACCATATTTAGAAATTCTTTAATGATAGAACATTTTCAAAAGCTTATGACATTTGAGGTAATTGACCCTGGAGTATGGTATACCAAAGTTAAAAAGGTTTACTTAGAGTGGGAGAGAAGATTTGGAGATTTCGAACAATATCTAGAAATAATAGCAGAAGTATATTTAGAGCAGTTGAAAGGTGTGGATAGAGCCTATATTGAATTTATAGCAGGGCATGTTATTGAGTCTAATGGGGATATGGTATATAAATATTCTAGGGATCAAATAGAATGGCATCAAAAACAAGGGCATAAAGTGTTTTTTGTATCAGGTAGCCCAGATTTTTTAGTATCTAAAATGGCCGAAAAATATGGAGTTACAGAATATAGGGGCACATTTTATGAAGTGGACGAAAATAATAAATTTACTGGAGAAATAAAAAGAATGTGGGATTCTGAAAGCAAACAAAAGGTAATTAATGAACTAATAGAGAAATACAATGTTGATTTAGAAAACTCATATGCTTATGGAGATACCACAGGAGATTTATCCATGCTTAGGATGATGGGAAATCCAGTTGCAATTAATCCAAACAAGGAGCTGTTACTTGCTATTAGAGAAGATGAAAAGCTATCTAAAAAGGCTACTATAATCGTAGAAAGAAAAAATGTAATCTATAAGTTACATTCAGATGTTGAAATTGTATAAGATTATTGTAATCAAAATGTAAATACTTTTCAGTGAATAAGCAATATAATTAGATATGATTAGAGTGTCTAATTGTTATAAGTCAGCTTACAGTTTAGGAGTGGTTATATTGAGAAGAATTATAATATTAGTAATATTTTTATTATCTATAATATCTATAGTAGGATGTTCACAAAGCTCTGGTAATATTGAAAAACAAGAATATTTGGAACCAAATTTAAGTGTTTCAAATTATTATCCTTTTAAAGCCAATACTTATTATGATTATGAAGGAATTGGAAATGAATTTGCAGAACAACAGGCTTTTTGTGAATATATAGAGGGGGAAAAAGCACAGGTTAAAGTGTTAAATCCAGGAACCACTATAGTAAAAGTATTGGAACACAGCGAAGATAGTTTAATGGAAGTATATTATGAAGCAGAATTTTACCATATTGAAAATATGATTAGTAATTCTAATGAAAGAAAAGATATTTTATTAAAAGAACCCCTAGAAGTTGGAAACTCATGGAGTGACCCAGAAGGTCATAAAAGAAGTATAACTGGAATAGACATAGAAATACTGACTCCTTATGAATTGTTTAAAGCCATAGAGGTTACTACAGAATTAGGAGAAGGAGCTATATCTAAAAGATACTATGCTAAGGATATAGGACTTGTTGGGAGTATCTATGAGGATGAGAATGGTAAAGTACAGACTTTGCTAAAATCCATAAAAGAAATGCCATTAGTTAGTGAAGTTTTATTGTTTTATCCAGTTTATGATGAAAAAAATAAAGATATATTAAATGCTTCTATAAGTCAGAAAATTGAATTTAAAACAAATGAAAAAATAGAAAAGATATTAGAAAAAATACTTAAGAACCCACCTTTAGATGAATTGTTTCCAGTAATATCAGATGGAGTAATTATTAACACTATAGTATTAGATCGAGGGAAATGGGTTTTAAAAGCAGATTTTTCACAAGAAATAATATCTGAAATGAATATGGGTTCAACAGAAGAAGCTCAAATGCTAAAAAGTTTGGTAAATACTTTAGGTGTGTATTATGACACAGAAGAAGTTTTTATTACAGTTGATGGCAAACCCTATGAATCCGGACACTATGCTTTAAAAGAAGGAGAAAGTTTTAAAGTAGACTTAAAAAATATAAAAGATTTAGATAAGTAAAAGGTTCTCAAATTTTTGAGAACCTTTTACTTGTTTTTTGTTATTTACTTTGTAGTTCTTTTAAAAATCTTGAGGGTTTTAATAATTTTCCATCAATAAATTTTGGTGATATTAAACTGAGATGATATTTTGCTCTGGTTATACCAACATAAAACAGTCTTCTTTCTTCTTCTATTGAGTCTATATTTCCTTTATCTCCATTATCAATACTAGTTTGGCTGGGGAAATCTCCATCTACTAAATCTACCATATATACTCTATCAAATTCTAAACCTTTGATTGAGTGAACTGTAGATAGGGTTATACTATTCAAATTGTTTTTGGAGTTCATATAAAGATGTTGAAGGTGTTTTAGTCTTTTGATTAATCCACTTAAATCATGGCAATCAGCTGCTATCATTTTTAAATTCAATAATATAGAGCTAGAGTTTTCATAGGTATTTCCTGACTTCATGCTTTGTTCTTTAAGATAGTTGTCATACTCTAAATTATATTCAATATACTTTATAGCATCTCTTGGTTTTAAATTTGATATTTTTTTAAAATCTATTTTCAATTCTCTTAAAGTTCTCTTATAGAATTCGTTTATTCCAGGATAAGTAAGAATTCTATCAAAGACAGATTTACTACTATCTCCTGTTTTTGCGTAATTCAAGTGTTGCTTAGATATATAACCTTTCATTTTATAGTAAAAACTTTCGTATAGTTTTACATTAGATGTATCCTCTGCAAATATCATTAAATTGATTATGTCATGGACTATCCAATGATTAAAAAATCTTATTTTTGTATCTCGCATATAAAATGTTATATTGTTTTTCTCCAAGAAATATTATTTCTATAAATAATACAAGATTTAGAAGTATCCTTATTTTTAATATCCTCAAGTATATATTTATATTGATCAAATATATTTTTGACTTTAACAATGTTAATAGGTTCTAAAAACTCATTCTCAGTAGTTATCTTTTTATTGTAACGAACTGTGTTGTTCTTTATTAATTTATTGCTTATGGAAACTATATTCTTAGAGGATCTATAGTTATTCTCCATGAAGAATAGTTTTCCTGAAGGAAATTTTTTGTTGAATTGGAATAAGCCTTTTGGATATGCCCCTCTAAATCCATATATAGATTGGTCATCATCTGCTACTATAAATATATTATTTTTAGGATGGGCTAAAGTATAAATAATTTGCATTTGAGCTTTTGAAGTATCTTGCCCTTCATCTAGTTGAATATATTCATATTTATTTCTATATTTTTCTAATAAATATTTATTATCTCTCAAAATTTCCAGTGTAATAGTTAGCATGTCGTCAAAATCTATTAGGTTATTACTTCTTTTGTAATTCTCATAAATTTCATATATAGTTTTAAAATTATGGATATCTATTTTATTATCCTTTAAATAA
>CAJDVD010000007.1_pt1 | contig 29771 bp, 24 predicted proteins | sample 7391361 | NCBI WGS metagenome assembly CAJDVD01 (sample SAMEA7055710, study PRJEB34461) | soil metagenome | biome: terrestrial ecosystem; feature: Peninsula; material: soil | place: Antarctica | collected 2016
GAGGATTGCTCCATACGTCAGCACTGTCTACTGCTACATAAATAGGTAAATCTCCAATTATATTAATACCTTTTTCATTTGTATATTCTTTTAATTTTTCCCATTGTTTAAAAAAATAATATTGTGTAAATACCCAGAAATATATTTCTTCTTTATTTTCTTTTTCAAATAATAATACTGCTTCTGAATTTATATCTTGATACTCTTCATTCCACTGTAACCAAGACTTATTATCATTACTAGCTTTAATACCCATATATAGTGAAAATTCTCTTATCCACTTAATATTTTCCTTATAAAACTCCACTAAAGAATTAGCAATATTATCTTTGCTATCGGAATTAATAGCATTAATATATGCTGTTCTTAAAAGCATCATTTTATTTTTGTGTAAAAGTCCATAATCGACCAGAGTGTTATCTTCACCAAGGTTTACTGACTTAATTAAACTTAAGTCTAAATATCCTTCTTCTAATAACTCATCTAAATCAATAAAATAAGGATTACCAGCAAAAGCAGAAAAGCTTTGATATGGGGAATCACCAAAACTAGTTACTCCTAAAGGCAATATTTGCCAGTTTTTTTGATTTGCCTTCACTAGAAAATCTACAAAATTATAGGCTTCCTTTCCAAAGTCACCAATTCCGTATTCACCTGGTAAGGAAGATATATGCATTAAAATACCACTTGATCTAGTTTTCATATAATTCTCCTTTTATAGAAGTTGTGCAACCGATTGCACGAATACAACAATTGTACCATATATATAATATTTGTAAAGTCTTTTCTAATACCTGGGGCTATGCTCACCATAATTATTCAGAAACAAAAAACCTAATAGTTTACCATATATATAATTTTTATAAAGTCTTTTCTGATGCATAGGCTATACTCGCCATAATTATTCAGACACAATAAACCCAACAGTTAACCATATATATAATTTTTGTAAAGTAGTTTTTGTTACAGATAATGAAATTTCATATTCATTATCTATTAGTTATTAGCTATTGGGACTGCAGTTTTTTTATTATGATTTTTCCCTGCTTAGATTCTAAGTAATCCATGGTAGCAGTAGGTAGAAATTCAAATGCTTCTTGTATTTTATTATTCTTTAAAAGATTTCTAACAATAGAAGCACTAATAAATGAACCATCTAATTTTTTTCTTTCTATTATTTTTACTTTTATAGAATTCTCTTCTAATATTAGCTTCAATGTATTATTATAATTTAATGTAACAATATCTATTGGTTCTTCACCAAAAAATCTTATATCTATTTCCAAATTTTCAGCTATTTTTTTAGCAAATATACTACCATCTAATTCAGTATAAATATCCAACATTTCATCCTTTTTCTTTATAAAATAAGTTGGGAAGGTTCCTCTTGATATTATATAAGGTCCTCCTCTTATAACAGATACATTTTTATATTCTCTTAGTTCTTGTTCAACTATATTAAATCTATCTTCAAAAGGAAATACAGAGCTGTCTTCTTCTACAACAAATATTAATAGATGCTCCACTTCTTCTAATGCCTTATCTATTAAATACTTATGTCCTAATGTCATAGGGTTACAATTCACTACAATTGCACCTCTAATTCCATTCTTCCATGGTATGCTGTTTTTAACTGCCTCAATCCATTTCTGATAATTATAAAATCCACCCTCAAATAAAGCAACTCGATTAGTTGAATAGACCTCTTTTAAACCTAAAGACTTAAATATACCTTTATTGCAGGGAAGAGTAAAAACAAAAAAACTATTATAACCAGTTTCAAAAAGATAATTTAAAAGGCTATTATAAATAATTCCCATTAATCCTTGACCTTGATATTCATCTTTGGAAAAAAAGTATTTCAAAATATTACCATCTGCTGATCCAGTAGCTATTATTTCTCCCTTATCTCTAATAACAAATGTCTTGTCCGGTAAATTATAATCTACATTATTTAATTTTAAGTACCTCTTTATTTCTTCTATGTCATTTATATTATTGAAATTTATCTCATCACTAAAATACATAAGTATCCCTCACTATAATTCATTGATTTATGCTTATATTATACCATAATTTCACTTATGATACGTCCATCTTCTATCTGTATAATCCTATCAGCTTCTTTTGATAAATCCATATCATGAGTAACTAATATTATAGTTTGATGGAATCTTTTTGCAGATTCTTTTAATAACCTAATAACCTCTCGTCCATTTGCTTCATCTAAATTCCCAGTAGGTTCATCTGCAAGTATTATAGCAGGATTAGTAATTAAAGCTCTTGCTATAGCCACTCTTTGTCTTTGCCCTCCTGATAATTCATCTGGATAAAAAGACAGTTTATCTTCAATATCTAAAGATGATAAGATCTCTTTTAACCTTTCATCAGTAGGTTTTTTTCCATCTAAATGTGCTGGCATTAATATGTTTTCCAGAACATTATGTTCTGGTAATAAATTGTAAGATTGAAAAACGAACCCAATTCTTCTTCGTCTTAAAAGAGTTATTTCAGTATCATTTTTATCAAATACCGATTCTCCTTCTAAAAACATCTTTCCTTCAGTAGGTTTATCCAAAGCTCCCAAAATTTGTAATAGTGTAGACTTACCAGAACCACTTTTTCCTATAATTGCATAAAAATACCCTGCTTCAATTTCTAAATTTATATTTTTTAATGCTTTTACTTCTAATTCTTCTTTTCCATAAGTTTTACTAACATTTTCTAATTTTATAAGACTCATATGCTTCATCCTTCCACAATTCTAACTATTTAAGCTTCTAATATTTTCAACAGCTTGCTTCTTTAATATTTTGCCTAATGGTAAATAATAAGTTAATACAGTTATGATAAAGAATATAAGACAAATTATAATATGAATATTCCAAGGATATCGCCACAAACCATTTTTAAGACTTACTATAAAATGTCCATTACTACTTGCTGTTGTAGCTATTACAATAAAGAACATAAATATATTCCCTAAAAATATTGATATTATTCCATATAAAATTCCTGTAAACAAATATACTTTTTTAAACTGCTTAGCAGTAACACCAATGGCTTGTAAAGTGCCTATTCTCTCTCTTTCCTGCTCTAGTTTAGATAGAGTAGTGTTATATAGTATAATTAGTGATATTAGGGCTACAGAGACTCCTAGAATGATTATAATAGAAGCAATTCTAAATCCTTTGTTAAATATTTTATTATTAGCTTCCATATAATTTGAAAGTCTAGATTCGGATTCTATAGCCAATCTTTGTAGCTCTACCTGAACTTGTACTTCATCTAATTTTTTATCTAGTTCTACATATACCCATGTCTTTCCATATTTAGTAGGTGTTAAACTTGCAATTAAGTATTTCAAGTTTTCTGAAGTTAAATTTCCTTTACCTGAAATAGTAGCTGGATATAGATCTGTAATTAAGTTATAGGAACCTATTATAACTGGAGCTTCTACAGTATCTGAAAAAGGCCAAATCCCTATACCAGGAAAGTAATTAATTATACCACCAACTATTACTTCATGGAATGCCACATCATTGGTTTTTGATTCTCCTGATAATGATTCTGTTGGAACTGTCAAATTTATTTTATCTCCTGAGCTTATGCTATTATCTCTTAAATAATATTCACTATATCTAAAATCATAATTTATATGGTAAATTTCACTATAGTCTAACAATCTTTTCATTCTATTTTTCTGTTCAGTATTTTCTATTATAGAATTATCATCTTTTGCCTTTATATCAATATTATCCTTATATGGATAATATTGTGGCATCAATAAAATTACTTCTTTCCCAGCATTAAAATTATCAATATCCATGTCACCTTCAGTAATAAAATCATTGATTTTACTAAATAATTTATCCTCTGAATTTATACCATAGGTATTTACTACTACTGAATCCCTTACAAATTGAGTATTGTTTTCATCTAAATTTGCAAAGTCTAAACTATTTTCTCCAAAATGACTATCCAATAAATTGGCAGGTAGTGTTTGCTTAAATGAAGTAATAATATCATTGTTTTCTATACCATCATACCAAAGAAAAGCATGTTCTCCGGCTTTATATAAATCGACTTCTTTAACGCCATTAATAGAATTTAATCTATCTAAAAACTCTGGTATTTCGCGGTTTCTCATTCCATAATCAAATTCGAAACCATAATCTGGCTTATCTGTAACTATTACATTATCAATATAATCTTCAAAGGCAATAAAACTTAGAAATATAGAACTCAAAAGTACAAATAGGGTTATAGTATATAAACTTAAAGATAATAATATATTTCCGCTATTAAATCTAGCATTTCTCAGGGAAATTTTACTAAAACTTTGAACTTTCATGTCTATTCCTTCAAATTTAACTTTTAACTTGTCCTTTGCAAATGACTTTTTATGCTTTGGAGATTTTGAAATATTACCTGTAAGTGGTACACCCATTGATTTAATTATAGGTACAGTCATACCAACTACTACAGATATAATACCAATTAACAAACCTATTGTAGTTAATGTATAGTTAATATAAAAGTTTAAATCCCCTCTGCCTAAATTATTCATAAGCATTATAATAAGCTTTACAATTAAAACCCCACCTATTATGCTAATGGGGATACAGAAGATTAAAAGATAAATAACCTCCCAAACTAAAATTCCACGAACTTGCTTATTAGTGGCACCAATAGATTTTAATAAAGCGATTTTTCTAGTTCTTCTCTTCATTTGAGTTAAATATATTTGAAATACAGAAAATATTGTAGCAATAAAAATAAAAGCTAAAATACCATAAGTAAGTGTAGCTTCCGTAGAACCTTCAGTCTCAGGATATGCAAAACTATTTTTTCTAAGGTTTTTAAAGCTATCTTCATTATTCTTATAGAACTCTTCTGCAGTTAATTTTGACTTTATAAAATAATTAATAGGTATGGTATATTCACTTACATCTATTTCCTCTGTCCTATAAAATCCTTGTTCTAAAAAAGTATTACCAGCTTCTTCAGTTATAAAAGAATTCGCTACAGGATAATTATCTATATCCCAAACATTGCTATATGTTTGCATAATACCAGATACAACCATATCTCTAGTTATTAAAGCTGTTTTAGAAATTACTGTGCCATTAGATCTTACTTCTTCAATATTATCTTCAATAATCTGATTATCAGATGCAACTGCAGCATAAAGATAGGATGTCTTAATAACAACTTTCACCCCATCAAACACTTCTAGTGTATTTTCATTTCTAGTAACCCTGTTCCCCCAAATATTGTAAAGTATACTCAAAGGGGTTAGTTCATCCGCCCCAATCTCCATCTTATCTCTTATAAATTTAATCCGTCCTAAATCACTAAAACGATCTTCTTTTTCATAAAGAACACTATCATTTCCTTTTTCTGCTAATATCTTTAGTTCATCTTCAATCTTTCTAAGTTCTGGCTCTAATTTTTCCATTTGAGAATTTATAACTGTTTCCATATCTTTTTCCTCTAAGGATATTGTTACTTCAACAGGAATAGTGTCTCCCACTTTCACATCCTTTGAAAAATAACTAAGCTGATTTAATTCAATAACAATTTCATCCTTCGTCTGGGGAAACCTACCTTCATACATTTGAAAATGTGCCATTTCAAATAATTCTCTATTAAATGTTCCTACAAATCCAACAGTAGATGATTTTCCCAGGATCCTACTATTACCTAACTTATCTATATTATTAGTATTTAATAATTCCTTTTCAGTTATTTCATCTCCAAATAAATAAGAAGCTTCCCAATTACCAAACATATTAGTTCTTTGAATATTTTTAGTCCGCTCAGAACTTGAGTAGAAAACTGTTGCCACCACAATAAATAAAAAAGACAATAGAACTACAAAGGATAATAAAAAAGTATCCTTTTTTCTACCCTTCATACCAGATATAGCAATCTTTCTAATCATATGTATACTTCCCCCTGCTACAAGCATTTATCAATATTATATTCACTATATCTGAAAGATGCTGCTTCTTCAACCATATTAAACTTTTATAACAAAAAAAGCTACCTTACGGTAGCTCTTTCTATTTTACTGCATATATATGATCTAGTATTGTTCCATCTCTATATTCAGACAATCCAATTACTCTTGATGATTTCTCTATGGGTTCTGGTTTTCCCATTATGCTTTCAGCATATGCTTGTAATTCTTTAATAGGAATTATTTCCAATTTTGCTTGGTTAAATAATTCTACTAAATCAGTTCTTTGTGGGTTAACACAGATTCCTCTTTCTGTAACCAAGATATCTACTGTACTACCAGGAGTAGTTATAACATCTACCCTATCTTTAATCAGTGGTATTCTTGATGAAAATAATTTGGAAACTATAATACATACTTTACTTCCGGCTGCAGTGTCTTGATGACCACCTGAACCACCCATAAGTACTCCATCGGCCCCAGTTGTAACATTAACATTAAAATCTAAGTCGATTTCTGTTGCACCTAGTATTACAATATCTAAATTATCTACTACAGCAGAAACTTCAGGGTTTCCGTATTGTGATGCACTCATTCTCAAGTGATTAGGGTTTTTCTTTAAGGATTCAATTGCTTCAAGATCAAAACACTGAACATCAAATAAAGATGTGAATAATCCTTCTTCTAACATATTTGTTAGATAACCTGTAATTCCTCCTGATGCAAAACTACCTTTTATATCTTTTTCTATCATATAATCTCTTAAATTTGATGTTACAGCTAGGGATATTCCACCAGCTCCACTTTGATAACTCATTCCATCTTTAAGAAGTTTTGTAGCTTCCATAACTTTTAATGTATCTTTTGCTATTTTTAATCCTACTGGATCTTTAGTAACCTGGGTAGTACCTGATACTATACCTGACTTTAAGCCAATAGATTCTATTACTAAAATACTATCTACATAGTCTTCAGTAATATCAGCTGGATAGTTAGGATAATCTACTAATGAATCTGTAATAGCTACAACTTTTTTTGCCTTAATACTATCAGCTATTACATATCCTAATGTACCACATGAATTTGTACCATTAACACCAGAAATATTACCCATTTTATCTGCACTTGGTGATGCTATAAAAGCAACGTCTATAACTGTTTCATCATCTAAGATTGCTCTAGCTCTACCACCATGTGATTGCATTAAAAGGTTACCTTTTAATTCACCATGACTTATAGCCTGTGCGATATCTCCTGATAAATAGGAAGTTACTATGTTTATTATAGTTCCATCTTTTAACAGTGGTATTAAATCAGTATGTGTTGGAAACAGTGAGCTAGCAACAAGAGTAATATCCTTAATTCCCATCTTCTGTATCTCTAACATTATTAAATTTAATACCTTATCTCCATTTCTTAAGTGGTGATGAAAAGATACTGTTGATCCATCTTTTAAATCTAAACCTTTTAATAATTCTACTGTGTTTTCTGTTACTTTGTTTTTAGGAGTTACTTTAGAAGGAAATTCTGATTTATCTAGAATTTTTACATCTTCTAGATTCTTATTTAAGTAATTCATCATATTCCTCCTTATATTCTCCACTTAATTTTAATAAGTTAAGAGCTCTTTTAATTATAGGAGCATCAACCATTTTACCATCTAATGAGAAAGCACCTAAGCCCTTTTCATTAGCTGACTTTACTCCCTCAACTACTCTCAGTGCATAATCTAAATCAGCTTGTGAAGGAGAGAATAGTTCATTTACTTCTTCCACATGTCTTGGACTTATTATGGCTTTACCAGTCATACCTAAATCTTTAGCATGTAGCGTATCTATTTTAAGACCTTCCATATCATCAGTATCTGTAAATGGTGTGTCTATAGCTTCTATTTCCATAGCTTTAGATACAGCTATTACTCTTGATCTAGCATAAGCTATTTCATCTGATTGTTTGGTCCTTTTAGCGCCTAAATCTAATGTTAAGTCTTCAGCTCCTAAGAATACAGCAATGATTTTTTTAGATTTTTGTAATATTTCCAATGCTGATTCTAACCCTAAAGCTGTTTCAACAAGTGCAATAATACTAAAATCTATACTGTTTTCTGTTAGATATTTGTCTAGACTAATCATAGATTCTACACTTGCTTTAGGCAATACAATACCTTTTATTTTTAAATCCTTAATTGAATCCAAATCATCATAGAAATATGGACTATCAAGTGGATTGATTCTTACAAAGATATCAGTAGTAGGATTGAAATTAGTCAAATACTCTCTTACTAAATATCTAGCTGCATCTTTCTCACTTAATGCTACTGCATCCTCTAAATCTATAATCAAACCATCTGCACCTAATATATCAGAGTTCTGAAGCATTCCAGGATTATTTCCTGGTATGAATAATAGTGTTCTATAACCCATTTTCTTCACTCCCTCTTCCTACACAAGCTTTAACTCTAGCTTTAATAGTAAAATCCAAGGCTCCCTTATCTTGAGCTATAACTTTAGCATCATGAACCCCTTCTTCCACCAGTGTATTATATATTAAGTTTTTTATATTTTCTCCATATTGTTGAATTACTACACTCTCTAGTTCAATATCAATCTTGCCTTCACCTTTAGAAATCATTATAAGAATATCATTTGATTCAAGAGAGCCAGCCTTAGCCATTTTAATAATATCTACTTGCTTTTCTCCCATGTTAAATATTCCTCTCTTCCTAATTCGTAAAGATCTCCACCATGAGCGTCATTAATTACTGTAGCTGGAAAATCTTCAACGTATAATTTTCTAATAGCTTCTGATCCTAAATCTTCATAAGCAATAATTTCTGCTGATTTTACAGTTTTTGCAATTAATGCAGCTGCTCCACCAATTGCTGCAAAATAAACTGCACCATTTTTTACTATACTTGCTTTAACTTCATCATTTCTAGATCCTTTACCTATCATTCCCATAAGACCTAAGTCTAAAAGTGGTGTAGTATAGGCATCCATTCTAAGGCTAGTAGTAGGTCCAGCTGAACCTATTGGTTGACCTTCTTTTGGTGGTGTAGGTCCTACATAGTAGATCACCTGTCCCTTAACATCAAATGGAAGTTCTTCATTATTTTCTAATAATTCTATAAGCCTTTTATGAGCTGCATCTCTGGCTGTATATATATAACCTGTGATATAAACATCATCACCGGGTTTTAGATCTGCTAAGGCTTCCTTAGTAAAAGGTGTTTTTAATGTGATTTTCATTTTTACCTCCTAAAGGGTAACTTCTTTATGCCTAGTGGCATGACAGTTAATATTTACTGCAACTGGTAATCCAGCAATATGAGTTGGATAATATTCTATACTCACTTTTAATGCAGTAGTTCTTCCGCCAAAACCTTGAGGCCCAATACCCAGTGCATTTATTTCTTCTAACAATTCTTTTTCTAAATTTTCATAGAATGGATTAGTGGAATATAGGTCTAATTCTCTCATAAGAGATTTTTTAGCTAACATAGTAGACTTCTCAAATGTTCCACCTATTCCTACTCCTACTACTAAAGGTGGACAAGCATTTGGACCTGCTAAGGTTACAGTTTCTAATATAAAATCTTTTACTCCTTGCAGTCCGTCTGAAGGTTTTAACATCTTAAGTCTAGACATGTTTTCGGAACCGAATCCTTTAGCTGCAACCATTATATGAATCTTGTCACCAGGTACTATTTCATAGTGTATTACTGCAGGAGTATTGTCCTTGGTATTAACTCTATTTAAAGGGTCACCTACTACAGACTTTCTTAATATTCCTTCTTCATAACCTTCTCTAATACCTTGGTTGATTGCTTCTTCTATATATCCATTAACTACATGTACATCTTGTCCTATTTTAACAAATACTACTGCCATTCCTGTGTCTTGACACATTGGAGCATGATCAGTACTTGCGATTTCTGCATTATCAATAATCTTTCCTAATGTACTTGCTGCCAAATCCCATTTTTCATCTTCTTGTGCTTTTTTCAAAGAATTTAACACATCATTAGGTAAGAAAAAGCTTGCTTCCATAGCTAATCTCTTTACTTCTTGTGTAATTAACTTTGCATCAATTTCTCTCATAACTTACCATCCTTTTTTGTTATTAACTATGCTCTTTTCTTTGCTCTAGCTAATACTCTATTCATTTCATTATTAATGATCATTATACCTTCATCTACACCCATTCCTGGTTTAGCTAATACTTGAGTTGCTCCACAAGCTATAGCAATGTTACAACAGATTTCAGCACTTCTTGAAGTTTCATTACAAGTTCCACCTAAATAAGCACCAACTCCAGCTTCATTACAATACAATATTCCTTCTATAGTATTGTTTATTCCACCTAAATCTGGGGATTTAACTTGGATCATATGACCGGATTTATTGTCAGCAAAGTATTTAACATCATCAAGAGTATTACACCATTCATCAGCTACTAACTCAACATCAATTTTTCTTTCGTCAAGTAATGCAGTTAAATCTCTTAGTGCCTCCATTTGGGCCTCTCTACTACCAACATCCATTGGTCCTTCAATTCTTAATTTGTATGGTTTTGCTGCTTCTTCTAAAGTTGCAAGATAATCAGCCATTGCTACTGTATCATCATTTAATAATTCTCCAATAGTACCATAAACGTCTATGTGGAATATTGGGTTATAATCTTCTGTCATTTTATATTTATTTACTCTATCTCTTAGCCATTCAATATATGCTAATAATTTTTCACCTTTAAGACCTAATTTTTCTTCAACGTTGTTGAATAGTCCATGAGGAAGAACATCTGCGCCTTTGATAATCATTTTATCTGCGTTTCCGTATCTGTCATCGCCTGATTGTGTAAATATTGGAATTCTTTGAAGTTCTATTTCAGTGTTGTATTCATCTTTTATTACTTCTGCCATAGTCATTTTCTTAGCTTTTGAAGCTGCATCTAAAAGAGCTTGAGTTAAACCATATCTAATAGCAGTGTGAAGTCTTTTGCCATTAACTTGCATATGATCTACTTCTTCAGCTAATGCTTTGAAATCTGAAGTTTCTTTACCTATAAGCATTGGTGCAATATCATTTTCAATTAAAGGAATAAAATCTGCTGCTAAGAAAAGTGGATCTCTACCGCCAGCACCTGAATATTGTACTGCTGCACAATCTCCATGAGCTATTTGTCCATCTTCTAATACTAACATTACAGAAATACTTTCTCCTGGTTGTCTAATTGATGTAAAGCCATCTGTCATTGGTTCACCTATATAAAATAAACCATCATGTTTTGCACCACTTTTTATTGCTTTTTGGTCGTCAAAATAAAAACCTGTTTTACCTTCTGAGCATATAATATCAACTATTTTCATTATTTTTTAGCCTCCAGTCTTCCTATTAGATTACCTTTACCTACTGCGAATATATCGTCTACTGTCATTCCGAAGTCTACTTCTCTTCCTTCGAATTTTGCTCTAACTTCAAGTTTTTCTCTGTTGAAGTCTTTTAATTCTTTTGTGAAAGGAATATTACCTGTCATTAGATATCTGATTTTACCTTCGTTATCTCTTGCAGGCATCATTTTACCAGCGTTGTATTTAGAAGGTCCAAATGGAATGTCTATAATTCCTTGTTCGTATCCTTTAACAACTCCGATTGCTAAATCTCCCTTACCCATTTCGATCATTTTTTCTACCATACATGCTGTTTCTGCTTTTATTACTTTAATTTCTTCTGCTAACTCGTTACTCATAGGCATTAATTGACCTTTTAATAAGTTTAAAGTCATTTTAGTTGCTTTTATTCCTGAAGCGTTAGCTTCTTTTGTAGGAATACCAATTGCTTCATGAGGAGTTTTAACTATTACTTTAGTAGCACCTGCTAATGCTGCTGCTGTAGCTCCTAAAGATATAACACCGAATGCTTTGGATTCATCTGCTGGGAATCCTCCCATCCATTGGTGGAATACGGTAGTAACAAATGTGTCATTATATCCAAATCTCTTTAGATATTCATTGGTTTGTTCTTCTAATGCTCTAATTGCTGCAACGTCTTGAACTAAGTTACCGCATTGACCATATCCTACTGTAATACTCTTAACACCTTGTTCAGCTGCAAGTAATGCTTCTATAACAGCTACAGCGTTAGATGTTGAAGGTGGTACTAAAGTTCCAGTTAATGGACCAAAAGGCTCTCTGTTTATTTCAACGCCTCTTTCTTCGTAATATCCAACTAATCTATCGCAATATTGCCAATCTCTTAAACATTTTTCTATAGGTACATTTTTAGCGTAAGGAATATTATAACTAATTCCTCCACCCTCATTTGAAGTATAACCACCAGCGTGAATTATTTCAGCTAACAGTCTTGAGTCAGGTGTACCATGTCTAGCTTGTAGTGGAAGATCTACATTTTCATATACTTCTCTACAGCCTTGAACTCCATGGTTTACTGCTGGGAACCCATTAAGTAATGATCTTCCAGCTTTTAATGATTCATCTATACCTACTTGACATTCGTTGTATTTATTTTGTCTAGTATATGAGTCTATTGTTGAAGGTAGTAAATCAGCTCCACCTTCTTTGTCTAGATAATTTAATAATTCAATATGCTCATGAATTAAAGCTACACCAGCTCTAGGTTGTGCAAGTGTTACTCCTTCTTCCTTTGCTTTTCTTAATACTTTTGCAAAGTTTTTATGATCTGGAATTGTTTTTAAGAACTCAACTGCTTCATCAAGATGCACTTCTTTTCCTGTTGGCCACTGAGCAAGTACTTCTTCTCTTTCTTTGAAGAACTCATCTTCTGAAAGTCTTTTATTAGTAATTTTTATCGACATTTTAATTTCCTCCTGCTTCTATAATATATTTTTTAAGCATTCTAACAGCCATATTTTCATCTACCATTGCTAAAAGTCCCATAGCAGATAATATATAGTCTTTATCAATAAGATATTTTGGGTTTTTTGGTTTTAATGAAGTAGGTTCAGCAGCATTAAACACTGATGCATTTAAAATTGCCAATGGATCTTCGCTATTTACAATTACTCCACCTGTTCCTACAACAAAAGGTAGTTCTATTAAATCTTTACCTTCCTGAGAGTGCATCATTCCCATAGGTGTGTAAACAGATTCTATAACACCTGCATGTCTTTTCATTGCAATATCCGCACAAACTTTTGCCATTGCCTCATCAAAATTGATATCCTTTTCCTCTACAGGAATAAAATTAGTATTTTCATATCTTTTCTTGAATTCATAGTCTAAGTCATAATCTTCAATTTTAAGATATTTTTTCATTAATCTAGGCCCTGCTGCTTCTAAAACAGCTAAAGCAGAATATCTCATACCTAAATCACCTTCAACAGTTCTTTTAGAAAATGGTTCTTCTAAGCCTCGCATAACTACAGCTATATTTGTAGGAGCACCTTCTCCAATTGAATGTATATCTGTTGTAGCTCCCCCAATATCAATTACAGCTAAATCTCCAATGCCATCCTCACCTCTTGATCCCATTGAAAGAACTTGTGCAGCTTTTAGTACAGCTGCTGGTGTAGGCATTAATATTTCGGAAATAGAACTTGCTACATTTTCCATTCCTTTAGCATTTACTATTTGTTTCATAAATATATTTCTTATAACTTCTCTTGCTGGTTCCACGTTTATATGGTTTAAAGTAGGCATAACATTTTCTGTAATATGATACTCTACTTTGCCTTCGAATATGGCTATAATCTCATCGTTACAACTCTTATTCCCTGCTATAACTATTGGAATCATGACATCGTGTTTTTCTAACATCCAAGCATTATGAGATATACATTGTATATTACCACCATCAGTTCCACCTGCTAACAATATAATATCTGCATTGGAATTTTTGATTTCCAAGACTTCTTCTGTATTTAGATTATGGCTATAAGTTTTTATAACTCTTGCTCCTGCTCCTAAGGCTGCTCTTTTAGCTGCTTCAGCGGTCAACTCTGGTACTAATCCTATTGCTATTATCTTTAATCCACCTGCAGCAGATGAACAAGCTAATTTCTTTACAATATTAATATCAGAAGTTAATTTTCCATTAAGTCTTCCTAAAGCTTCCTTATATCCTATAGTTACATCTGTTTCAACAGTAGTATAAGCCTTTTCAGTAGCAATTATCTCTTCATTTTCAATATCTATAAGAGTTACTTTCGTATAAGTGCTACCAAAATCTATAAAAAGATAAGCATCCATTCTTATTCCTCTACTCCTAATGCTTCTTTTAAGTCATGAACTGCTGTTTCTGTAGATGTTCCAGGTGGATAAACTCTATCAAATCCCATATCTAAAAATTTCTTTTGAACTTCATTCCATTCTTGTTTACCAACTACTATATTACCGCCTACAAATAGTTTAATATCTGTTAATCCTGCTTCGATTGCATTCTCTCTCATACCTCTACAGTCAATTTCACCATGACCATAAAGTGATGAAACCATTATAGCATCAGCATTTGTTTCTATTGCAGCATTAATAAAGTCCTCTTGTGGTGATAATACTCCAATATTAACAACATTAAAACCTGCAGCTGATAAACTGTAGTCTAGAATCTTATTACCTACAGCATGGCAATCTGATCCAATAACACCTAGTACAACTGTTTTCTTTTCCACTTTAATACCTCCTATATTTTGAAACTTTAGTCTAATTTTTGCATAAATAATAGATAATTTATTTCTAATTAAATTAAAAATTTTCATCTTATCATTTAAACAAAATTACCACTTAAAATTCCTTTGAATATTTTTGCCTTCTATCTTATTATGATATCATAAATATATTTAAAAACAATGGTTTTAACCCATAAACCTTCATTCTTTTCCTTTTAAAATGAATAAATAGTAAAACACTTTAGTCCATTAAAACATACTACATGATACTACAAAATATAACATATTATAATATTTAGAATTTTTAATTTATATTAAATTTAGAAGAAAAAAATAAAACCCTGAAAAATAATTCAGGGTTTCGTTTCTTAAATTTATTGAAGCACTAAATCTATAAACTCTTCTAACTTTATATCACCAAAATATTTATCTAGTGGTTGGTCTTTTAATTCTTTTTCTAACGTTTCCCTATTGTATTTTAATCCATCTAATTTATCTTCTAATAATTTTACGTCCATTGTTCCAAAAAAATCTCCAAATATCTTAGATTCTTTTATAGTGCCATTATGAACATTAAACCTTACTTCTATACTTCCAAATGGATATTTTTTATAATTTTTATAGTTGAAATCAGGGGATTCTCCATAATTCCATTCCCAAGTAGAATATTTCTCTTTATACAATGTATCTATAGCAGCAAGCTCTGCCTCTGAAAGTATATACTCTTCAGGAGTAGATCCTTCCATCTCAAATATATATTTTAAGAGTAAATCTCTAAAAACATTAATATCTACATCTTCTGATAAATAATCTCTAATATTGGTTACTCTACTTCTTACGGATTTAACACCTTTGGATTCATATTTGTCAGGTTTTACTTTTAGCGCCTGTGACAATACATCAAGTGATGTATCAAATAATAAAGTACCATGGTTTAATACCCTACTTTTCCATACAGATTGTGCAATACCTGAAAACTTATGTCCATCAATAGTCATATCATTACGACCTGATAGTTCTCCTTTTATACCAAGTTTTTCTAATGCTTTTAAAATAGGAATATTATACTTTTTAAAATCAATTCTTTCACTTCCTGTAGCAAAGGTTATTATGGAAAAATTTAAATTTCCTAAGTCGTGATAGACAGCTCCTCCACCAGTTATTCTACGTACTACTTTTATGTCATTATTTCTAACGTAGTCAGCGTTGACTTCTTCACTTGTGTTTTGATTTTTACCAACTATTATTGCGGGACCATTTATCCACAATATTACATAGTCCTCTGATTTATCCAGATTTTTAAAACAATATTCCTCAAAAGCTAAATTGTAATGCGGATCATTTGAATAATTTTTTAAATATTTCACTAGTTGCCCCCTTGAGTTTTGTCTTAATTATTTCCCTATCAGCATATTTAAGTCCATTAGATTGTTTTGCAGTTCTATTAACTTGTTTTTCAATAGGTCATAATCCTTTTCAATTCTCTTGTCTTCATATATTTGATCAGTTTTTAAAGTTAATGCTTCAACTTGATTATATACATTTGAGAATTGATTTTCAATATCTTCTTTTAACATTGCTGGTTCAATTTTAATACCCTTCCTAAGTTGCAAGTCATTTTTTAAAATTGTAAAACTATCTCCTAAATTTGGTATTATAACATCAATGTTGAATCGCTCTTTTATCAATCCTGCTAAAACTGTTGCTGGACCTTCTTCCCCATGTGTTAAAAATATTTTTTTAGGTTTTCTTTTAAAATTATCTACAAAATTTAATAATGTCTTTTGGTCTGCATGACCAGAAAATCCTTCTAAATCATAAATACTTAAATTAACTTCTATTTCTTCCCCTAAAAGTTTAACTTTTTTAACACCATCTAATAGTATTCTACCTAAAGTTCCTTGAGCTTGATATCCTACAAAAACTAAACTGTTATTAGGACCCCAAAGATTATGCTTAAGATGATGCCTTATTCTACCAGCTGTAGCCATACCACTAGCTGAAATTATAACCTTTGGATAATTCGATTTATTTAAAGCCATTGATTCTTCTTGGCTTCTTATATACCTAAGATTTCCAAAGTTAAATGGATTATCACCAGATAAGATCAATTTTTTAGCTTCATCGTCAAAGCTATTGGAGTTCATTTCAAAAGCTTCTGTGGCATTAACAGCCATAGGGCTATCTATATATATAGGTATTTTCATATGTTGTTCTACATCTTTATCGTATTCGTAATATTTATTCAATTCATAAATCAATTCTTGAGTTCTTCCTACTGCAAAGGATGGAATTAAAACAGTTCCATTTTTTGCTACAGTTTCATTTATTATCTCTATTAGTTTCTCCGTGCTATAACTAAAAGATTCATGATTCTTATCCCCATAAGTCGACTCCATAATAAGATAATCTGCATCATCTATAAATTCAGGATCTTTTATAATTGGCCTATTAGGCATGCCCAGATCTCCAGAAAATACTATTTTATTAGTTGCTCCCTCTTCTGTAACCCATAGTTCAACAATTGCAGAACCTAATATATGACCAGCATCTCTAAATTTCAAAGTTATATCTTCATTTAAAATAATGGTTTGATTATAATAATGAGGTTCAAAATATTTCAAACTGTCCTCAGCATCTTTCATAGTATATAGTGGTTCAGCTAATGTATCTCCACTTCTTTGTCTTTTTTTATTTTCCCACTTAACATCTGATTCTTGAATTTTAGCACTATCTATTAACATAATTTTACAAAGATCATAGGTTGCCTTAGTACTTAATATTTTACCTCTAAAACCATCCTTAACTAATTTTGGTATTCTACCACTGTGGTCTATATGTGCATGGGTTAGTATCATATAATCTATATCACTTGGTTCAAAATCAAATTCTTTGAAATTCAATTCTTCTTTTTCATTGCTACCTTGAAACATACCACAATCTACAATAATATTGTACTTATCCATTTTAATTAGATAATTTGAACCTGTTACTATTTTTGCAGCGCCTAAAAATTGAATATCCATAATTTTCCCCCTAATAATAATTATTTCTTTTTAATAAATTTTATTCCTGTATCCAAATAGTCTTCTATTTTAATTTGAGAGAAAACAGCATTTCTAATGTTATTTATCTCTTTTAAATCTCCAAATAATATGCCACCTGTAATTTTTCCATTACTTAAGAATAACTTATGGTTGAGATCTTTTATTTCATCACAATATTCATAAATTTCATCATAATCTTGAATGTTTCCAGCTGAGAATATTTCTATGTCTCCAATAGCTAAAGTTGAAAATAGTTTAGGGTGAATATACTCTTCTTTAATTCCTGTCATATTAGCCCCAGCTATTCTGCCTTGTTCATTGGAAGTAGTCCATAGTCCTATAACCATATCATTAATTTCTACTATGTCTCCAGCTGCATATACATTATCTATATTTGTCTGAAGATTAGAATTTACTTTTACACCTTTATCAAAGCATATATCTGTATCTCTAATTAAATCTAAATTTGGCCTAATTCCTGATGAAATTAAAATAGCATCACTTTTAATTGTTTCACCATCATTTACAATTATTCCAGTTGATCGTCCATCACCTATTATTTCTTCAGCAGTATTAGGTAAGTAAATTTTCATACCATGTTTTTCTAATTTATTAGCAAGTTTTTCTCCAAGTTCTTTATTTAATTGTCTTGGTAGTAAATAAGGCGCAAATTCAACTATACTTACTTTTTTACCTAATTGCATTAAAGACCAGGCGGCTTCTAAACCTAATAATCCACCACCTATTACTGATACTCTATCCACATCCAATAAATATTTTTTTATATAATTCAGGTCTCGGATAGTCCTCAGTGCAAAAACTCCTTCTTTAAACTTACCATGAATTGGAGGTATAAAAGGTTTGGCTCCTGTAGCAATTAATAACTTTTCATATTTTATTAAACTACTATCATCTAATACAACTAAGTTATCTCTTGTATCTATTTTCTCTACTATTTTTCCTAAAACTACTTTTATATTTCTATCATCATACCAAGATTGTTTATTTATTAAAAGTTCTTCTGAACTAATGTCTTCTCCAAGACTTTTAGTAAGCTTTAATCTATAATATGTTAAGTATTCTTCACTAGATACCATAATAATAGAACCAGTTTTATCATTTTTTCTTATTTCTTTTGCTGCAGATAAGCCTGCTATACCATTACCTATAATCAAATATTTTACTTTATCCAATCTTTATCCCTCCTCAAATTATCACCTATTTTATACCCATATAAAATCAAGATACACAAAAGCCTCCAAAATTGGAGGCAATTATTATTTAGCTGATTTAATATCAGTCCAAATAGAATCATATATTTGTATTATATCTAGTGGATCTTTAAAAATTTCTTTTTCAATTTCATCTAAATTTGTAGGGTATCCTACTTCATCTTTAGTTATTTCATCTGGTAACAAAGCTAGAGCTTCAGTTATTGGTGTAGAATATCCAATATACTCAGCATTCATAGCAGCTATATCAGGTCTAGCTAAAAAATTTATAAATAGTTCTGCACCTTCTATATTTTTAGCATTTTTTGGTACAACCATTGCATCAACCCAAAGATTAGTTCCTTCTTTTGGTATACTATAATCCAGATCAGGATTGTCTCTTATCATTGCTACTGCATCTCCAGACCATACTACAGCCATTGCTGCTTCACCACTTACCATAGCATCTTTAACTTCATCTCCCATATATGCTAGTACCAAGGGTTTTTGCTTTATTAAATCATCTTTTGCCTTTTCTAATTCATCAATATTTCTAGTATTCATAGAATAACCTAGTCTTTTTAAAGATACAGCTATTGTATCTCTTTGACTATTTAACATAATAATCTCATCTTTATATTTTTCATTCCATAATATATCCCAACTATTTACTTCCTCATTTACCATAGTTTTATTATATATTATACCTACTGTTCCCCACATGTAAGGCACAGAATAATCATTGTTTAAATCATAATCTAAATTCATAAAGTCAGGATCTACTTTACTTAAATTTGGTAAATTATCTTTATTGATTTTTGCTAGTAGATCTTCTCTCATCATTCTTTCAATCATATAATCCGAAGGGAATATTACATCAAATGCACTTCCCCCTTGCTTTAACTTAACGTAAAGGTCTTCATTAGTTGCAAATGTATCGTAACTAACTTTAATTCCAGTTTCTTCAGTGAATATTTTAAACACATCTGTATCTATATAGTCTCCCCAATTATATACATTAATTGTAGGTTTTTTCTCACCACAACCTACTGTAACTATCATCATAGATAATACAATTAACAGTAAAAATAAGATCTTCCTCTTTTTCATATTAATAACTTCCTTCCTCTAAATTATTTTTTGTTCTACTATTTATTATTAGTAACAAAACTAATAAACCTATAAACATTAAAGTTGATAATGCATTAATTACAGGTTTAATACCTGTCCTAGCCATTGAATATATAGTAATGCTTAAATTACTAACACCATGACCTGTATTAAAGAAACTAATTACAAAATCATCTATTGAAAGAGTAAATGCCATTAATGCTCCAGTTACTATACCTGGCATTATCTCTGGTAATACTACCTTTCTTAATGCATATACCGGTGTGGCTCCCAAATCCATTGCAGCTTCAGCTAAATGTTTGTTCATTTGTTTTAACTTTGGCAAAATGGAAAGTATAACATAGGGTATTGAAAATGTTATATGGGATAATAACATAGTTGCCATGCCAAATTCTATTCTTAAAAATCTATAAAGCGTCATTAATGACACTGCTGTTACTATATCCGGATTTAAAACTGGTAAATAGTTTAAGTTTAAACTAATCTTTCTGCTCCAACCATTCATGTTATATATTCCTAGTGCGGCAAAAGTGCCAATTACTGTGGAAACCACAGCTGTAACTACTGCTATAAATATAGTATTATACAAAGCTTTTAATATTTCAGCATCTTTAAATAGTTCAACATACCATTTTAATGTAAATCCTGACCATGTTCCTCTTGATTTAGAATTATTAAAGGAAAATATTATAAGTACTATAATAGGTGCATAGAGAAATAAAAATATCAAACCAGTATAAATTCTTTTAAGTGTTTTTTCTACCATAGTCCTCCACCTCCGCCTTCTCCTTCTTTACCCTTATCAAATTTAGATGTTGCAGCCATAGTGAGGAAAATAAATATCATTAAAATTATGGACATAGATGATCCAAAATGCCAATCTCCAGTATATCTAAATTGTTCTTCTATAACATTACCTATTAAATTATATTTATTCCCGCCTAATAAACTTGAAATTACAAAAGTACTAACAGCAGGTATGAAAACCATAGTAATCCCTGTTACGACTCCAGGTAAACTTAAAGGAAATATGACCCTATTAAATGTAGTAAGTTTATCACTTCCCAAATCCTCTGCAGCTTCTATTAAACTTTTATCCATCTTAACCAAAATGGAAAATATAGGTAGCACCATAAAGGGTAAAAAATTATATACCATTCCTAAAAGTACAGCTGTATCATTATAGATCAAGTTCAGAGGTGCTAATCCTATCTTTGTTAGAAGCGTATTTATAAGTCCATTTTTACCAAGTAAAGTAAGCCAAGCATAAGTTCTTAATAAAAAATTCATCCACATGGGTATTACAAACATCAATATCATCATATTTCTCTTCTTTGGCTTTTCTTTAGATATTATATAAGCCATAGGATAACCTAAAATCAAACAAATAACAGTAGAAATAAGAGCCAAATTTACTGATCGAACTAAGACTTTTAAGTATAAAGGAGCAAAAGCTCTTTTCATGTTTTCTAAACTAAAAGTGAATGAACTAAAATTTTGACTATCACCTTTTGTTACAGCAAAAAATACTACAAGTAATAATGGAATCAAAATAAATATTCCCATCCATAATAAATAGGGATAAGACAATCTCCTAGTTTTCATTAATCTGTCACCTTCTTCATAATATGAATGTTTTCAGGAAGTATGTTAACACCTATTTCGCTTCCTACTTCTGCCATAATTGTAGAATGAATCATCCATTCATAATCCTCAATTTGAACAAGCATTTCATAGTGAACACCTTTAAATGTTACTTCATTTACAATTCCTTTTAATACTCCATCCTTAGCACTTACAATATCTACATCTTCTGGTCGAATAACCACTTCAATATCTTCATTTTTATTGAAACCCTTATCTACACAAGTAAAAACTCTATTTGAAAATTCTACTAGGTAATCATCATGCATAATACCATTTAGTATATTACTTTCCCCAATAAACTTAGCTACAAATGAATTTTTGGGTTCATTATAAATATCTACAGGTGTTCCTATTTGCTGTATCTCACCTTTATCCATTACTACTATAGTATCACTCATAGTTAAAGCTTCTTCTTGATCGTGAGTTACATATATAAATGTAATACCAACTCTTTTTTGCATATTTTTTAGTTCAATTTGCATTTCTTTTCTTAGTTTTAAATCCAAAGCACCTAAGGGTTCATCTAAAAGTAGTACTTTTGGCTCATTAACTAATGCTCTTGCAATTGCTACTCTTTGTTGCTGACCACCACTAAGTGAATCTACTGATCTATTTTCAAATTCTTGAAGGTTTACTAATCTTAGCATTTCCTTAACTTTTGTATCTATAAGTTCTTTACTCATTTTTTTAATTTTTAGACCAAATGCTATATTGTCATATATATTTAAATGAGGGAAAAGAGCGTATTTTTGAAATACTGTATTAATTTGTCTTTTATAAGGAGGTACTTTAGTAATGTCATCTCCATCAAAAATAACACTACCACTGGAAGGATTCTCAAATCCTCCAATTATCCTAAGTGTAGTAGTTTTACCACATCCACTTGGACCTAATAATGTTAAGAATTCATTTTGTCTAATATATAAGCTTATGTTCTTTAAAACTTCAGTTTCTCCAAATGACTTAGATATGTTAACTAAATCAATTGCATTATTTTTTCCCATTTTCTCCCTCCTCTTAATTAAAAGCTTGGTGGTGTACTTACCCATATTATTCTAGCTTTAGCCTGTCCTGCATTTGATATATAGTGATTTGAATTTGCTTTAAAATAAAAGCTCTCTTCTTTTCTAACTTTAAGTTTTTCATTACCTAAATGTATGAAAATATTACCATTTAATACATATCCGAATTCCTCACCTTCATGAGGAGAATCCTCTTTGGTTCTACCATTTTTTTCTAATTCAATAAGAATAGGTTCCATGGCATTTTTTTGAGCATTTGGTATTATCCATTTCAAATTATACTTTAGTTCTTCATTATCTGTTTCAAATGCATCTTCTTTAGTAAATACTATTTTTTCATCTATTGTCTCATTAAAGAAATCTTTTAAATTTGTTCCAAGTCCTTCTAATATAGCAACCAATGTTGCAATGGAAGGTGAAGTTAAGTCTCTTTCCACTTGGGATATAAATCCTTTTGTTATTTCGCTTCTATCAGCTAATTCTTCTTGTGTTAGTGAATTTTTAATTCTAAGTCTTTTGATTTTATCTCCAATATTCAACTCTTCAACCTCCTTTAACTAGTTGTATATTAAACAATAAGTTTATTATTACTAAACTTATTTTGCAACTACATCATTATAAGTGAAATTAACCATATATGTCAAGTGATTTATTGAAATAAATAACAACTTTTAAATCCACTATTATACACATAGTATGTAAATTAGTATATTTAAAGTTTAATATATGACTAGTAGAAGACAAAATAAAAGCTAGTTCGGAAACTAGCTTTTATTTTGTCTTCTATAATGAAATATTAATCTATTTTAAGGATTTTCATATTCTTAATTGTATCTTCCACTAATCTATGAATGTCTAGGGCTTCTTCTGATTTCTTTATTTTTTCCACATTAGGCTGAGTTACTACATGTTTTGGTAAAAATACAGTACAAGAATCTTCAAAGGGTAGAATAGAAGTTTCAAATGTTTCAATATCTTTGGCAATTTCAATAATATCTACTTTATCAAAACCAATAAGAGGTCTTAAAATAGGAAGATTAACTGATTCGTTTGTTACTGTAATACCTTGAACAGTTTGACTAGCAACTTGTCCTAAGTTCTCTCCAGTTATCAATACGTCAAATTTATTATATAAAGCGATCCTTTCAGCTATTCTCATCATAAATTTTCTTGTGATAATTGTCATTTGACCCTCTGGACATTTTTCATTTATCTCTTTTTGAATAGGTAAAATATTTACACTAAATATTTTTAACCTCCCTGTATATCTTGACAAAATTCTTGCCAAATCCAAAACTTTTTCTTCCGCTCGCTCAGATGTAAATGGATAGGAATGATAATGTACGCAGTATATTTCCAAGCCCCGCTTAGCCATCATATATCCTGCTACTGGGCTATCTATACCCCCTGATAGTAATAGTAGTCCTTTACCATTTATTCCTACTGGTAAACCTCTAGGTCCCTCTATCTTTTCAGTATAAATATATGCACTAATTTTTATATCTATATAAACGTAGGCATCTGGATTATGAACATCTACGGTTAAACCATTAAACTCTCTAAGGATAACTCCCCCCATTTTACTGGAGAGTTCAGGAGATTTAAGAGGAAAGGTTTTATCTGCTCTTATGGTTTCTATTTTAAAAGTATTTATATTTTCATTCCTTATTTTTTCTTTCATTACTTGTATCACAGCTTCTTTTATATCTTCAATGTCTTTTGTGTCAACTTTTATACATGGACTAATATATACTAAACCAAATACTTTTTTTAATCTATTTATCATTTGAGGAAAATCGCTTGCTTCTCCTTCTATATATATTTTACCTTGTTCTTTGTATATGTTACTATATCCAATATCTTTGATAGCTCTTCTTATATCTCTAATTAACTTATCTTCAAAATATTTTCTATTTCCACCTTTTAGGACCAGTTCTCCAAGACTAACACTTAATACTTTATTCATTAAATCACCTCATCATAATTTTTCTAATATCTTTTACTGAAGATTTTAAAACTTCTATGGTATAATCAATGTCAGATTTACTTATTTCATATGAAAAACAAAACCTAATTCCACCTTCTATTTCTATATCATTTAGACCAATTGCTTGTAATATAGGGCTTTTTCTTGTACCTTTTGATGAACAAGCAGAGGTTGTTGAAACATAAATTTCTTTATCTTCTAAATAATGTAATAGTACTTCTCCACGGATATTTCTAAAAGAAACATTTAGTATATATGGAGAAGAATTGTTATCTAGGTTTGTATTGATTTTCACATCTTCTATTTCATCCATAATTTTTTTTGCAAAATATTCTTTAATCATCTGAACATGTTCACTTTCTTCTTTAAACTTACTCCCTAATATACGAACAGCTTCTCCAAACCCTATGATTCCATTTAAATTCTCAGTACCAGATCTTAATCCATTTTCTTGGTTTCCACCTAAAACTAATGCTGGTAATTTTAATCTATTATTTATATAAAGACCACCTACACCTTTTGGTCCATGAATTTTGTGAGCACTAAATGAATAAGTGTCAACACCTAATTCCTTTAAGGAAAATGAAATCTTACCAAAGGATTGAACTCCGTCTAAATGAAGTAAAGCATTAGAATTCATATTATTTAATATTTTTCTAATTTCTCTAATATTTTGAATTACTCCAATTTCGTTATTCACATGTATTAAAGATACCAAAATAGTATCTTCTCTAATAGTTTCATTTAGTTCTCCTAAATCTATGTTACCTATTTTATCATTGTTTAAGTAAGTTATATCAAAACCCTTACGTTCATAATATTTCATTATATTATGTACTGATGGATGTTCTATTTTACTGGTAATAATATGATTTCCTCTAGCTTCATATTTATTTACGATACCTTGAATTGCAATATTATTGCTTTCGGTTCCCCCTGATGTAAAGTATAACTCATTTCTATCTATGTCTAAATAATTAGAAATTATATCTCTAGAATTTTTTATTTTTTTCTCAGCATTAAAGCCCAATCTATGTAAAGAAGAAGGATTACCATAGTCTTCCTTTAAACTTTCCATCATTATATTTAATACTTCATCTCTAATTTTAGTTGTGGCACAATTATCTAAATAAATCATTTTATTCCACCTTTTCAATTTTGATTCTTATTTTATAAAGTAAATATCACTAATATCTAACCCTTATACATTATATAGGATATCCTAATTATATAAAAGTACAATAGATTTTGTTGCAAAGATTATTAGAATTTGATATAATTTACCTATGGTTATCCCCTGGTAACCAAAGATGAAAATCTCAATTCCCAACCCTTTTTGAACGGTTTATACCATCCAAAATGGATGAAAGACTCCTCTATGGAGTCTTTTTTTTTATGAGCAAATATGATATCATTTATTTATTACTAAAAAAGGAGAATATTACATGGGAAATAAAGTTGTTATAATATTTACAGGTGGTACTATTTCAATGAGAATAGACCCCAAATTACATGCTGCAATACCTTCTCTAAATTCAGAAGAAATAATGGCAATGGTAACTAATATTGAAAATTTTGCTGAAATAGAAACTATTACCTTTGGTAATCTACCTAGTCCTCACATTACTCCTACTATTATGATGGATTTAGCGAAAATTGTAAAGGAAAATATTGAAAGAGATGATGTAACTGGTGTTATAGTTACTCATGGTACAGATACATTAGAAGAAACCGCATATTTATTGGACCTGATTATTAATAGTGAAAAACCTATTATAGTTGTTGGTGCTATGAGAAATAGTTCTGAATTAGGTTACGATGGTTCTAGTAATTTAGCTGCATCAATATGTACTGCAATTTCTGAAAGATCGAAGAACAAAGGTGTATTGGTAGTTATGAATAATGAAGTAAATGCAGCCAGTCAAGTTACTAAGACTAATACTTTATCTTTAGATACTTTTAAATCTCCTGAATTCGGTCCTTTAGGTATCGTAGATAATGATGAAGTTATATATTATAGAGATATTGTAAGTCGTCAGTTTATAGACACAGATGTGTTAGAAAATAAAGTAGCTCTTATAAAATCCGTACCTGGTATGGAATCCGATATAATAAATTTTTATATTGATAGTAATTATAAAGGGATAGTAATAGAATCATTGGGAAGAGGAAATGTACCTCCAGCAATGCTACCAGGGATACAAAGAGCAATAGATAATAATATCCCTATAGTTATGGTTTCCAGATGTCCTACAGGTAGAGTACTAGATACATATGGTTATGAAGGTGGAGGAAGGAACCTGCGAGAAATGGGAGTGATATTTGGAGGAAACTTGCCAGGTCAAAAGGCTCGAATTAAATTAATGCTTATATTAGGAGTAACTAATAATTCAGTAGAAATATCCGATCTTTTTCAACAAAGCCTTGTAAAATAGAAAATATTTACCTCTATATACTATATTAATATAATGGGGGATTAGATGAAAATAATTAATAGCAAGTTTAAACACAATCTAGATTTCACTGCTTATGGTATAAGCCATAACTCCTGCTTTTTAGACATTGAAACCCTAGGATTAAATAGAAATAAAGATATGATTTACTTAGTTGGAGTGGTTTATTATGATAAAACTGAAAATCTATGGAATCTTGACCAATATTTTGCAGAAACTTATGAAGAAGAAAAAAATATGCTAAGTGAATTAAAGGATAAAATTGCTAATTTTGAAACTCTTATAACTTATAATGGAGATGCCTTCGATTTACCATATCTAAGTAATAGATTTAAAATATATAATATTGATTTTGACATCTCTAAAATTAAATCATTAGATTTATACTCAATAGTAAGAAAGAATAAACAATACTTGAATTTAGAAAACTATAAATTAAAAACTTTAGAACGATTTATTGGTATATATAGAGAAGATATCTATTCGGGAAGAGATTGTATCCAATTTTATAAAGATTATCTTATTACTAAAGATAGTCTACTGGAAGCTAAAATATTGAACCATAATTATGATGATCTATTTTATATGTTAGACTTGTTTCATGTGCTTGATATATTACAAGATAAAAAAACAGTACAATTAAAAGTTAAAGATGAAAGTATAAATCTAATATTAAATGAAATTAAAACAATTGGTGATTTCTTAATTATAAAAGGAGATATTGAAAGTAATCTAGATTATAAAATTAACTATTACAGTGATAATTTTAACTTTATTCTTGGGGATGAATTTTTAATAGAAATAGAGTATAAAAAAGGATTAATAACCCCTGAAATAAATTGTATTTTTATATATAATCATGACTTTTCACTTGATATTTATGACCAATCTTATCATTCACCACCTAAGGATGTAATACTATTACAAACAGGGAAAACACTTGAATTGAATAATATCAAAATAATTATTGAACATTTAGCTAAAAGGATATTGATTGCAGATTAATGTCCTTTTATTATTTTAAGAAATAAAAAAAACAGACTCTTAGTTATATAACTAAGAGTCTGTTAAAATTTGGTGGGCCTTCAGGGACTCGAACCCCGGACCTACCGGTTATGAGCCGGGCGCTCTAACCAGCTGAGCTAAAGGCCCAAATTTTCGATGGTCCTTACGGACATTTTTTCTTAACTAATTAAGAAAAAATAATGGTGGGCCTAGATGGACTCGAACCATCGACCTCACGCTTATCAGGCGTGCGCTCTAACCACCTGAGCTACAGGCCCCTTGGCAGGGATGGCAGGAATTGAACCCGCGACATTCGGTTTTGGAGACCGACGTTCTACCGCTGAACTACACCCCTATAAAATAAAAAAACCAATAATTTATATTATTGGTGGGCCTTCAGGGACTCGAACCCCGGACCTACCGGTTATGAGCCGGGCGCTCTAACCAGCTGAGCTAAAGGCCCCAATAAATAAATTGGTGCCCGAAGCCGGAATCGAACCAGCGACACGTAGATTTTCAGTCTACTGCTCTACCGACTGAGCTATCCGGGCATGTTAAATTTATAAATTGGTTTTATATTTTATTAGAATAATTATTAACACGATATGGCGGAGAAGGAGGGATTTGAACCCTCGCGCCCTTTACAGGACCTACTCCCTTAGCAGGGGAGCCTCTTAAGCCGCTTGAGTACTTCTCCATATGTGTTGGCGGAGAGGGTGGGATTCGAACCCACGTGGGCGTAAACCCTAACGGTTTTCAAGACCGCCCCGTTATGACCGCTTCGGTACCTCTCCAAAAAAAATGGTGATCCATCCGCGACTCGAACGCGGGACACCCTGATTAAAAGTCAGGTGCTCTACCGACTGAGCTAATGGATCATAATATTTTGTACTATACAGTACTCGGTTTTAATGCTTCGTTTAAATTATTTGTAACGGACTGTGCGATTCACACAAAACAGAAATTCACTGTTTTGGTTCTCTGCCGATACCGACTGAGCTAATGGATCATAATATTTTGTACTATACAGTACTCGGTTTTAATGCTTCGTTTAAATTGTTTAAACACTTTTTAATATGTAAATGGCTGGGGTGACAGGACTCGAACCTGTGAAATGCTAGAGTCAAAGTCTAGTGCCTTACCGACTTGGCTACACCCCAATGTTTTTTTGGTGCGGCTAGGAAGATTCGAACTCCCGGCACATGGATTAGAAGTCCATTGCTCTATCCTACTGAGCTATAGCCGCATAATATTTAAATGGAGCGGGTGAAGGGGATCGAACCCTCGCAACCAGCTTGGAAGGCTGGGGCTCTACCACTGAGCTACACCCGCAGAGTCATTACTAAATTGTTTGGTGGAGGAGACTGGATTCGAACCAGTGAAAGCTTAGCTAACGGATTTACAGTCCGTCCCCTTTAGCCACTTGGGTACTCCTCCATCTTAAATTTGTGCAAAACATATTAAAAATGGAGCTAGCGAGAGGAATCGAACCCCCAACCTATTGATTACAAGTCAATTGCTCTGCCAATTGAGCTACGCTAGCTTAAAACATATAAATAAAACTAAAATTTTAATGGCGACCTGGAACGGACTCGAACCGTCGACCTCCAGCGTGACAGGCTGGCATTCTAACCAACTGAACTACCAGGCCGCGATAAAT
>CAJDVD010000008.1_pt2 | contig 27791 bp, 26 predicted proteins | sample 7391361 | NCBI WGS metagenome assembly CAJDVD01 (sample SAMEA7055710, study PRJEB34461) | soil metagenome | biome: terrestrial ecosystem; feature: Peninsula; material: soil | place: Antarctica | collected 2016
TATTTGATAAGAATACAAATAAAGCAGTAGCAGATATAATTACTCTTCATGATGAAATTATTGATGATAGTAAAAATTATAAAATATTCCATCCTCTTTACACTTGGAAAACAAAGACTATGAGAAATTTTGTAGCTAAAAAATTATTGGTACAGATCTTTGAAAAAGGACAAATTGTTTATGATAGTCCTAATGTTCACGAAATTAAAAAATATTGTGCTGAACAGGTAGATAGTCTTTGGGATGAAGTAAAAAGGTTTGAAAAACCTCATAGATATATAGTAGATCTTTCTCATGACTTATGGAGTATTAAAGATAAATTGCTTAAAAAACATAGATAAAAAGAAAAGCCATAGAATAAAATTCTATGGCTTTATTTTAATTATTCTAATAATTTTCCAAATATGCCTATTTGATATAAAAATACTAATAATATTCCTATTGGTGCCACATATTTAATCAAAAGATTAAATAATTTATTATATCCTATTTCAATTGTATCATTATTAGATAGTTGCTTATGAATCTTATCTTTGTCAAAGAACCATCCAAGAAATATTACAGAAATTAATGCGGCTATTGTTAAGAAATAATTTGCTGTAGTATTGTCTATAAAGTCAAATATATTATCTCCAAATATTTGAATATGCCCTAGTATTCCATTTGAAAGTGTAGCTACAATACCTACTGCGGTTATGGCTACAGTAGCCAATGCTGTTGCAGGTTTTCTAGCCATTTTAGTACTATCTACTAAGAATGCCACTACTACCTCTAAAAGAGATATGGTACTTGTCAATGCAGCTAAGGCTAATAATAGGAAGAACATTATACCAAAGAAGTATCCACCTGCCATTTGAGGGAATATATTTGGTAATGTCATAAATACTAGTCCTGCTCCTGAGTCTGGTGCCACACCAAATGCAAATACTGCTGGAAATATGGCTATTCCTGCTAGTAAAGCTATTATTGTATCTGCTAAAGATACCTTCACTGCCATTTTACCTAAGTTTTCTTGATCACTAATATAAGAACCATAGGTAATCATAATACCCATACCTAAGCTTAATGAGAAAAATGCATGTCCCAGTGCTCCTAGAATTACTTTCCCATTAATGGCCGAGAAATCTGGTTGGAATAAGAATTTTAAACCTTCCATAGCCCCTGGTAATCTTAGTGCTTGAAAATCTAATATAAGAATAATAACTAATAATAATGGTACCATTACTTTTGAAAATCTTTCTATACCTTTTTGAACCCCTGTTGATACTACTAAGGCAGTTACAATCATAAATCCTATTTGATATAGGACTGGTTGTATAGGGTCTGAAATAAATCCAACAAACATATTTGTTATTTCATCTCCTGATAGTCCGGCAAAACTATTAGTAGCTGCTTTAACTACATAGTTTACTGTCCAACCTGCAACTGAGCTGTAAAAAGAAAGAATAAAAAATGCTGCTAAGACTCCTAATACTCCTGATAAAAACCAAGGTTTCTTAGGCGCCAGTTCTTTAAAACTTCCAATGGCATCTTTTCTACCTTCACGTCCTATTACAAATTCTCCCAACATTACAGGAAGCCCTATAAGAGCTACAATTCCTAGATAAATAATGAGAAAGGCTCCACCTCCGTATTTTCCTGCAATATATGGGAATCTCCATATATTACCTAATCCTACAGCGGATCCAACAGCTGCTGCTAAAAGCCCTAAACTCGATCCAAATCCATCTCTCTTAATCAAAATACTCGCCTCCCCTTTTTTTGTTGTATTTCTACCACTATAAACTGTTAAAGCGACATTGTCAAGGGTTTTGAGAACAATCCATCAGATTATGTACAAATTAGACAAAAAAAGAACTTAGTATTACTTACTAAGTTCTGCCTGATTGTTTTTTTTAAATATTCTTTTAAAAATCTCTTCCGCTATTTTATAATGTTCTTCATTCAATCTCATAGTCTCATTAAATTCATGATTCTTATAAGAATTGATTATCTTTTTATGTGTATTTATACTATATTCTTGAATCTGTAGTGTTTCGACTTCGTAAAAGCCTCTTACTAACATCTCATGTAATACATTATATTTCTTAAATAATTTTTTTAATCTAGAATTATTGGAATAATTTATAAAAGTTTTATGAAATTGATAATCATAATCGTAAAATTTATCAGTGCCTAAATTTTCTTCCTGTAAATTTAAATATTTTTCTAACACACTAACAACTTCTTCAATATCTGCTTTTTCTGAGGATAGTTTAATACCTGTGTTTACAATGTAAAGTAGTATTTCGTTTATTTCTAGGAAAAACTCATAGTTAAATTCAACTACAGTGGCTCCAGATTTATCAATAGAAGTAATCAGTCCATCCTGATTTAATCTATTGATTGCATCTCTTATAGGAGATGAGCTGACTTTAAATCGACTTTGTAGTGATCTATTTACTAATTTTGAACCAAATGGAATTTTCCTCTTTAATATTTCCATTTTTAATATGTCGTATATCTGATCACTTAATGACTTTTTATTTAACAGTCCCATTTTATTCCCACTTTCTAACTTTAGTATATAACTATTTTATTATATCACTATGCTCATATTATGTAAAAAAATAGGTAGGGTTAATCATAGACCCTACCTAAAAAAATCTTAGTTTAATTAGAATGCTACTTTCATAAATAATGCTACTAAGGATAATATGGTTGCAAAAGGAACATATACATATTTCCCCATATTGTACCATAAATCTCCTTGTTTGTTCTTAGCACCTAAGTTAACTTCTGAAAGAAGGTCTTCTTTTTTCATTATCCAGAACCATGAAACAGCACCAATAGTGGCTCCTATTGGAATTATATATATACTAACGAAGTCCATCCAAGGTCCCCAGTTATATATAGCTTCCATATTAACTCCTATACCAAATGTTATAACACCTAGTAAAATAAGCATTGGTATACGCTTCAATTTTGGGAATTTGAACATCAGTGATTCTCCAACAACTTCAAACATATTTTGTAATGAGGATATACCTCCAAATAATACTGCAGTAAATAAAATTATTGAGAAAATTTGTCCAAAGGGTATATCTTGTAATATTTTAGGTAGAGTTACAAATAATAATCCAGGTCCTGAATCTACGCCAATATTATAAGCAAAACTTGCTGGTATAATTACAAGTGCTGCAACTATAGCTGCAATTGTATCAAATACTGCTGTTAATCTTGCTCCATTAGGTATATCTTCATCTTCTGAAAGATATGCTCCATATACTATCATTCCACTACCTGTAAGAGATAGTGAGAAGAACGCTTGACCCATAGCCCAAATCCATACCATAGGGTCTAATAAAGCTTCCCATCTTGGGAAAAACATGAACTTATATCCTTCTACAGCTCCTGGTAAAAATGCTACTCTTACAGCTAAAATTAAGAATAATATAAAGAATAAAGGCATCATAACTTTATTAGTCTTCTCTATACTTCCAGCTCCAAAAATTAATGTAAGAAGTGTTACAACTACAACTGCTAAGTGAAATGGTATAACAGAGTAATCTTTAAGTGCAAAGCTTTCAAACCAAGGACCAGGATCTACTGTCATTAGTGATCCAGTAATAGATTGTGTTAGTCCCTTTAATACGTACGATATAATGACTGCATAACCAATTGCTATACACATTGAACCTATAAGTGGTAACCATCCTACAGCTTTTCCAGCTTTTTCTTTACCACCTGATTTCCATGCATTTTCATATGAACCTAGTGTACCTGTCTTTGATCTACGACCAATTGCAAACTCTGCAGTAAGTCCAACATAACTAAATAGCCATATAAATATAAGATATGCTATTAGAAATGCTCCCCCACCGTTACTTCCTAATTTGTATGGAAAACCCCATACATTTGCCATACCTACTGCTGATCCTACACATGCTAATATAAATCCCCATTTTGAAATAAACTTTTTGTCGCCCGTTTTATTAGTTTCCATGGTTCCCTCCCAGTTTTTTTCTTATAATAGGAGTCATTATAAGACTTAAATTTTGTTGCATGAATACATTATAGTATATACTTCAGGGTTTTAACACCCCAAAGTATATACAATTTTAATTACTTGTCTTTGTACTCAAATTTAGCAGTGAAGAATCTTAATTGTTTTGGCTCATATACAAATTGTAAAGGTCTAATATCTTCTTTATGCTTGTATAAAGCAATAACTGAATTAGCTACTACGTCCATATGTCTGTAAGTATAAACTCTTCTTGGTATAGTAAGTCTAACTGTTTCTAGTTTTGGTTTATGGTTTTCACCTGTTTTAGAATCTCTACCTGCAGAAATTATTCCTCTTTCCATTGATCTTACACCTGAGTCAATAAAAAGTGAAGCCGCTAAGGATTGAGCTGGGAACTCTTCTTGATCTAAGTGTGGACAGAATCTTCTAGCATCTAAGAATACAGCATGACCACCTATAGGCTCAACTACTGGAACTCCAGCTTCTAATAATCTATCTCCAAGATATCTAACTTGTTTAATTCTATGTTCTATATATTCAAATTGCATAGCTTCATTAAATCCTATTGCCATAGCTTGCATGTCACGACCTGTCATACCACCATAGGATGGCATTCCTTCATAAACTACAACTATTTCTTTAGCTAAACCAAATAATTCATCGTCATTAATAGCTAAGAAACCACCGATATTTACTATACCATCTTTTTTACCTGACATAGTAGCTCCATCAGAATAAGAGAACATTTCATGAACTATTTCTTTTATAGTTTTATCTGCAAATCCTTCTTCTTGTTCTTTTATAAAGTATGCATTTTCAACGCAACGAGTTGCATCAAAGAATACCTGTATATTATGTTTGTGGCATAATTCATTAACTTCTCTCATATTTTTCATTGATACTGGTTGTCCACCTGCTAAGTTTACTGTAACAGCAAGGCATACATAAGCTATATTTTCTGCACCTTTTTCATCTATTAACTTTTGAAGTTTACTTAAATCTATATCACCTTTAAATGGAATATTTATTGCAGCATCATGAGCTTCATCACGTACTATGTCTACGAAAATACCACCATTTTTTTCTTGATGAAATCTAGTAGTAGTAAAATACATATTTCCAGCTACATATTGTCCTGGTGTTATAGCAATACTTGAAAGTAAGTTTTCTGCACCACGGCCTTGGTGAGTTGGAACTACATGTTTGAATCCAAAGATATCTTTGATAGTTTTTTCTAAGAATAACCAGTTTCTACTACCTGCATATGCTTCGTCTCCTACCATCATTCCTGCCCATTGTTGATCACTCATGGCATTTGTTCCAGAGTCTGTAAGTAAATCAATGTAAACATCTTCTGAAAGTAAGTTGAAGGTATTATACCCTGCTTCAGCCATTGCTTCTTCTCTTTCTTTTCTTGTAATCATCTTTACTACTTCAACTGCCTTAATCTTGAAAGGTTCTGCTGGGTACTTGTCTAAATCCATGTAATCCATACTATATTCCTCCTCTAATTTAAAAACATATTGTGATGCATCACGCATCATCTATCACAAATATTATATAACTGAATATTTTATAAGTCAATAGGAAAACGTTTATATTTTTTATAAATAAAAAATCCCTGATTAATTATCAGGGATGGTAAGTAAGTATTATTTTATTTTTTTAAATCTAGATCATCAATAGTTTTGTTGATGATATTTTTTTCTACCTTTGCTTTTACCTTTTCACTCTTATGGGCAACTTTTAGTTCCCAATACAATACAAAGTGCAAAGCGACTCTTAAAAAAGCCACAGCTGCAAGTACTTTGAATTCCTCCATACTATGAACTGTTACTGTTTTTAAAATCTCTGCAGCAAGCTTAAAACTTAGACTTAATGACATAGCTTTAGTCAACTCAACTGCTGTGTCTTTATCTCCAAAGTCAAAACCTGATTTAGCAAATAAATAAATTGACTTAATACCAGCTATTGCAAGTATAAATACACCAATGGCTTGGAATGCTCCTGCCATATAAGGTATTACTATTGCTAAGTAGTCTTCGATAATCACTTAAATACCCCCTTTATTTTATGGCGGAGAGAGAGGGATTTGAACCCTCGGCACGGTCTCCCGCACAATAGTTTTCGAGACTATCACCTTCAACCTCTCGGACACCTCTCCATTATCGTTGTCTTAATTCCTTGAAAAATTCTTTTAATATAGTAGTACACTGTTCTTCTAGTATACCAAAAATGACTTCAGATCTATGATTGAATTTAGAATTATTTGTAATATCCTCAACAGTTCCACAGCATCCCATTCTCATATCTCTAGTTCCTATTACCACCTTATCTATGCGAGAATTAATTATTGCACCTGCACACATGGCACAAGGTTCTAGAGTTACGTAGATTGTACAATCGGTTAGTCTCCAATGACCTAAGGAAGTACTTGCCTCTTGTATAGCCATAATTTCAGCATGAGCAGTAGGATCCTGGAGTGTTTCTCTCTTGTTAAACCCACGTCCTATTATAATACCTTTATGTACAATAACAGCACCTACAGGAACTTCATAGGTGCTATAAGCTTTTTGTGCTTCTGCTAATGCTTGTCTCATATAATATTCATCCATAAAATCACCAATGGTGCACTGGAGAGGAATCGAACCCCCGGCCTACGCCTTAGGAGGGCGTCGCTCTATCCTACTGAGCTACCAGTGCAAATTTAATCTATGCTTATTTTACAATACTTAAGCTTCTATGTCAATATGGAGGGACTTCTCAAAATAAAAACACAGCTAAGTTTTAACCCTAGCTGCGTTTTGTTTAAATATTAAATTACCACTTGTATTTTTCCAATTCTTCTTCTGCTTCCTCTTTACTCCAACCATACCTTTCTTGAAGTTTACCTGATAATATTTTTGTATCACCTTTTATTACATCTAAATCGTCATCAGTTAATTTACCCCAATTTTTCTGTACTCCACCTTTTAATTGTTCCCATTTTCCTTCCATAATATCTTTATTCATTAAGCATTCCTCCCTTTATAGTGGTCTTCTAACGTCTCTATATCCGTCATATCTATCTCTAACAACACTTTCATTTTCATAAAAATTATCAAATACTAAATCTCTATTATCTTTATTATCAACTAATACTAATATATCTCCTCTATTTAAATAAGTTTCATACTCTTTAGCATCAACTTCATCTACGCCCATATCCACTAAAGCACCAACAATACCTCCAAGGGCTCCACCAGCTACTATTCCAGCTACTGTTACTGCTATTGGTCCAGCTGCTAAAAATGGTCCTATTCCTGGTATTGCAAAAACACCTAATTCAAGTAATAAAGCTCCTATTCCACCTAATACTCCTCCTGCTACTGCTCCTCCAACTACACCATCTGCTGCATCTCCATCTACAGTAGTATCAGTTAGGTCTGCTATTCTGTCCAATTTATCTCTTTGTTTAGCAAGAACTGATATATCATTATCATCATAACCAAGTGTCTTAAGCTTTTCTATTGCATTAATTGCTGCTGCTTCAGTTTGAAATACTCCTACAATCTTCTTGTCCATTTTGTACCTCCAATTTTTTAGTAAATTAATAGATCATTTATTATGTTTATTTATTATGCTTATTTTTATTCAACCGATTTTTCATCAGCCTATTACATATGTTACCCGGTACTTTTTTATTCTAAACATTTATTTTACTAATTGACTACTTTACCTAGTTAAATTTTATATTGTGAAAAAAGATACAAAATTATGTTATTATATGGATTAAAATGGGTATTTATAATACATAGTCTTTAAAATAAATTATAGGAGTGATTAATTTGGATATTTTACAAGAGATTAAATCAGAACATGACGAGTTTAGAAAACTAATCGGAAAAATTGAAAAAGCAAAATCGAAAAAGAAAGAATTATTTGATGAATTGAATCTTAAAATTCATGCACATCATGAAGCAGAAGAAAAGATACTATTTAAGGATGTAAAATCTAAATCAGATGAAGAAGGAAAAGATGTTGTAATGGAAATGATAGAAGAACATAGTTTAGCTACTTACCAATTAAGCTTAGTTGATAGAACTTCTATGGAAAATGAAACTTGGGACGCAAAATTTAGTGTACTAAAAGAAGTTTTAACTCATCATATGGATGAAGAAGAAGCAGATTTATTTAAACAAGCAAGGGAAGTACTTAGTAAAGAAGAATTAAAAGAAAAATATGAGCCATTTGAGGCTCAAAATGAAGAAGAGAAAAAGAAATTTATGGCAAAAATGAAAGATAAATAAACATAAAAAATGGGTAGGGACTTGGTAGTCCTTACCCTATTTTTATTTAATATCTTTTAAACTAACACCAACCTCGTAACTTCATGGTTTCATAAACTTTAAGAATAGAGAACATATAAGCAGCTTCTCGCATGGTAACTTTATATTTCTCTGCTACTTCCCAAATATTATTAAATGCATCAGTCATAGCTTTTTCTTCTTTTTCCTGAACTTCTTCAAATCCCCAAGCATAACCATATCTATTTTGTACCCATTCGAAATAGGATACTGTTACTCCACCTGCATTAGTAAGGATGTCCGGAGTTACATCAATTCCTCTTTCCTTTAATACCTTATCACCCTCAGGAGTTATAGGACCATTAGCAGCTTCACAAACTACTTTTGCTCTGATCAGTTTAGCTACTTCACCATCTATTACATTTTCAAGTGCAGCTGGTACCATTAAATCAACTTCTAAACTCCAAAATTCATTTATATCGATAATTTTAAGATCTGGAAATTCTTTAAGATTTTTGTTAGTCTTCCTAAATTCAATAAGACTTTCCATATCAATTCCATTTTCATTATATATTGCAAATTCTACACCTTTATCATGACCTGCTACTGCAAGTACTTTTATACCTTGTTCTTGAAGATATTTTCCAGTAAAACTACCTACATTTCCAAATCCTTGTAGTGCAGCAGTTGCTTGTTTTGCATCGATACCTTTTTTCCTTAAAATTTCTCTAGCAACAACTGAAACTCCATAGCCGGTAGCATCTGTTCTTCCCAGTGATCCGCCCCACTCTACAGGTTTCCCAGTTATAACACCTAGGGTATAGTCTCCAGTCAATTTTATATATTCATCAGTCATCCAACTCATAATCTGACCATTAGTGCCCACATCTGGTGCTGGAATATCCATTCTTTCTCCTAAATATTTATATGTTAAGTCAATATATCCTCTTGAAAGTCTTTCTAATTCTCCTTGAGAAAGTGTTTTAGGATCTACAGTAATTCCGCCTTTACCTCCCCCATATGGAACTCCCATAACTCCACCTTTAAATGTCATCCAAATAGAAAGCGCCTTTACTTCATGCATATCTACATTTGGATGAAATCTTATACCACCTTTATATGGACCCATGGCGTTGTTGTGTTGTGAACGATAACCTTTAAATACTTTATAAGTTCCATCGTCCATTTTAACAGGAATAGATACTTCTAGTACTCTTTGTGGTTCCTTTAGTAACTCATAAATGTGATCTTCTAAGCCAAGTTTTTCGCACGCATTCTTTACCTGTAATTGAGCATTTACTAATACATCATTACTCATCTTCCCACCCCTTATAGTATTCTTATTAATTCTTTACCCTTTTTAAGTTTATTTAATTTTTTAATAATTATATTACTAAAGGGACAGATTAATATCTGTCCCTTTAAGTCCTACACTATGAAACTAATCTATAGGGCATATTATTTTAATTTCATTTGATGCCTGATTTAGTATTTCAGTACCATTTTCAGTTATGGCTACTATATTTTCTATTCTCATTCCAACTTTACCAGCTATATAAATTCCTGGTTCAATACTGAAAACCATACCTTTTTCTAGGTTTCTTTTGTTGCTGGCTTTAATATCTGGAGCTTCATGTACCGAGTATCCTATACCGTGGCCAAGTCTTGTGAAGAAGTATTCTCCATAACCTTCTTCTTCAATTATCTCTCGGGAAGCCTTATCTACATCAGGTATATATGCTCCTTCTACAGCTGCAGCTTCTCCTGCTAATTGGCTCTTTAATACTATGTCATATATTTTCTTTTCTTCTTCAGATATTCCACCTACAAATACTGTTCTAGACATATCTGCACACATGTTATTATATGTGCATCCCCAATCTAGGATTATTACATCTTTTTCTTGAATCACTCTTTGGTTCCCAGCGTAATGAGGGTATGATGAGTTTGGTCCTGAACAAACCATTGTAAAGCCTTCATCCGCACCTTTTGATTTAAAAAATTCATTCATTTTATTAGATATATCTACTTCTTTTAATCCTGGTTTAATGAATTTTAATAATTCTTCAAAGGATTCATCTGTAATATGTGCTGCCATTCTAAGATTTGCAAGTTCTTCTTCATCTTTTATCATTCGCATTTCTTCTAAGATAGGTTTTCCGTTTACAAATTTTACATCCATCTTTTCCATTATTTGAAGTACTAAGAAAGCTCTTTCAGTTGAGTTAACTCCAATAGTTTTACCTATAAGATCATGTTCTTCAAATGCAAGTTTAACAGTATCTGTGAACTCATCACCATCAAACCATCCGTATACATCAATATCCGGTCCTAATACATCTTCTATTTCGCCAACAGTTAAAAGGTTACATATATAGAAGTAAGTACCGTCTCTCTTAATTATCAATGCCTGAAATCTTTCACATATATGTGTGTTGTGTCCCATGATAAATTCCATTTCTTCTGACGGGGCAATCAATATAGCATCCATATCACTATTATTCAATAACCCTACAAGTCTATCTAAATATTTTTTTCTCATTTTGCACCTCACTTAGTTTAATCTATTTTTAACTCAGATTGTTTGTTTGCTTTCCATACATAAATTCCTAAGGCAAGACCTATAACTCCATAAACCATAAATGTTCTAAAGTACTCCCCTAAGATTGAACTTCCAAATAATGCTTGCCCAACTTCAGGTGACATTATAAACATGGAATTGAATAATATAGTTCCTATTATAGCATGTTTTATATTTGCATTAGATGTGGAAGCACCACCTACTAATAATGATGCAACTGAAAACATTCCTATTTGTGTATGGGCGTTGTAAGTATTTAATGTACCCATATTTTGTAAGTATATAATCTGCCCCCAAGCTGCTAATATTGTTGACATCATTGTAGCTATTATTCTGGTTCTGTCCACATTTATTCCTGAAATCTCAGAAATATGTTGACTTTGCCCTACACTTTTAAAATCTTGGCCTAGTTTTGTTTTCATAATAAGTTCTGTAAATACGCACAATCCAACTATAACTAAACCAGTTATGACCGGTGTTTTAGCCACTAACATTAAAGCATTCCTTGTAATTATGGAATATAAGCTAATTGCTATCATAATAACAACTGCTACCATATTAAGTCCAAACATAATATTAGTATATTGCTTACTAGCATCTTTTTTGGCTTTTAAATATTTATATATTACAATTGCTCCTATAACTACAGATATTAATAAAATTGACCACATAAAAGGAATTTTAAAAATATTATCCAACTGATATTTTAAATTAGCTAAATCCACACTCATTCTTATTCCAACACCATCGGGTTTTATCATAGGATGTGTAGCTGGAACTGGAATTATCTTACCCACAGCAAAAAGGAATAAGAAATAATACACACCAGTGGCAAAGAAACCTACTATTAGACTGGCTATCATCTCCTGTCCTCTAGTCTTATTATAAAGTCTTCCTGTGAAAAATCCAAATAACGCTGCAAATGGAAGTGCTATTAAAAAGGATAATAGTAATCCACCTAGCCCGCCTATACCAAAATAAGTAACTATTGCAATTGCAATTTGTCCTGCCATAGCTCCTATTACTATTCCAAAGTTAAGTCCAAGCCCTGCTATAACTGGTATAATTAGAGAAAGTACTAAGAATGAATTTCTGAATATCCTACTGGATAGTTCTGTTAAGAAATAGGTCATAGATACACCTTTTGATACCATAAACCCAAATAAAATAAATACTACAAATATTATAGTTACTAAGTTATCTAAAATCCATGTTGATTTATCATTTCCTTTTAACTTCTTTTTTTCTAAATTATCCATTACTTTCCACCCCCTGATACTTGTGTCAAGGCATAAAGGATAATACCGTTCTGAATTATCATTCTCATGGTTTCAGAAAGGTCAGTTCCTGCAAATACTAAATTTGCTACTGGTAAAGCAGTTGTTAACAAGCCTTGAAATAATACTACCCCTATTATTACATGGATTACCTTTGCTCTTTGTGCTGTAGCCCCTCCGATTAAAACCGCAGCAACTGCACCAAAAGCCATCATTAACGGTCCTCCATATAATTGTGCATATCCGTAGCTTTGAGAATAAACTATTATTCCTACAGCTCCTAATACTGTAGATATTATATTTGCAATTATTCTACCTCTATTATTATCTAAACCTGAAGCTTTAGTAAAGTTAGGATTACTACCTCCTGCAGATATAGCTATACCTGTTTTTGATTTAAAGAAAAGCCAAACTGCTGCACAAGCTCCTAAAAATACTAATAACAGTCCTGTAGGTATTATTACATCTCCTATTTTAAACATTAAAAAGTTATTAAAAATTTGTGCTGCTCCGAAACCATCTAACTGTATAGTCTCTCTCAGTCCATCTCCCATAAACCAACGCATTTTTGGATTTTGAAAAGGTATCATTAACCATGCTAAATTCATAAGAGCAACTATAGAAAATCCTGTATATGTTGCTATAGTCATTTCTGACCCTTTTACTGCATTAAGTAATCTACCATAAAAATAACCAACTATTATGGCAAGTAGTATTGAAAACAGTATTGCTACTGTAAGTAGTGTTATTCCTGTAAGTCCAAATTCAATTGAAACAACTAGGGCAAACAATCCACAGATTATTCCAACAGGTAATGCAAAGTTAGGACCAGTTCCAGATTGAATTGAAGGAACCATTGCTAAGACCAATATCCCATTCATTCCAGTTCTCTTTATAGTATCACTGATTAAAGTACTCATGGATATTCCTAAAAAGGAACCTAACAAAATTATAAATACTAGAAATAACCCTGTTATTAAAGTAGGGATTCCTATACGATTAATAACTCCTTTTATACTAAACCCCTTTTTTTCACTTACTTCTGTCATTGAGTGCTCCCTCCTTCTGAAACTCTTTTTTTACTTCCAGACATCATTAAACCAAAATCAGCATCTGAATCAGTAGGTAAGAGAACCCCTTCAACTTTTCCTTCAAATATTATTGCTATTTTATCACAAATACTTCTAAGCTCTGCCAATTCAGATGAAGTCATTATTATAGTCATACCTAATTCTTCGTTTAACTTCTTAAGTACATCAATTACTATTTTTTTAGCTCCTATATCTATTCCTCTAGTAGGCTCAGACACAAATAGAATAGTAGGATTTTGAGTTAAGGCTCTAGCAACACATACCTTTTGTTGATTTCCTCCACTTAAACTCCCTGTCTTTTGAGCTGGTGACATACACCTAATATCCAAATCTTGGATCATCTTTATAGCATGTTCTCGTATTAGTTTTGTATCTTTTAAATTAAATGGTCCTATCTTTTTTAAAAAAGCATCGTCAATTTGCATAGCTGTAAAAGCTATATTTAATTCAATTGATTCATCTAAAAGTAGACCTATACCTTTCCTATCTTCACTTACAAATCCTAATCCTTCGACGATTGAAGTTTTTGGATCATTTAATTCTAATTGTTTTCCTTTAAATACTACTGTGCCCCTTGATGGATATATTCCCATAATTCCATTTGCAATTCCAAGTTTTCCTTGTCCTGCTAACCCACCAATACCAAGTATTTCACCTTTTTTAACTTCTAAATCTATACCTTTAACTTTTTCTCCGGGCATTCCCACATGTAGATCTTTAATGCTTAGTATAACTTCATCTTCTACCTTATTATCTGCTCTATCTATTCTATCTATAGATACTTTTCTACCTATCATTAATTGAGCTATTTCTACTGCATCAGTGTCTTTAACATCTTTTGTTGCTACAAGTTCTCCATCCCTTAAGATTGTTACTCTGTCAGCAACGTCTACAATCTCATCTAGCCTATGACTAATAAATACTATTCCAATACCCATACCAGCCAGTTTTTTAATAGATTGTAATAGATTTTGTGCTTCTGCTTCGGCAAGAACAGCCGTAGGTTCGTCAAATACCAGAATTTTAATTCCAGTTTTATCTATTTCTCTAGCTATTTCCAAAAATTGCATATGCCCTATTGGTAATCCTGCCACTTTTGTATATTCTTCTATATTCATGTCTAAGGTATCTAATGCCTTTCTGGCATCCTTATTCATTGATTTCATATCTAGGGTTTCTAATTTTTTTCCAAATACTTTACTTACAATATTTGGTTTAGTTGTTTCTCTATTTATTTTTATATTTTCTGTAATAGTAAATCCTGGTATCAGCATAAACTCTTGATGCACCATTCCTATACCATAAATCATTGCCTCGTGAGGTGATTTGATATCTACCGGTGAGCCATCTATCTCTATACTGCCTTGAAAGCCCCCAGTTGTATGTATAACCGGCATACCAAAAAGTATATTCATTAAAGTAGATTTACCTGCCCCATTTTCTCCTATAAGAGCATGTATTTCTCCCTTTTTAATTTCAATATTAATATTTTTTAAAACTCTGTTACCATAATATTCTTTAGAAACATCTTTTATATTTAGAAGGATATCATCCAAAGTCATACCTCCCGTTAGTTAATTTTTGTTTTATTCCTATTAATTATCCCCGCCACCTAAAGGGATGGCGGGGATATATTAATTCATTATATTGAATTTTTTATTTATTTATAAATTAATTTTTTATCTCACCATATGTTAAGAAATCCATAAGTACTAATTTAAATGTTGGATACTCAACGCTTTTGCCGTCTAATTCTTCAACATAAGATGTACTTGCTACTGGTAAGTTAGCATAATCAGCCATTAATTCTTCTAAAACTTTAACATCTAAATCTTTACCAACTTCTCCGTCCATCCATTTCATCGCATATTCTGTTCCTGAAACGGTAAACATCATAGCTACTGGTACTGGCCAAGTTGAGAATCTTCCTGCTCCACCTTTTTCAGTGATTATTCTTTCTGTTTCTGCAATTACTTGTGCCATACCTTCTTCTGAGAAACCTGTAGATTCAATACCTAATGCAGCTGGGAATCCATGATATGGAGATGGACAACATGGTTGTGGATATATTCCACCTTCATCAAGTGTAGCTTTTATTAATGGAATTTGCATTGAACAGTTTGTTGAGAATAAAGCTGTATCTTTTCCATATTTAGCTATCATCTTTGGTACGTCTTCAAGGATATATTGTTGTGCACCTGTCATTCCTTGGTCTCCTGTTGGGTCTGGAGCTGTAGCGTCAACAAATTCTAGTCCTATTTCTTTACAAGTTTCTATCATAAGATCTCTTCTTGATGAAAGTAATACTTGTGACATATGTCTTGGGAAAGAATAGTGTACTAATGTTTTCGCACCCATTAATTTAGCTTGAACAGGAATAGTTCTTCCCATTTGTAACTCATCTGGCATTAAAATTAAATCTGCTCTAGATGCAACATCTGGTGGATTCTCCTGTGGAGTACAATATACAATAAACATATCGTCTCTGGTTTCTAATAGTTTGTCTACTGCAGCATTGGTTCCTGGAACAGCTTGGTTTATAATTAAACCTTTAACATCAGGATTAGATGCAATCTTTGCAACTATAGTTACCATTTGCTCTTGTTCTGCCATAAAGTTATCTGGCCAAAGTTCATGAATAACTCTGCCTGGATACTTTTCTACCATTTGTTCTGCGGATCTGTATTCTTCCTCATTTTGAGACAGTGTATTTGTGATGATTGCAACCATACCCTTTCCAACTTCTACATCAGCTGAAGGTGAATCTGCTGCTGGGGCGCCACAACCTACAATACTAAGTACTAAACATAAAACTAATACTATACTAATGAACCTCTTCATAACTTTCCATCCTCCTTATTCTATGTTTTAAGAATTTGTAACTAACCTACAACTGTAATTATAGTTGAATATTCTGTTAATGTCAATTTAATTAGAATATTTAGAAAACTATATACATACCCAAAAAATAAATAAAAACACTTTATTTCTTTAAAAGAACAAAGTATTTCTATTTTCTTCAGTCCATTTGCTTATATTATTGGCAGTCATGGAGCTTTTTTTATTTACAAAAGTATTAATATATTGTCTATTCTTGTATTCATAATGGGGATCGTAGTAATTCACCATTAAATCTCCAATAACTTCACTATATTCTTTTTTATGGATCATTTCAATATAACTATGGATCTTCTCATGACCTAATTGTTGCCTCAGATAATTAAGAGCAGAAATCAATTCTTCATCAGTACCATGAACATAGTCTCTCAAGATATTATCTATTCTAGTTTCTAAAGCTGTATCTATACACAAATGAATACCAGAATTAATCTTGTCATATATATATCCAGGTATTACAACTTTACCTATTTTCTTACTTTCTCCTTCTACAAATACTAAATCACCTTTTCTATTCTTCAGAGAATTATAAATCTGGCTTTCAAATGATTTCTGTGTGCTTGGATCCCCTAGACCCACGCTACCAAGAATAGAACCTCTATGGTTGGCACAGGCTTCTAAATCTAATACATCATTGCCACAGGCTTCTAAGTCCCATAATATCTCTGTTTTACCAGCTCCAGTGTTTCCAAATAGAACTATAAACTTTACATCCTTTATAACTTCAGGAAGGTTTTCATTAATGTACTTTCTATATCCTTTATAACCTTTGTCTAACTTAAAACTATTAACTCCTATGGTCATAAATAGTGAAACAAGCGAACTACTTCTGAACCCACCTTTAGCACAAAAGAATATTAATTTATCATATTCCTTATCTAATTTTGAAACTTGATCATATATATCCGGAAGTCTTGCAGCTGCATATTCAATACCCATTTTCTTAGCCAAGTCAGGACTGTTTTGAATATAGGTTTCACCTATTAAAGCTCTTTGTTCGTCATTAAAAATAGGTATGTTTATAGAACCAGGAATATTTTCAGATTTAAATTCACTAGGACTTCTTACATCTATTAATATATAACTACCTTCTATTTTATTATTATCTAATTCTTCAAATTTAATTACTTTAAACATCCTTTAACCTCCAACTAAAAACTATCTGGAAAAATTTTAAATAGTACTTTGTATTATACTCCTATATTGCCTTTTCTACAAATTCTCCTAAATAAAAAGGCCAAACTTTTAAGTTTGGCCTAAATTTATTTTTTATTTAATTTAACCTTAACTTATTAAAAGTTTTTTCTGTCTAGCTTTCTGAAGTAAGTATACTACACCTAGTGCTACTAAACCAAATATGTCTGTATATAATCCTGGGCTTAGTAATAATACTGCGGCTAATCCTAATAATAATCTTTCATAAATCTTAGCAAAATCTATTAGGTATCCTTCAACTGCACCTGCCAAGCATACTATACCTATTACTGCACTAATAATCATAGGTATTGCACTGATAAAAGGTAAGTAGGTAATATTAGTTCCCACTATTTCTTTAACAAGTATTAGTGAAGGGTCTATTACGAATATATAAGGCACTATAAAAGCTGCTAGAGCTATTTTAAAAGCCTGGAACCCTGTCTTCATAGAGTTGGCTCCAGCTATACCTGCCCCGGCATAAGCGGCCAATGCAACTGGTGGTGTAATATCTGCTACAACTCCAAAATAAAGTATAAATAAATGTGCTGACATTAAGTTTACATTTAATTTAACTAATGCTGGTACTGCCATTGTGGCAAGTACTATATATTTTGCTGTGGTTGGAAGCCCCATACCTAAAATAATAGATGCGATCATAGTTAAGAATAATGTTGGTAATAAATTACCTCCAGCTAATGTTACTATTAGCTCAGCTATTCTTAGTCCTAGACCAGTAAGAGTTACAACTCCTACTATCATACCTGCACATGCACATGCACAAGCAACTCCAACTGAACCTTTTGCTCCTGATTCTAAGGCACCTAATAATTCTTTTATGCCAAAGCTTTTATTCTTTTTAATAAGTGAAGCTGCTACAGCTATAATAACACTCATTATAATAGCAAGGAAAGCAGATAGTGTTGGAGGAAGTTTCATCATTAAAAATCCTATTATAGCAAACAATGGAATCAATAAATATCCTTCACTCATCATTATCTTACCAAGTTTTGGTAGTTGTTCTTTTGGGATTCCTTTAAGACCAAGTTTACAAGCCTCTAAATGAACCATTGTCCCTACTGCGAAATAATAAAGTATTGCAGGTATTGCTGCACAGGCAACGATATTTAAATAAGTAAATCCTGTAAACTCTGCCATTATAAATGCTGCTGCACCCATTACTGGTGGCATAATTTGTCCACCTGTTGAAGCTGCTGCTTCTACTGCACCTGCAAAGTGAGGTTCATAACCAGTTTTCTTCATAAGTGGTATGGTAAATGCACCGGTAGTTACAGTATTTGCTACAGAACTTCCTGATACTGAACCCATTAATCCACTGGCTAATACTGCTGTCATTGCTGGTCCACTTCTATAGTGACCAGTTAAAGAGTATGCTAAGTCTATAAAAAACTTACCTACTCCGGTTTTATCTAAAAACGCACCAAATAATATAAACATAAATACGAATGTTGCAGATACTCCAAGAGGTATACCCATAATACCTTCTAAGGCTAAATACATATGAGAAATTATTCTCTCAAAACTATACCCTCTATGAGCAAGTAAACCTGGTAAATATGGTCCAAATTTAGCATATGCTAAAAATATCATAGCAACTATTGGAAGTTCTGGTCCAACTACTCGTCTAGTAATTTCTAAAGTAAGTAATATTGCCAAACCACCTAAGATCAAGTCCATTGTTGTCACATTTGTACCTTTTATTGCTATATCCTTATAAAATACAAAAAGATAACCAAATACTACTAATACTAATCCAATAAATACAAAATCTAATATCTCTACTTTATCTTTTTTAGTTTTTTGACTTGCTGGGTAAAATAAAAATCCTAATGTGTATGCGAAAATAATATGTAAGGATCTTTGTCTTGCTGAAATTAATGTACCAAAACCTGCTGTATAAAGTTGAAATACTGACATTGCAATTGCAATAAGTATTGCTATTTTACCTATATTTCCTTTTAACTTTCTCAGCCTAGAGGTATCTAAATCATATTCCTCCATTAATTCATTTACGTCCAATGCAACTTCCGATTCTGTTATTCTTTTTTCATCATCTTTCAATTAAAACCCTCCTTAATTACATATGAGAATAATCTCATACCTTTAACTGTAAATTTTACACCTGTTTGGGGTTTAGAAAAGCTTAAAAACTCATAGGTATTATTCTTAAATAACAACTTATGATTAGCTCTTACAGCTCCTGTTCTATAAACTAAATAATCCATTTTTTCGTTAATATCATATATTCTAAAGCCCGTTTCTGTTATTTCGAATGTATAGGGCGTTGTTGATGGTAGCCCAGCTCCATAGGATTTAAAAGTAGTTTCTTCAAGTATAATATCGTAACCATCAATAATATAACTTTCAGTAACTGGTGTTAATTGTACGGAGTGAATATATTCTACTGTAAATTGATCTCCTTCTTTAATCCTCCAGGACTTATAATACTCTCCAGTTTTAAAGTCACTTCCCAATAATACTTTTATTGGTAGTGACAAAATAACTATAATAATTAGTAAAATTAGTGCTAGTACTACAATATAATTGGGTAAGGCACTGAAGAAACCTTCAGCACCTCTACCCAATTTATCTTTATTACTTAATTCCTTTTTCATCATAATAACGCTTTGAACCTGGATGTAATTCTATAGGCATTCCTATTATTGCTGTTTCTAATTTAATATCATTACCTCTGTCATGTGTATCTATGATTACTTGTCTTTGTTCAAAAATTTGTTTTGTCATTTCATAAGCAAGTTCTTCATCTAATTCTTCTGGAACTACTAACATTGCCATTACAGCAGTTGCTACTATGTCTGTAGTTTGTGCTTTGTAAGTATCAGCTGGTATAACTACTTCTGTGTAGAATGGGAATTCTGCATTCAGTTCTACAATCTTTGACTTTTCCATTGGAACTATTACTACATCTGCAGTTTGAGCTACTTCTGTTACAGCTGAAGTTGGAAGTCCTGCTGTTACAAATGCTGCGTCAACTTGTTTACTCTTTAATTGATCTGCTGCTTCACCAAAAGATAAATAGTCAGCTTTAGCTAAGTCATCATAAGTCATTCCATGAGCAGCTAATATTTGTCTAGCATTAGCTTCAGTTCCTGAACCAGGAGCTCCTATAGCTACTTTTTTACCTTTTAAGTCTTCTATACTTGTTATTCCAGAACTTTTAGTTGCTATAATTTGGATTACCTCTGGATAAAGCATAGCCATTCCTCTAATATTTTCTACTTTTCCTGCTTCTTCAAAACTTTCTGTTCCTGTAAACGCATAAAATGTAATATCACTTTGAATAAAAGCTACTTCTGTTTCACCTTTTGAAACTAAACCTATGTTCTCTACAGATGCTCCTGTTGATTGAGCATTGGCTGTAACTCCATCAATATTGTCGTTAAAAATCTTTGCTATTGCTGCTCCTAGTGGAAAATAAGTACCTGCTGTTCCTCCAGTTGCTATTGATACAAATTGATCTTTACCTCCTGCTTCTCCTGCTGGTGGTGTTGTTGTCTTTTCCCCACATCCTGCTAACATTGATATAACTAGTACTAATGCTAACATAATTGCTAACGATTTTCTTGACATTAAATCCCCCTCCTATTATATGGTTTTATGCTTTACGAATTCATTATACACCACATTACAATCATATTACAATAGAATTTCCTTTTTAAGCCATTTTAAGTCGCTAATCCAATATTATAATGTGAAAATTATAATATTGGATTAGCTATTTTACTTAATTACATCTATTCCATTAAAATAATGCTTAATAGCTTCTGGAATAGTAACAGTGCCATCTTCATTTTGGTAGTTTTCTAAAACTGCTGCCAAAGTCCTACCTACAGCTAGTCCTGAGCCATTCAGTGTATGAAGATATTCTACTTTACCAGTAACTTCTCTTCGATATCTAATGTTGGCACGTCTTGCTTGGAAGTCTTCAAAATTGCTACAGCTTGAAATCTCAACATACCTATTATAACTAGGCATCCAAACCTCTAAATCATAGGTTTTGGCAGATGAAAATCCTAAATCTCCAGTACTTAACATTACTTTCCTATAAGGAAGTCCTAATTTTTGTAATATTTCTTCTGCATTATTAGTTAGTTTTTCTAATTCCTCATAGGAATCTTCTCTATTAGTAAACTTTACAAGCTCTACTTTATCAAATTGATGATTTCTAATTAGTCCTCTAGTATCTCTTCCTGCTGATCCTGCTTCTTGTCTAAAGCATGGAGTGTAAGCAGTATAATATATAGGAAGATCTTTTTCATCTATTATTTCATCTCGAAGCAAATTGGTCAGTGGAACTTCAGCAGTAGGCACTAAAAAGTAATCCTTTCCAGGTAAGTGAAACATATCATGTTCAAACTTTGGAAGTTGACCTGTACCGATCATACTGTCTCTATTTACCATATAAGGTGTAGCCATCTCTGTGAAATTATGCTCTGTTGTGTGCACTTCTAACATAAAGTTAATCAGGCTTCTCTCTAATTTTGCTCCTAATCCTTTAAAAACAGTAAACCTAGCTCCAGTAATCTTTGCTGCTCTTTCAAAATCCAAAATATTCAAATCTGAACCTAAATCCCAATGTGCCTTTGGTTCAAAAGTAAATTCTTTAGGCTCACCCCATTTACTAATTTCCACATTATCTTCATCGGTTTTTCCTTCAACTACTGATTCATGAGGAGTATTTGGGATTTGTAATAAAATGGTTTTTAATTCTTCGTCCAAATCTTTTAATACTAAATCTAATTCTTTTACCTGGTCTGAAAGTTTTTTCATTTGGGCAAAAGTTTCTGTTACATCTTTTCCTTCTTTCTTTAATAGTGGAATTTCTTTGGAAACCTTATTTTGTTCTGCTTTCATAGCTTCAACTTGGATTATTACATCTCTTCTTTTCTCATCTAATTCTAAGACTTTGTCTATGGGAAATTCCCCATGTCTTTTACCTAATGCTGCTATTACCTCATCTGGATTACTTCTTATCCTTCTAATATCTAACATTATTCTTCCTCCTTTAATAATAAGTCACTATTATTACAAAAAACAAAAACTCCCGTCCCCAATACAAGGGACGAGAGTATACTCCCGCGTTGCCACCCTAATTAACTTTAAAGTTCACTCAAAAGATAATATAGCTCCAGGACGGATTCAAAAATTCAACCTACCAATTCACACCAACCATTGGCTCTCTTAAAAGCTTTCTTTTCTACTGTTTCCCTTCTATGCTAAGGTATTTAATTAAAGTCCATTATATCACAGGAGAATTTGTTGTCAAGAATGCAAATAATTTTTAATTGTGATAATATAGTTGTAATAGATTAACCACTAGGAGGGATGGTATGGATAATAAGACAAAAGAACAATATATAATTTTAGCAGATTTCTTAGGTAAGACTTTAGGTTCGGAATATGAAATAGTCCTTCACCACATAAATGGCGATGACCATTCAATTGTTCATATAGTAAATGGAAGTATAAGTGGAAGAAGTATAGAAGATCCTCAGACTGATTTAACATTTAAATACATACAAGATCAAACAGTTTTAAACAATGATTATATAATAAACAATAGGGGTGTAGAAAAAAACAACAAGGTTATCCGATCATCATCACTATTTATTAAAGATGATAATAATAAACTTGTAGGTATGCTATGTATTAACTTTAATGGAAGCAAATACGTTAACTTAGCTAAGCAGCTTTTAAAATTAACTAATATGGAAAATGCTTCTATAGAAAATGAGTATTTAAACCAGCCAATCAGTAAAATGGAAAATGTATCTTCATCTATAAATAATGCTGCTGATAAGGCAGTAAATAAAAGTTTAGAAACATCCAATATTCCAGTTGAACGTTTAACAGCTGATGAAAAAATTGAAATTGTAAGGGAACTAGAATCAAAGGGTGTGTTTATGTTAAAAGGTGCAGTAAGCGAGGTTGCTGAAAAACTAATGGTTTCAGAAGCTACTCTATATAGATATATAAGAAAAGTATCAAATGTTAAATAAAAAATATCCTATAATCTACTTTCTTTTAGATTATAGGATATTTTATTTTATAAGTTAAACTTTCTTTTAGTAACACCGGCTAATAAATAAATTGTCATCCAAGAAGCAACATGGGATGAAACATTTTGTGGATCCTGAGGTGGATATAACTCTACATAATCAAATCCTTCGCACTTTGCTTTACCACATTCATGAAGAGCAACCGCTAACTCAAATGTAGTTAAACCACATGGATCAGGTGGTCCAGCAGGATTATTAGCTATATCTAATATATCTGAACAAACAGTAACATATATAGCCTCAGTTCCTTGGCTGGCTATTTCAATGGCTTTTTTAATGGATTCTAATATACCATTTAGCTTTATTTCCATTCCAGTTATTACATGAGCACCATACTTTTTAGCAGTTTTTAGCCCATCAGGATGATTTCTTGGTCCTCTAATTCCAAAGTGGACCATATTCTTTGGATTTATATTCTCATCTTCATATAATCTATGAAAGGGAGAACATCTAGCAAACTTTTCTTCTCCATAGGATTCCATATTGTCCATATGGGCATCAAAATGTATAATTCCTATTTTCCCATTGTATTTCTTTGCAAACTCACTAATCAAAGGATAGGATATTGAATGATCTCCTCCAAAAACAATTGGAAATTTATCTGCATCCAATATTTTCCTATACTCTTCCCTTATACTTTTAAAGGTAAAGTCATAATCACCGTTCTTTACTGCCACATCTCCAAAATCTCCACCAGTAAAATAATCAAATACATCAATATCATAGTCTGGCAAGTATCCACTATATCTTACAGAAGCTTTTCTTATGGTTTTAGTTCCCATTTCTACACTGGTAAAAGGACCATTTGTATTTACCCCTTCCCATGGAATTCCTAAAACTACTAAATCACTTTTTTCTAAATCTTCACTTGTCTTAATAATAGGCAAACCTAAAAAACTTGGTACCCCACTAAAAACTTCTGGGATCACTCTGCCTGGTACATAGCATATAGGTTTGTTTTCCAATAAAATCTCCTCCTTATAATATGGAGCTTTATAATTTCATATCTCCCTTTTTTATTAATCCTTTCTTTCTCATAGCTTCTGATACTACAAAAGCTATAATTCCTGGTAAAATAAAATGCATCATAACAATCATAATTATAACCTTAGGTGATGTTCCCATTGTGTCAATTATACCAAATTGACCAACCAAACCGCTTGTACCCATTCCCGCTCCAATACTATTTCCTTCCATTCTAAGTATTTGAGAAGATATTGGTCCAAGTATAGCACTGGCAATTATGGCTGGTAACCATATTATTGGTTTCTTTATAATATTAGAAATTTGTATCATTGAAGTACCTAACCCTTGGGCTATAAAACCCCCAAATCCGTTGTCCCTATAAGATGCTACTGCAAAACCTATCATGTTCGCTGCACAACCAACAGTACTAGCCCCTGCTGCCAAACCTGACAGTCCTAATGAAATAGCAACAGCAGCTGAACTAATAGGAAGAGTTAATATAATGCCCATGACTACACTTACAATAATTCCCATAGGTATTGGATGTAGTTCCGTAGCCATATTAATAAATCCACCTATGGAGTTCATAACAGAACTCATAATAGGACCTACATATATTCCCACTATTCCACCAATTATAATTGTTGTAAGTGGTACAAGTACTATATCTACTTTAGTCTTACCCTTTATAAATTTAGAAAATTCTGCTCCTGCCAGTGCTGCTACAAATGCTCCAACAGGCTCTCCTGTTTTTATTATAGCTGTAGCTCCATCAAAACTTATGCTTCCTGCTCCAATTGCACCTACTACTACTGAAGCAAATATACCCAGTGGTGGTGCTCCAACTGCATGAGCTACTCCAGCACCAATTGCTGGCCCCATAAGTTTTTGTGCTATATTACCGAAATTGATTAAGATTTCAATACTAAATAAAGTTCCTATTTGTTTTATAATTAATCCTATTAGTAAAGATGCAAAAAGTCCGTATGCCATACCATTTAAAATTTTTACAAAATAATCTCTTATACCTGTTCCCTTCTTTTGCTTGTCCAAGATAACACCTCGCTCTAAATATATTCTCTTTAAGTATAACATTATTATAGTAGTTTGTTACAGTAAGATCTATAAATATATCACTAAAATTAAATTAAAATTTTATGTAGTGATAATTAATTTATATGTTGATAATTTATTTATACAGTGATATACTTAATCCATGCAAACGATAACATAAAGGAGGAGTTAAAATGGCAGTTAAGTATATACCAGAACCATTTAGAATCAAAATGGTTGAAACAATCAAGATTCTTACTCGTGAAGAGAGAGAACAAAAGATAAAAGAGGCCGATTATAACCTATTTAATCTTAGAGGTGAAGATGTTTATATTGACTTATTAACTGATAGTGGAACTAACGCAATGAGTGATTCACAATGGGCAGGAGTTATGAGAGGTGACGAAGCATATGCAGGAGGTAGAAGTTATTATAATCTACTAGAAGCATGTGACGATATATTTGGTTATAAATATATGCAACCTGTTCACCAAGGCCGTGCAGCAGAAAAAGTATTATTTGGTCTTTTAATGGGCGAAGGAGAATTCTCAATTTCAAATATGTTCTTTGATACTACTAGAGCTCATGTTGAACTTTCAGGAGCAAGAGCTATTGACTGTGTAGTTAAAGAAGCTTTAGATCCAAAAGTTAGAGTGCCTTTCAAAGGAAACATGGACGTAGAAAAACTAGAAAAATTAATAAATGAACACGGAAAAGAAAAAGTAAAATTAGTTGTTATGACTATTACTAATAACTCAGCAGGTGGACAACCAGTATCAATGCAAAATATGAGAGATGTATCAGAAGTTTGTAAAAAATATGATATCCCTCTATGTATAGATGCTGCAAGATTTGCAGAAAATGCATATTTTGTTAAACAAAGAGAAGAAGAATTCAAAAACACATCAATAAAAGATATAACAAAAGAAATGTTTAGCTATGCTGATATGTTTACTATGAGTGCTAAAAAAGATGCTATAGTAAATATGGGTGGACTACTTGGAGTTAAAGAAGATAAAGAATTATTCCAATTAGTTAAAGGTAGAACAATTTCATTTGAAGGATTTACAACTTATGGAGGATTAGCAGGTAGAGATTTAGAAGCTCTTTCCATAGGACTTTATGAAGGTTTAGACGAAGATTACCTAGCTTACAGAAGTGGACAAATGGAATATCTTGCAAGTCAATTAGATGATGCAGGGATTTCTTATCAATCACCAATAGGCGGACACGGAGTATTTGTAGACGCAAGAGAAATGTTCCCACATATTCCATACAATGAGTTCCCAGGCCAAGCACTAGCTGTAGAATTATATCTAGAAGCTGGAATAAGAACTTGTGATATCGGATCTTATATGTTAGGAAACGACCCAGATACAGGGGAACAATTAAAAGCAGACTTTGACTTTACTAGATTAGCTATCCCTAGAAGAGTTTATACACAATCACATTTTGATGTTATGGCAAATGCATTAATAGCTATTAAAGCAAGAGCAAATGACGTTAAAGGTTATAGAATTACTTGGGAACCACCAATACTAAGACATTTCCAAGCTAGTTTAGAGCCATTAGTATAATATAAAACTATATAATTATTAACTAACATAAAATTTCACAGCAATTGTCCTTTATAGAGGAGGCTAATCTTCCTCTATAAAGGTGATAATTAAAAACATTTAAAGGAGTGAAACTATGGTTGATAAAAAGGGTACATCCTTGGAAAGTAGAGATACTTTTAATAGTAAGTTTGGATTTATCTTAGCATGTGTAGGATCAGCAGTAGGTATGGGTAATATTTGGTTATTCCCATATAGAGTAGGTCAGTTTGGAGGAGCAGCATTCTTAATTCCTTATTTCATTTTTATAGTATTAATTGGTTTTACAGGAGTTATTGGTGAAATGGCTTTTGGTAGAGCAATGGGAACAGGTCCATTAGGATCTTTCAAAAAAGCTATGGAAATGAGAGGCAAGAAGCACGGAGATTTAATAGGACTTATACCTGTTATAGGATCATTAGGTATAGCTATAGGTTATTCTGTAGTTGTTGGATGGATATTAAAATTGGTGGACTTATGAGTGCTCCAGATAGCGGTGCTTATTTTGGTGCTATAGCTGGACAATTTGGTAGTATAGGCTGGCATATTGCAGGCCTTGTAATAACATTAGTTGTTATGGTTGCTGGTATTGCAGCCGGTATTGAAAAAGTTAATAAAGTTATGATGCCTGCATTCTTTGCAATGTTCTTAATATTGGCAGTTAGAGTAGCTTTCCTTCCAGGTGCTATGGATGGTTATGTTTATCTATTTAGCCCTAAATGGGAATTCTTAAAGGATCCTAA
>CAJDVD010000035.1_pt1 | contig 27705 bp, 27 predicted proteins | sample 7391361 | NCBI WGS metagenome assembly CAJDVD01 (sample SAMEA7055710, study PRJEB34461) | soil metagenome | biome: terrestrial ecosystem; feature: Peninsula; material: soil | place: Antarctica | collected 2016
CATTATAAACTTAGCAAATGCAAAGGCACCTAATGGAAATGTTCCTTCAACAGACAGGTCTGCTATATCCAAAATCTTATAAGTTATAAACACTCCCATGGCCAGTACTGCAAATATTAATCCTTGCTCTATAGATGATAAAATTAATGAAATCATAATATATCTCCAATCTAAATGTATTTATTCTCCAACTTTAATTGCATCTTTGAATAATGGTAAATTTTCATCTAATCCTAATGCTCTTAAAGTTTTAATGTTAACTGTTGTAGATGTTTTTTCAGCTAAGCCTACTGGTATAGTTTTAATATCTACACCATCAACTAGAATTTCTTTAGCCATTTTAGCTGTTTGTTTTCCTAGTTCATAATAACTAAGTCCATTTGTTATTAGTATTCCACCGGTTACTTGGGATTCTTCTGCTGAAACCGAAATCATATTATGCTCTAATAGCTTATTAGTAACCAGTTCTACTGATGATGCCACCGTATTATCAGAGATGTTATAAAGGGCATCAACTTTTTTTAGTAGAGAATCCAATGTTTGCGGTAGTTCATTTATGTTACTAACTCCCATTGTTATAACTTCTAATCCTTCAGCTGGTGCAACTTTTTTAACTTCTTCTATTTGAATCTCAGAATTACTTTCACTTGTGCTATAGATTATACCTATTTTCTTAATAGTTGGATCAATAGTATGAAACATCCTTAGTTGCTCTGCAGTTTCTTCTACTAAATCAGAAGTTCCTGTTACATTCGTTCCCACATTATCCCAATCATCAACTAGTCCCGCATCGACTGGATCTGTTACAGCTGAGAATAGTAGGGGAATATCTCCTGCTGCTTGTTTTGCACTTTGAGCAGCTGGGGTTGCTATTGCATAAATCAAATCTACTTTGTCACTGGCAAACTTTTGAGCTATAGTAACAGTCGTAGGTATATCGTTTTGAGCATTTTTGTATTCAATTTCTACATTTACGCCTAATTCTTTTAGTCCATCTTCAAATCCACGTCTTGCATCATCTAGTGCTGGATGTTCAGCTAGTTGAACAATACCAATCTTATATGTTGTTTCCCCAGATACACTTTCATTTGATCCACTTGTTGTACAACCTGATAATAAAACCACGCTTGCCATTAAAATAACTTTTTCATTTTTATTCCTCCTAGTATGTTTTTGAAAATAAAAAAAATCTTCCATCCCTATAAATACAAGCAAAAGCTTATATTTATAGGGACGAAAGATTATATCTCCGTGGTACCACCCTAATTATGACATTGTCATCACTCATCAGGCCTAACAGCCTTATCCCCTATAACGATGGGCTTTCGGATTCGTCTACATATAACATAGGTTTAACGAATCTGCTCTGAAGTGAATATTATATATCGACCTATTGTTGGCTTTCACCTGTTCCAACTCTCTGTAAATAAGTATAGATATTTTTCTCTTCATCATTGCATTTAATAATTTCATTCATCATATTCCAGAAAGGAAATTTTGTCAACCCCTATTTTCAGAATATTTCTAATTATATACTTAATAATGGATAAAAGCTAATTTCTATTACTAATACTTAATGAGTGTGTTAACATATAAACGATGGAACCAATATTAATGCATAGGCAGGTGATTGTATGATTTTAGAGGTAAAAGATCTTTATAAAAGTTTTGGATCGGCAGAAATACTTCATGGTATATCATTTAAGGTAGAAAGTGGGAAAGCATTAGGACTTTTAGGAAGAAATGGAGCAGGTAAGACCACTACTATTAGAATTCTTATGGACCTTTTCCATGCAAACCAAGGTGAAATACTTTTAGACGGCAAGAGGTTTAAACCAAGAAAGCACCAGATAGGATATTTAAGAGGATTATCACATAAGAAAAGTAAAGACAATGGGCTACATTGGTTAAATAGATTGGGAGTAGAAGAATATAAGGATAAAAAATTGGAAACTCTATCTAAAGGAAATCAACAAAAAGTTCAATTGGCTCAGACCTTTATTTGTAATCCTGATATAGTAATACTAGATGAACCTTTTAGTGGTTTAGACCCGGTGAACTCTCAAATCTTAAAAGATATAATAACTGAATTAATTAATGAAAATAAACTACTTATTTTCTCAAGCCACCAAATGAATTATGTAGAGGAATTCTGTGAAGAAATTGCTTTAATTGACAGTGGGGACATAGTTTTGACTGGAAATCTAAAAGAAATAAAAACTGAATATGGGAAGGATAGATTAACTATAAGTGATATGACCTTATCACCTAAAGAATTGTCTAAGCTTTTTTCAGAGAAGCTAAGTAATTTAGCTGTTGTTGACGAGATAAGGAAGGATTATTTAATAGTAAAATTGTACAGAGATAATAGTAAAAACGAACTACTATCTTTATTAGCAGACTTAGATTTAGATATACAAAAATTCTCCATATATGAACCTACACTAAGTGATATATTTATTCAAAAGGTAGGTGGAAAACAATGAAAGACTTTTTCATAGTTCTAAAATTTGAACTGTTAAATGTAATAAAGAATAAAACTTTTATAATTTCTACAATAATCATATGTATGCTCATATTTGGAGGATTATCCGTTCCTACCATAAAAGACAATTTTTTCAACTCTTCAGGAAAAGATGGAGTCCAAGATAAAGTTAAAGAGCAAAAGTACGGATTTGTTAATATTGGTAGTTCAGAAGTTAATACAGAAGATTATATTTCTAGTTTTAAAGCTGGAGAAATAATGCAATTTGATTCTGAAGAAACACTAAAAGAAAAAATAAATAATGGTGAGATTAACTTTGGGGCTATAATAAATAGTCCAAATAATTATGACTATATTGTGAATAATAATGATATGAGTAATAACCAGCAATTCTTTTTCGAAGATGCTTTAATTAAAAGCTTCAGAATAAAAGAATTGGGTTCATTGGGATTAGAATACAGTGAAGTAGAAGAACTTTTTAATCCTCCTATAGAATCAAATACCGTAGTCCTAGGAAAAGATGGTGCAAAAAACTTCTTTTATACCTATATTTTAGTATTTGCACTTTACTTTATGATAATAGTATACGGTCAACTAATAGCAGGTGGAGTAGCAAGTGAAAAGAGTAATAGATCTATGGAAGTGTTAATTACTAGTACTAAAAGCTCTAATTTAATATTCGGAAAAGTATTAGGAGGAGCCTTAGGAGGAATAATTCAATTTGGAATAGTTATAGGTGCAGGATTTTTAGCTTATAGTATTAATGCTAAGGCCTGGGATAATAGTCTTGATTTGGTATTTCAAATTCCTGCGAATGTACTTTTAACATTTTCAGTGTTTGGAATTTTAGGATATCTTTTATATGCATTTATTTTTGGTGCATTAGGTGCATTAGTTTCTAGAGTAGAAGATATCAGTGCTGGCTCAACCCCTATAATGATATTATTTGTTGCTGCATTTTTTATTTCAATAACTGGAATGCAAAATCCAGATGGACTTTTATTAAAGATTGCATCTTTTGTTCCTTTTAGTTCCTTTATGTCCATGTTTGTGAGGGTATCCATGGGAAATGTGACAGCAATAGAGGTAATTGTATCTTTATTATTATTAACTGGAACTGTTATAGGCACAGCATTTTTAGCTTCAGCTATTTATAGAATGGGAACACTTATGTATGGAAATAGAGTTAAATTAAAAGATCTATTTAAATTAATGAAATCTGAAAAAAACTAAAATCCTTGGGAATTTATTCCCAAGGATTTCTTTTAACTAATTCTTATTGATCCATTTGAAGTGGATGCATTATATTTTAAATTGTCTCCAGATTCATCATAATTAGAGTTATGAGCCACTGTTCTTTTGTTTCCTGCTAACCCTTGATCTCTATTTACAGATGTCATATTAGGTAAATCAAGACTAACTGTACCCATTGATGTGTCTAAATCAAAGTATACTCCTTTTACTAAATCATCTATAGTGGAAGATATAGAACCATTTGAAGTTTTTAAACTTACATTGGTAGCTCTATTTATATCTGAATGTTCACAAATAATCTTACCATTAGAAGTAGATATATCTAATGTAACTGCAGAAATGTCCAATGCTTCAATTCTTCCATTTCTAGTAGCCATTAATACTTCTTCTCCCACAAGATTATTACTATTTATAGAACCATTAGTAGTTATAGATTCTAACTTTCCTACATTTACATCATTTATTTGTATCTTACCATTAGTTGTATTTAATACTATTTCTTTATACTTTTTATTTGGTAGAGATACATCCAATCTTACAGAAATATCTTTGTTATAGGTAGGAGCAAATACTACTCTGTCACCTTCTATAAAAAAATCATAGAAATCTGAGTCAATATCTAGTAAACCGTTTTTATATTGGCAAACTAGTTTTATTGCTATAGTATCTTTTTCCCATACACTAAGATTTATAGATCCGTTAATTGCTTTCAAATCTAATATTGGATTTTCTATTGCGCTTAAATCTTCTTCTAAATCTAGTGTAATTGTTTCGCTATTTAAATTTAAGCCAAAGGATCCTCCCATATCTTTCAATCCATCTACCATAGAAGATATTGCATTTCCAATATCTTGACCAATTTCTTCAAAGGTCATATTTGTCAGTTTCTTATATTTGTCATCCTTAGTGTCTTTTTCTTTAGCGCCTTCTTTAGATTTACCTGCCCCTTTATCTTCAAGAGCTTCCAGTAATTGTGTTGCTTCTTCTACAGTTATTTTACCTTCTTTCAACATAGATAAAATTAATAATCTTTCTTCTTTCATAAGACAACCTCCTTTAATAATCCTTCATTAGTTTAATTGCTTCTTCCGTAGTTATATCTCCTTTATTTAGCATATCTAATATATCTTTTTTGCTAATTACAGAAGTTCCATCTTTAGTTTCATATCCTAGAGACTTTATTACACCATCCAGTTTATTTTTAACTGTAGGGTATGATATTCCCATCTCTTTTTCAATTTCTTTTATATTTCCTCGACTTTTTATAAAAATCTCTATGAATTGTTTTTCTTCTTGGGTCAATTTACAAAATTTACATAGTGAAAATTCTCCATCTAAATTAGCATGACAACCATTACATGTTAATTTAGTTACATATAATTCATCACCACAAATAGGACACTTTCCTATTACTTCTTTCCTCATAGCTTCACCCCTCATATAAATCCTTCATTAACTCTATATTACATCAATAAGTTAAGAATGTCAATACAATTATTAAGATAATCAATATTTATATTAATAATCTTAATGAAGTCCCTTTATAGGTGCAAAAAAACCCCGATAATTATTAATCGGGGTTAAAATTTACATGAAACTTCTTTTATATTGTCTTGGATATGGGAAATCTTCTAAATTTCTACTTTTAGCCATTTCCAATGCAAAGAAAGGATTTCGTAATAACTCTCTGCCAAGTGCTACTAAATCTGCCCTATCATTGGAAACAATCTCTTCTACATGATCAAATTCTGTTATTAATCCTACAGCTATTACTGGTACATTACATTCTCTTTTTATAGTCTCAGCATGTGTAACTTGGTAACCAGGAAAAAGATTAATGTCTGCATCCTGAACTCCACCAGAACTAACATGAATAACATCTAAATCTTCTTTAATTAAATTAACAATCTTAACAATTTCTTCCTTATCTATACCGCCTTGAACATAATCGTCTGCAGAGACTCTAAGGAATATAGGCTTTTCAGCAGGCCAAACTTCTTTTACTGAATGCAGTATTTCCTTTAAAAACCTTACTCTGTTTATAATACTACCACCATATTCATCAGTTCTCTTATTAGAAATTGGTGATAAGAATTGATGTATTAAATATCCATGAGCTCCATGAATCTCTATAGTATCAAATCCAGCCTCTTCAGCTCTTTTAGCAGCATTTTTGAAAGCTAATATAACTTCTTTAATATCGCTTGTCGATAGTTGTCGCGGCATTTCATAATTTTCACTATGTCTTATAGCCGATGGAGCTACTATAAACTCATCTTCCGAATCAGATTTTCTACCAGCATGAGCTAGTTGAATACCTATCTTAGTTCCATAAGCTTTAGATTTATCTACTATGGATTTTAAACCTTCTATATGTCCATCTTCCCATATGCCTAAATCTCTATTACTAATTCTGCCATTACGTACTATAGCTGTTGCTTCCATAATTATTAATCCAACTCCACCTAATGCTCTTGTTACATAATGTACTTCATGAAAATCTTTTACATAACCATCATTGTCTGAGCTGTACATACACATAGGTGGCATTACAACTCTATTATTTAATTCTAAATTTTTTATCTTATATGAACTTAAACTTTTCAATTCATCACACTCCCAAAGCTATTTATACCCTAGAGCGTAATAAAATATCAGTTGGATTACTTTTCTCTCAAAAAGGGTAATATAATAGCAAGGCACTGATTAAAGGAGGATTATTATGAAGATGATATTTGCAATAGATGAGAATTGGAATATTGGTTATGATGGAAATATGTTATTTAAAATATCAAATGACTTGCAGAGGTTTAGAACTTTAACAGAAACCAATATAATCATTATGGGTAGAAAAACTTTTGAATCTTTACCAGACCGAGAAGCCTTACCGGATAGGATTAATATAGTAATAACTAGAGATGTGAATTATACTGCTGAGGATATTATGGTAGTAACTTCTATGGATGAATTATTCCAATTGTTGGAAGAAATTAATCCTGATAATACTATGGTGAATTTTGTAATAGGTGGAGGGAATATTGCACATCAATTGCTACAATATTGTAATTACGCATATATTACAAAAGTCTTAAGGAGTTTTGATGCTACAGATACCTTGATACCTAATTTGGACGAAGATCAAGATTGGGAAGTTGTAAGTGAGTCTCCATATTATATGCAAGATGATTTAATGTATAATTATGTGGATTATACTAGGATTTCTAATGCATAATTTTGTAGGCATATAAAATTATGATATAATATAAACATTATGTTCAAGAGGTGATTGTATGAAAGAAGAAGTAATTACTATTAGAAACTTAAACAAATATTATGGAAGTAACCAAGTATTAAAGGATATAAACTTAGATATTTATAAAGGAGAAATCATAGGTTATATAGGACCTAATGGTGCTGGAAAAAGTACTACAGTAAAAATTATGTTAGGGCTTGTAGGAGACTATACTGGCGAGATAGAAATACTTGGGAAAGATATTAGTGACGGAGATATAAGTTATAAAAGTAAAATTGGCTATGTGCCAGAATCAGCTGACATGTATGAAAATCTAACAGCTAGAGAATATTTGACTTTTGTAGGTGAATTATATGGGATGGAATATGAAGAAGTAGATGGAATAGCACAAAGATTGATGGAATTATTCGAGATAAGTCATGTATACGACAATAGAATGACATCTTATTCAAAAGGAATGAAGCAAAGGGTGTTAATAATATCCAGCCTTTTAAATAATCCAGATATTCTATTTTTAGATGAGCCACTTAGTGGAATGGATGCCAACAGTGTAATGGTATTTAAAGAAGTATTAGCAGAGTTAGCTAAAGAAGGTAAAACCATATTTTATTCATCACATATAATGGAAGTGGTTGAGAAGCTAAGCAGTAGAATTATACTTATAAATGATGGAGAAATAGTAGCTGATGGTACTTTTGAAGAGTTGCAATCTAAATCCTTATCTGGGTCTTTGGAAAGTATATTTAATGAATTAACAGGTTTTGATCAGCATGAAATCATAGCTAAAGAAATAGTATCTACCTTAAAGCGAGGTAATCCTAATGAAGGATAATAAATTTTTGAAATTTTTGGATATATTTAAAGGTTTATTTGAAAAGTTAGATATAGATTATCCTGTAATGAGAAAAATACTTCAGGTAAAATTAACTCTAGACGGCAGAAGAGCATCCACAGTATTAAATAATAGAAACAAAGAAAAACAAGAGGATAATAATAATTTTATAAAAGGCTTAGGAATGTACTTGTTAATTGGACTAGTCTTAATTCCTTTTATTTTAATCGGTGATAATTTTTTATATCAAATGAATATAATATTTGGAATCATTATGTTTATGCTTATGACATCTTTAATATCAGATTTTAGCTCTGTATTACTGGATGTTAGAGACAAAGAAATAATTCTTTCAAAACCAGTCAATAGTAGAACTGTAAATATGGCAAAAATATTACATATATTTATTTATATATTTTTAATTACTATGGCTATAGCAGGACCATCATTAATAGCTGCACTTATTAAGCGTGGATTCTTATTTTTCTTAATATACTTATTAGAAATAGTTTTAGTAGATTTATTTGTAATAATATTAACAGCTATGTTATACCTATTAATTTTACGATTTTTTGATGGGGAAAGATTAAAAGATATTATAAATTATGTACAAATAGGATTGACCATAACAATTACTATAGGCTATCAGTTTGTTATTAGAATGTTTCAATTTATAGAAGTAGACAAAATTACATATAATCATACTTGGTGGAAGTATTTCGTGCCTACAGTATGGTTTTCAGCTCCTTTCGAAATTTTAATAAATGGTGCTAGAGATAGTTACTTAGTCATTTATTCTGTATTAATGATTGTTATTCCTATTACATCATTGGTACTATATATAAAATTGATACCAACTTTTGAGAATAGTCTTCAAAAATTAAATAGTGCCACTAGTAAATCCAAAAATAAATCAAATCTTAATATCTTTATGAGCAATTTATTTTGCAAGTCCAAAGTAGAAAAAAGTTTTTATAGATTTACAACAAATATGATTAAAAATGAAAGAGATTTCAAACTGAGAGTTTATCCTCAATTAGCTCTTTCAGTTATATTTCCTTTTATATTCATGATACCTTCCCTACAAGAAGGTGGCTTTTCAAACATAGGTGGAGGTAATTCATATTTTGCCATGTATCTATCCACACTTATGGTGGTATCAGTAGTTCCTTTTATGGTATTCTCCATTAATTATAAAGCAGCATGGATATATGATGTTGCACCCATACTCCAAACAAAGGATATTTACAAAGGAAGTTTAAAGGCATTATTTATAAACTTAATTACGCCAGTATTTATAATGGTAAGTAGTGTATTTCTTCTTATATTTAAAGGGAAAATAATAATAGATGTATTAATAATTTATTTAAGTATAATGTTTTTCACTAAAATCATATTTAATTTCATGAACAAGAGTTTACCCTTTTCTGAAGCCTTTAGTATTACTAGGCAAAGAGAGAACCTTTTAGGAATGATTGGTGGATATATTATAGTAGCAATCCTGGCAGGGCTACACTATGGTGCTACTAATATTACCTATGGTCTTTATATTTACTTAGTAACATTGTTAATAGGAAATTTAATAATATGGAATACTGGATATGGAAAACCTCTTCAAGCTTCTTGAAGAGGTTTATCTTTTTTACTTTATTTTACTTTGTTTTTAACTATTTCTTCTACTTCTCCCTTTTCTGGGTAACGATCTAATTCTTTTTTTGACCATACTAGTTCATCGTTTAATACAACTTCTAGTACTCCACCTGATGAGGGTATTAATGTTAATTCTTCAAAACCTGTTGTATGTTCTGTTAATATTGTTCTTGCTAGAGCAACTGCTCTTCCTAAATATGCTCATGATGTACAATACTCAATTGATAATTTATTTTTCAAATTATTCACTCCTTATATTTTCTTATAACTTTATATACCCATTATATATAACTTTTATCTATAATCCAAATTAAATCTTATAATTATGGGAAAAGAAGTATAACTATATTATAATGGGGTATATATATTTAGAGCTTCTAATGATATAAACAAGGAGAGAGATGAATATGGATTATATAGATCAAATCAATGAAATTGAAAAGTTTTTTATAAAAAACGAGAAAACTAAAGATAACTTTAAAATTGGTGTAGAATTTGAACACTTTGTAGTTTACGAAGATACATTAAAAACTGTTTCATATTATGGAGAAAATGGGGTTGCTGAAACTTTACATGATTTAGAAAAATTAGGTTACAACGGAACTTATGAAGGAGAATATATTTTAGGACTTGAGAAAGGAAACAAAGTAATAACTTTAGAGCCAGGCAGTCAGTTTGAACTGAGCATTAAAGCACAAAAGCATATAAAAGATATAGAGTTAGAGTACTTAGATTTCTTAAAAGATTTAATACCTATATTAGAAAATAAGAAGCAACAAATTATGGCTGTAGGATATCATCCTGAAACGAAAATTAAAGAAATTAAACTTCTTCCTAAAAAAAGATATGATTTTATGTTTAATTACTTTAAAACTGCGGGTTCTATGGCACACAATATGATGAAGGGCACTTCAGCACTTCAAATTTCTTTAGATTATGGATCTGAAGAAGATTTTATTAAGAAGTTCAGAGTAGCTAATGCGCTGTCACCAGTTGTATTTGCATTATTTGATAATGCCTTATATTTTGAAGGTGAGCAATATGAAGGACATAATATAAGATCTAAAATATGGAATAATTGTGATACTGATAGGTCGGGAGTAGTGACCAATGCATTAAATAATGATTTTAGTTTTAAAAAGTATGCAGAATATATTTTAAATATACCTCCTATACTAATGGCTAAAGATGGAGATTTTGTACCTACTGGGGACAAGTTGGTAAAAGATGTATTTGATCCAAAAGATTATAAAACAGAAGAGTTAGAGCATCTTTTAACTATGGTATTTCCAGATGTTAGAACTAAAAGATATATAGAAATCCGTATGATGGACTCTGTTCCTCTGCCATTAAGCTTAGCTGCAATCGCACTTTGGACAGGACTATTGTATAATGATGTGGCTTTAAACAAAGTATATGATTATGTGAAACACATAACTATAGAAGAAGTTATAGCTACAAAAAAAGAAATGTTAACTCAAGGATTAAAAGCCAAATTAGGTGATAAAACTCTATTAGAAATTAGCAAAGAAATAGTAAGCATAGCTAAGGATGGATTGTCACAAGATGATGTTAAATATATCCTTCCATTAGAAGGTCTTATAGAAGCTGAGAAAAATCCATATGAAATCACAAAAGATAGATTATACATGGGAAAGAAAAAGGCATTACATTGGACAGTTTTAAATGACATTGAGGAGTTGGAATAAATGAATGGAAAAAAGGTAAACCAGGATTATATAGATTTAATTCTTAGTAATCCTAAAAAATACTATGAAGATTATAAGAATGCTGAGGAAGGAGTAAAAAATTCTACAGCCATATATAAAGGTGAAGCTGTACCGTTTTTGGCTCACCCAATGTTTGTTACAGATAGTGAAGTGGATCAATTTGAAAAAATTGGAGATATGATGATCAATATTACAAATAAATTGACAGAAGCTTATATAGAAAATCCTGAATTTAGAAAACAATTTCTTTTTTCCGAATTGTTAGAAGAACTTATTTTAGTAGAAAATGGCTATGATATAAATGTTCCCATGGGAAGATTTGATATATTTTTCAAAGATTATGATAACTTTACATTTTGCGAACTAAATACTGATGGATCTTCAGCTATGAATGAAGATAATCAATTGGCACAGGTTTTGTTAGAATCCCAAGCACTAAAAGACTTTGGAAGTCAGTATAAATTGAATTATTTTGAACTGTTTTTAACATGGGTGGATGAATCTATTAAGATTTATGACAAATACAGTGGAGGCAATAATAAACCTAATGTAGCTATAATAGATTTTATTGAAAGTGCTACAACTTATGAATTTGAAGAATTTAAAAAGGCTTATGAAGAAAGAGGCTATAACTGTATAATTGCTGATCCAAGAAATTTAACTTATAGAGATGGAAATCTTTACCATGAAGATTATAAAATAGATCTAGTATATAGAAGAGTTGTAACTTTTGAGCTTATTGAAAGAAGCCATGAAGTGGAAGATTTTATACAAGCTTATAAAGATAGAGCAGTTTGCGTGATTGGGTCCTTAAGATCCCAAGTAGTTCACAATAAGATAGCATTTAAAATCCTTCATGATGAAAATACATTAAAGCTATTATCCATAGAAGAACAAGAATTTGTAAAAAAACATATTCCTTATACAGCTATATTTGGTGGAGATAAATCCACATTTAATAAGGTGCTTAATAATAAAGAAGTTTATATAATGAAACCCTTTGATTTAAATGCATCAAGAGGAGTATATACAGGTAGAGACTTCTCTCAAGAAGTTTGGGAAGAAAAGCTATTGGAATCTTGGAATAAGGATTATTTATATCAAGAATATTGTGATCCATATACTAGAGATTTCATAGTTTATGAGGAAGGACGGCCTATAGTAAAAGAATTTAAGCAAATAATAGGACTTTTTATGTATAATGAAAAATTGGCAGGACTTTATACTAGAATTGGAGAAAATAACATAATATCTGGATTAACAGAGTATTATGTTTTACCAAATATAAAAGCAGAGCTAAATTAAAATAATGGACCTAAAAATCTCTTTTTAATCTAATTAAAAAGAGATTTTAAAATTTCTAGTATAATAGGCTATTTTTATACTGGGTTTTTTGATATATTATAGTGGAGGTGAATAAGAATGAAAGTAATGATAATAGGTGCAGGGAAATTAGGCAGTAAATTGGCTGAATCTATGGTTAGTGAGAATATAGATGTTACAATAATAGATGTAAACGCTAAAGTTATTGAAAGAATAAATGAACATATGGATGCTCTAACTGTGGTTGCAAATGGAATAGACATGAATATTCTTAAAGAGCTTAATATAGGAACTTATGATTTATTAGTTGCTGCTACAGATAGTGATGAAACTAACACAATAGTATGTTCCTTAGCAAAAAAACTAGGTTGCAAAATGACTATTGCTAGAATAAGAAATCCTGAATATATGCAACAATTAGATTTTATAAAAAAAGAAATGGGAATAGACCACATAGTGAATCCTGATTTAGCAACAGCTCAATCTATAGAAAAATACTTACTGAAAAGTTTTAGTTTTTACACTGGAGATTTTGCCAGTGGAAAGGTACAAATGGTAGACTTTAACATAGGCCATAATGAAAACTTTGTTGGTAAGCAATTAATGGAGTTAGACTATTTTAAAGAATTAGTAATTACAGTTATTTTTCGAGAAGGAGGTATAATAATACCTAAGGGTTCTACAGTTCTACAAGACAATGATGTTATTCACGTAGTGGGAAAATGTGAAGACATTGAAGAAATTAGCACTCATTTTTATAGTGAAATAAAATATAAAGATATTGAAAAAGTTATGATTCTGGGTGGAGGTAATATAGGCTACTATTTAGCAGAAATATTATCTAAATCTAAAATATCTGTTACACTTATAGAACAAAATAAGGAACGTGCTGAAGAACTATCAGAAAAATTGAAAAGTGCTGTAATAATACATGGTGATGGTACAGATATTCATCTCTTAGAAGAGGAAATGCTTGGTGGTATGGATGCTTTTATAGGAGCAACTGGTTTTGATGAACAAAATTTACTTATGGCTCTATTGGCAAAGCAATTAGGAGTACAAAAAACAATTGCAAAGATTAGTCGTGAGAATTACACAAAAATAATTGATAGACTTGGAATAGATGCAGCTTTGAATCCAATCTATATAACTGCTTCAAATATATTAAAATTAATTAGAGGTGGGAAAGTAGTTTCTGTGTCCTTGTTATTAGGTGGAGATGCAGAAGTTACGGAAATAATATTAGATAGTGATTTACCATTCCTTAATAAAACATTAACTGATCTAAAACTTCCTAATGGAGTAATAATAGGAGCAATTATAAGACATGGACATGTAATAATTCCAAAGGGTGACTCAGTTTTAAAAGCAAATGATCGAATTGTAGTTTTTAGTTTAACTGAGGACGTAATGACATTAAAGATGTTCTTTAAAGCTCATAAAGGAGGACTTCTAAATGAATTATGGAATCGTTCTAAGGGTATTAGGTGATATTCTTTTAGTTGATTTTGGATTATTCATAAGAAGAAAAAAACATGGTAAATCTATAAACGCCAGTGACGGATTGGCCATAGTAGCTTTTGGTTGGATTTTAGCTTCTATATTTGGTGCTTTACCATTATATTTATCGGGGGCAACTAATTTTTTAGATGCAATTTTTGAGACTGTATCCGGTTTCACTACTACTGGGGCAACGGTTATTTCAAATGTAGAAGCATTACCCCAAGGAATACTGTTTTGGAGATCTTTTACTCATTGGATTGGGGGTATGGGAATATTAGTATTCACAATTGCTTTAATCCCTGCACTGGGAATAGGCGGATTTCAAATATTCAAAGCAGAAAGTCCTGGACCTGTAGCTGGAAAAATAGCTCCAAGAATTAAAGATACTGCAAAAATTTTATATGCTATATATTTCGGAATGACTATTTTAGAAATTATTATGTTGAAATTTGGTGGCATGAATCTATTTGACTCCATGGTATATACATTCGGAACAGTTGGAACAGGAGGATTTGCAACTAAGAATAACAGTGTAGCTTTTTATAATAGTACTTATATACATTTAGTAATAGGCACATTTATGATAATGGCAGGAGTAAACTTTACAATATATTATTCTATGTTTAAAAGAAAATTCAAGGATGTATTTTTAGACGAAGAATTACGTCTTTATTTATCAATTATAGTAATAGCAGTAGTTGCAATAGCAGCAAATCTATTTTTTACTAACTATGGAAATTTAGGATTATCCCTAAGAGATTCTTATTTCCAAGTAAGTTCTGTAATGACTACTACAGGATACACTACAGCTGATTTTGATATTTGGCCCAGCTTTAGCAAAGGAATCTTACTTTTACTTATGTTTATCGGAGCCAGCGCTGGATCTACAGCTGGTGGTTTAAAAGTAATAAGAATATTAATATTATTCAAGTTAATAAGAAGGGAAATATCCAAAATATTTCACCCTCGAGCTGTGATACCAATAAAAGCCAATGATAGAATAGTTCAAAACGATACTGTTTCCAGTATCACTAGTTTTGTTGCACTATATTTTATGATATTTGTAATAAGCACCTTGTTAGTAACCTTAGAAGGAATTGATTTAGAAAGTGCGGCCAGTTCTGTAGTTGCAACTTTGAGCAATATTGGACCTGGGCTAGGATTTGTAGGTGCTACTAAAAACTTTGCAGCTTTTCATAATCCAACCAAAATACTGTTTACATTTTTAATGTTATTAGGCAGACTGGAATTATTTACAATAATTGCACTATTAGCACCAAAGAATTGGCGAAGGGAATATAGATAAATGAGAAAAATTGATAAAAACAAACTAAAAATAATAATTGCAATGATGATTTGGGGAACTATGGGAATATTCATTAAAACTATACCCCTTAATTCTATAGAGATAGCATTCTATAGATCTATAATAGGTGCTTTATTTATTATAATCCTAAGTATTGTAAGTGGAGAGAAATGGGATAAAGAAGACTTAAAGGCAGATTTAAAATTTCTAATACCATCAGGAATAGCCCTGGGTGCTGGATGGGTTTTACTATTTCAAGGGTATAAGAATACAACTATTTCAATAGCTACATTAAGCTATTACATAGCTCCTGTATTTATTGTCATATTATCCATATTTATTTTAAAAGAAAAGATAACCAGAAAAAAAGTCATTTGTATAATAGTTGCAATAATAGGACTTTTATTAGTATTAGATATTAAAAACATAGGAAATGTAGCTGATAATCAGCATGTATTAGGTATATTTTATTCAGTATTGGCAGCTGTATTTTATGCAATTGTAGTTATATTGAATAAATTCATTAAAAAATTAACAGGGGTAAAAGTTACAATAGTACAACTATTAGTATCTGGAATAGTATTATTGCCATTTACAATAATGAATAGTAGCAGATCTTTATTATCCTTAGATCTTTTATCTATAGGACTTTTATTATTTGTAGGTATTGTCCATACTGGAATAGCCTATTTATTATATTTTTCCTCAGTTAAAGAAGTGGAAGGGCAATCCATAGCTATACTTAGCTACATGGATCCTATATTTGCATTGTTAATTGCAGGTTTATTTTTAGGTGAAAAAATGACTATGATTCAACTTTTAGGAGGAGTATTAATCTTAGGATCAGCATATATAAGTGAAAGGAAGAAGGTCTGATATTATGATTCCAAAATTTCAAAATGAATGGGACAGCTTATTAGAAATTGAATACCAAAAGCCCTACTACAAAGATCTTTGGAAATATTTAGAAGAGGAATACAAAGACAATATAATTTATCCTAATAAGGATAATATATATAAAGCATTTACTTATACTGATTATAGGGATGTAAAAGTGGTGCATTTTCTGTAAAGCCTAGTGTAAGAATTCCTCCATCCTTAAGGAATATGTACAAAGAACTAAACAGTGATTTAGGATGCCATATACCCAACAATGGATATTTAGAAAAATGGGCTCATGAAGGAGTACTTCTACTGAATACATCGCTTACTGTAAGGGCAGGACAAGCAAATTCCCATAGGAAAATAGGCTGGGAGATATTTACGGATAATATAATCCAGCTATTAAATAAGAGAGAAGACCCTATTGTATTTATACTTTGGGGAAATAATGCTATTAAAAAGGAAGAACTAATAACTAATACACAGCATCATATAGTAAAGTCATTTCACCCAAGTCCTCTTTCAGCAAGTAGAGGATTTTTTGGTAGCAAGCCATTTTCTAAAACAAATGAATTCTTAAAGAGTATTGGAAAAGAACCAATAGATTGGCAAATAGAAGATATAGATTTGTAAAGGGGGCTTTTATATTGGATATAATTCAAGAAGTAAAAAAAATAGAAGAAGAAATTATAAACTGGAGAAGAGATCTTCACCAAATTCCAGAATTAGGATTACTGCTACCAAAAACTGTAAAATACGTTTCTGAAAGACTTGATGAAATGGGAATAGAATACTATAAATTAGTAGATGGTAATGCTATTGTAGGTATTATTAAAGGAACTGGAGAGGGTAACACTATAGCTCTTAGAGCAGATATGGATGGATTACCTATAATAGAAGAAACGGGACTGGACTTTGCTTCTACAAATGATTGTATGCATGCCTGCGGGCATGATGCTCACACAGCAATATTATTAGGAGCAGTAAAAGTATTAAATAACAACAGAGACAAGTTTAAAGGAAATGTAAAACTATTATTTCAGCCAGCAGAAGAATATCCTGGTGGGGCAAAACCTATGATTGAAGAAGGAGCATTAGAAAATCCTAAAGTAGATGCTGTTATGGGACTTCATGTAGGTAGTATATCTGAAGATATCCCTACTGGAAACATTGGAATATGCTATGGAAACTTAATGGCAGCAGCCGATAAGGTTCTCATAAAAGTAATAGGAAAAGGTGCTCATGGTGCTTATCCAGAATTATCTGTTGATCCAATTACTATAGCTTCAGAGCTAGTTATGTCACTTCAAACAATTATTTCTAGAGAAACAAAATCCACAGATCCAGCAGTACTTTCAATTTGTAGAATGGAAGGTGGGAAAAGTCACAATATAATTCCGGACTACATGGAATTAGAAGGAACAGTTAGAACTTTAAATAATGAGACTAGAAATAGAATAGCAAAGAGAATTGAAGAAATTACTAAAGGAATAACACAGGCCCATGGAGCAACCTATGAGTATGAATACGACTATTCTTATCCACCACTAATTAACAACAGTGATTTTACAGCAGATTTTGTAGAATCAGCCAAAAAAATAATTTCAGAAGATGAAATTACTGAAATTAAAATCCCTATAATGGGTGCAGAAGATATGGCATATTTCTTAGAAGAAGTACCAGGCACATTCTTTTTTCTAACAAACTTAAAAGAAATAGATGGAGAGTTTTACGGACACCACAACTCAAAGTTTAATATAGATGAAAGCCTATTTTGGAAAGGTTCATCCCTATTAATACAAGCAACATTAGACTTTTTAAATAAGTAGAAAAAATTTAACTGTTGAATATCAACTTAGGGGCTAGCTTTGCTGGGCCGTTCTTATATAAGGTTCAAAGAGGAGGGTTTTATTTGAATGTATTAGGAATACTTCTTATTGTACTGGGTGTGATTTATTTAATATATTCTATAATTTCTAGAAATAAAATTACTATGTATTTTAAAAATATCAAGATTATTAAAGGAAAAAAAGATAAATATTTAAAACTTCAATTACAATTTGCAATCTTAAATTCTTTTATATTTATAGTTATAGGTATTATAGTAGTTTTTTACGATTTAAAATCTCCTTTTATAATGTTAACACCATTAATTCTTCATATAATAAACTATATAATGCAAAAGATCAGTAGAATAAAAGGATATGCATTTTAATAAAAAAAGTGTTTTGGGTACATTTGTTTTATTAAATGGAGGGATAGTATGACTACCTTGAAATTAATTTTACCAACTATAGAGTATAAAGAACGGATTATGAATTATAAAAAAGAATTTATAAATAATAATGAAAGTATGGATGGTACAAGTGGTTTGAGAGATGCTAAATCTTTTGAAGAATGGCACGCTGCTATACTCGATAATTTGAATGAACAAACTGTAAGAGATGGGTTAGTTCCAGCAACTACTTATATTGCTATTTCTACTGAAGATGAACGCTTAATTGGTATGATTGATATTAGGCATCGTTTGAATGATTACTTATTAAGCTATGGTGGTCATATAGGTTATAGTGTTATAAAGTCAGAGAGATTAAAAGGCTATGCTACAGACATGTTAAGACTAGCCTTAAAAGAATGTAAAAGGTTAGGAATTGTAAAAGTTTTGCTTACTTGTGACAAAGATAATGTTGCATCTTCAAAGACTATTATAAAAAATGGTGGAATATTAGAAAATGAAGTAGAAGAAGAAAATGGAATTACTCAAAGATATTGGATAAATTTAATTTAAAACCAGAATAAGAATGCAACATTAGATTTTTTAAACTAATAGGTCTAGACATTCCAGCGTAGGATTAGCTTTACTGAGTCGTAGTGCAATTACCCAATTCCCTAAAGTAAATTGATACCAGAATAATATAAAAAAAGTTCTCTAAGAATATCCTTAGAGAACTTTTTGTTACAGGAAATCACAATAAGTATAATTATTTTCTCGATTAAAATAAATGATTTAACAATTATTGTGATAACATATCATGGAGTTTTTGTAGAATTATTTAAGTTTATATTATAAAATGTCACAAAACACATATGAAATCCGTCTATAGAGTGAAGGTGTCTATACAAGAGAAAATTTTAAGGCAAATTATACAAAGAAAGAGGTGATGGAATGATTGACGTAGATCAATTTATTAAAGGGGATGAGAAGGAATTAGAAAAACTTATGTCACAATTAACAAAACCTTTAATGAGATATTGCAGTAGCATTTTATTAAATTTTGCAGATGCAGAAGATGCAGTACAAACTACTTTTATTAAAGCATATAAAAGAAGGCATACTTTAAAAAACCCTGCTGCTCTCAACTCTTTTATTTATCGCATAGCTTACTCTGTATGCGTAGACATTATTCGTTCTAGAAAACTATTTTTTCCATTAAATGAAGAAGTAGAAAATATAAGAGAAATTGAAGATGAGTATTTTTCAGAAGTATTACACGATGCTTTATTAAAACTATCACCATTTGACAGAGCTTTAGTTTATAGCCGTATAGTAGAGGAGTATAGTTATAAAGAATTATCAGAAATTCACAAAAGAACAGAAGTATCTTTGAGAAAGAGGTACGAAAGAGCAAGAAATAAGTTACAAAGGATATTAAAAAAGATGGATTTTGAAGAGGAGGGGAAGTCTGATGAAAGAAAGATTTATAAAGAAGGAATTTGAAAAGATGAAATTTCCAGAAGTAGATGTTAGAGAAAATGTCTTAAACTCGATAAATAAAAATAGTACTGTCAGAAGAAAGATGAGACCAAGAGCAATATTACTATTTGCATTAAGTCTAATTATGATCTCAGGAGTAGTATTTGCTGCATCAAGAATGATAAATGTAGCTGTAAAAGAGCCAGGAGTAGATGAAATTGCAAGATATAATATAAATTTAGATATAGAAGGTATAGATTTTAAAGAAGAAGTAAAAGAAGATTTATTAACCTTTGCATTAGATATAAATACTAATCTAGTAGGAGCAATAGGAGAAGAGTATATGAAGTTTGTTGATAATTATAATCAGGCAGAAGAATATTTAGGAGTTAAATTACTTCAAAGTCTTATTCTAAATAATACTTTGGAACCAAGTTCTATACTATATGAAAAAAATGATGGGAAAAAGGGAATTAGTATCCACCCAAGTAGCGATAATGAGAAGATTTTATCAGTAAATATATTATCACAACATAGGATTCCTAATACTTCTGGAATAATAAGTCTAGGCACTTACTTAAGAACTCCAGAAGGCAAAGAATTATATGGAGATTTGCAATTACTAGTGGGTCAATTTGGTTTTGAAGATAATAATTTAAGAGAAGTCTTCACAGAAACCTATGTTAGCAAAACTAGTGGAATTACAGCAGAAATAGTTCACATTGCAGGAACAGAAAGATACGATGCTTACTTTGAGAAAGACTCAATACTATATAGTCTTGATATATCTTATGCAGGAGAAGGACTAAATCCTAAAGAATTATTAATAGAAGTAATAGATTCTTTTAAATGATATACAAGTAATTATATTTATTATGATATACCATATTTAGTATTAAAGTAATATTATTTGATACAAGAAGTAAATATAATTGAAAATAATTAATTCGTATCATTTCCTTCTAGTAGGGTATTAATATATTATGTTAATACCCATTGGAGGGATTTATTTAATTTATTCTAAGATATTATAATAAGGTGGGAATTATAGTTACTATTGGTTAAATCCTTATTCTATGATAATATTGTCTAATACAAGGGAGGCAATTCAATTGAAAGATCATTTGTCAGTAGATCATATAGAAGAAACTAAAATAAATATAGATAATATTCCAGCTATATTACTTAAGCCTAAAAATAAAGAGGGATTATTACATACAATTATACTTTACCATGGATGGAGTTCAAATAAAGAAAGTCAGAGGATTAGAGCTTTTGTATTATGCAGTTTGGGTTATCAAGTTATAATACCTGATGGGATACATCACGGGGAAAGAGGCCTTCTTAATTATGATGAAGCTAGCAATGTTAGGGATTATTTTTGGCCGGTAGTGTTTAATAACCTGGAAGAAGCAGAAAACATAATCCAAACATCAATAGAGAATTACAATGCAAATCCAGAAACTATTTCTGTTATGGGTCATTCCATGGGAGGATTTACCTCTGCAGGAATATTTACTCATAACCCTAAGGCTAAAGCCATGATAGTAGTTAATGGTTCCTGTAATTGGCTTCATACAAATGCAATATTTAAAGAAAATCCAGCATTTAAAGTTACTGGTGATTACGAGGAATTAGAAAAGAAAATAGAATTATTAGATCCAATGAATAATTTAGAGAAGATAATAAATAGACCGGTTTTACTTCTTAATGGTGAAGCTGATAATGTTGTACCATTAAGCAGCCAAAAGATATTTTATGAAAAGATTAAACCAATGTATAAGGACCAAAAAGGGATTAATTTTATTAAATACCCAAATTTAGGCCATTTTGTAACAACTGGTATGATGGAAGATACTGCTAAATGGCTAGGAGATATTGTATTATAATAATATTTAATATTAAAATAATAGGCATGGCAATAGTGAACTTCATTTTTTTAGTCTTATGCTTGTAAAAGTTCATGCCAATAATACCTCCTAAAGCCCCACCTAATAGAGATATAAATAATAGAGCAGATTCTGGGATTCGCCATTCCCTTTTTCTAGCTCTTTTTTTGTCAACACCAAATAAGACAAAATTAACCACATTAATTATTAAAAGATAAATCCACATATAACTTGTATATAACTGCATTTTTATACCACCTTTCTAAAAAATATATAATTAAATTAATCGCTAAATATATCATCCCCTAAAAATAAAATAAAGTTTTTAGATATATCTTATAACTGTTGGAAACACTCATTTCAAAGGATAACAAAATATTCATAATCATTGACATATACCCATAAGTATTATACTATAAACTAGTATATGTGCAAATTTATTTATTAAAAATAAATGTTATAAATATAGTAATTAATTTCTTAGAATAGAGGAGGAAGATCATGGAATTTGTATTTGATATGGTAAAGAATAAAGATAAGATAGAGGATTTTGAATTCTTTATTAGGGAACACGAAGACAAGCCGGGAGCACTTATGCAGGTTTTACAAGATGCTCAAAATAGATTTGGTTATTTACCAATTGAAATGTTGGAAGTAACTTCTAAAGGATTGAAAATACCTATGGCAGAAATATATGGTGTGGCAACTTTTTATTCTCAGTTTTCTTTTATACCTAAAGGTGAGAATAATATTCATGTATGTTTGGGTACTGCTTGTTATGTAAAAGGTGCACAGGCTATACTAGAAGAAATAGAAGATCAATTGGGAATTAAACAAGGTGGAACCACAACTGATATGAAATTTTCAATTAATCCTACAAGATGCGTAGGAGACTGTAGTTTAGCTCCTGTAATACTTATTAATGAAGACGTATATCCTAGGATTAAAACCGGTGATGTTAAAGCTATATTAGAAAAATATTAATAATAAAGGGGGATTTATTTAATGAATTTAGATAGGCTAAATGAGATAAAAAATAGAGTTAAACCTGAACTAATTAAACGCCTAGAGCTTGAAGATAATACTATTATTACAGAAGATGGAATAAAATTAAAAGGTAAGTATTATGAAAGACAAGTTAGGATTGCTCTTAAAAATTGTAAAATTATAGATCCATTAAATATAGAAGAATATATATCATTAGATGGATATTTTTCATTATCCAATATGTTAAACAATATGACACAACAAGAAGTTATAGATGTAGTTAAAGATTCAGGTATTAGAGGCAGAGGTGGCGCAGGTTTCCCTGCAGGAAGAAAATGGGAAGAAGCATATAAGTACTTTGCAGATCAGAAATACATAATTTGTAACGCTGATGAAGGAGATCCGGGTGCATTTATGGATAGATCCATATTAGAAGGTGATCCTCATGCAGTACTAGAAGCAATGGCTATAGCAGGATATGCAGTTGGAGCTGATCAAGGATTTATATATGTTAGAGCGGAATATCCACTAGCAGTACAAAGACTTAATCATGCTATTGCACAAGCGAAAGAATACGGAGTTTTAGGCGATAATATAATGGGTACTGACTTTAATTTTGATGTTGAATTAAGATTAGGTGCTGGTGCTTTTGTTTGTGGAGAAGGTACTGCACTGATGGAATCAATAGAAGGTAAAAGAGGTATGCCAAGAACTAAAGTATATAGAACTGCTCATAGAGGGTTATGGCAAAAACCTACAATTATAAATAATGTAGAAACGCTTGCAAATATACCTGTTATATTTCAGAGAGGTGCAGATTGGTTTAAAAGTATTGGTACTGAAAAATCTCCTGGAACAAAAGTGTTTGCATTAGTTGGTAAAATTGAAGAGGCGGGTCTTGTTGAAGTGCCTATGGGAATGAGCTTAAGAGAAATAATTTATGATATAGGTGGAGGAATCCCAGATGGTAAAGCTTTTAAAGCAGTTCAAACCGGAGGTCCTTCAGGTGGATGTATTCCAGTAGAATTATTAGATACTCCTGTAGATTTTGAATCCTTAGGAAAAATTGGGTCAATAATGGGTTCTGGTGGAATGGTTGTTATGGATGAAGACAACTGTATGGTTGATATTGCAAAGTTCTTTTTAGACTTTACAGTGGATGAGTCATGTGGTAAATGTACTCCTTGTAGAGAAGGTACTAAGAGAATGTTAGAGATGTTAATTCGTATTACTGAAGGAAGGGCAGAAGAGGGTATTATTGAAAAAATGGAAGCCTTAGCTGAGACCATTAGTGCAACTTCTCTTTGTGGATTAGGACAAACTGCATCAAATCCAGTAACTAGTACATTAACTTATTTTAGAGATGAATATTTAGCTCATATCGATGATAAAAGATGTCCAGCAGGATCATGCCAAGAATTATCACAATACTTTATTGAGGATAACTGTATAGGATGTGGGCAATGTAAAAAAGTATGTCCAGTTAATTGTATTAGCGGAAGTTTAAAAGAGCTTCATGTTATAGACCAAGAGATTTGTATTAAATGTGGGGCTTGTTTAGATAAATGTCCTACAAAACCAAAAGCAGTTGTAAAACGATAATATAGGGAGGTAAATATGAAACTAGTTAATCTTATAATAGATGGGAAAAAAGTTCAGGTTCCAGCAGATTTTACAGTAATAAATGCAGCAAAAGAAGTGAATATTGATATACCTGCCCTGTGCTATGATCCAAATTTGGAAATAGTGTCAGCTTGCAGACTTTGCGTTGTAGAAATTGAAGGAAGTAATAAACTTCAGACTTCATGTTCTACAATTGTTAGAGAGGGTATGGTAGTAAGATCCCAAAGTGAAAAACTGACTAAATATAGAAGAGATATATTACAATTATTATTAGATAGTCATCCAAATGACTGTTTAACTTGTCAAAAAGCAGGAGAATGTTTGTTGCAAAAGTATTCTTATGAATATGATGTGAAATTTGAAGACCATGAAGGTGCAATGAGACCAGTATTATCAGACACTTCAAGCCCTTACATATTGAGAGATAATAGTAAATGTATTCTTTGTGGAAAATGTGTTAGAACCTGTGCACAAGTAGATGAAAGACAGATTCTATCTTTTTCAGAAAGAGGTTATGATACTAAGATTATATTTGGAGCAGACCAAACAATTGAAGAATCCTACTGTGTTAGCTGTAATAGATGTGTAGTAGCTTGCCCAGTTGGAGCATTAGTAGACAAAAGACTAGTTGGAAAGATAAGATCATGGGAAGGCGAGTCAAAAGTAGTTAGTTGTAAAGCTTGCCAATATGGATGTGAATTTGACGTACTTAGTAAAAATAATAAGAATGTAGCAGTTCGTGCAAAGGAGCCAACTAACGGAAGACCATTATGTTTAAAGGGCAGATTGACTACTGAACTTGTAAATGTGGATAAACCAGATACTCCTTACAGAAAAGTAGGAGACAAATTTGAAGCTACTAGCTGGATTCAAGCATTAGGTATTGTAGAAGCTCTTGAAAAAATAGCAGAATTGGAGAATAATGATTAATTATTTAGAGAGGAGACGCTTATGGAGATTATCTTAGATGGTATTACATATAGAGTGGAAAAAGATACTACTATTCTACAGGCTTGCCAAAGTGCAGGTATAGAAATACCAACGCTATGTAATGATGAACGACTAAGCCCTTCAGGTTCCTGTAGATTATGTTTGGTGGAAGTAGAGGGAGCTAAAAGTCTGGTCACAGCATGCAGTACCATAGTGAAAGATAAAATGGTAGTAACTACGAGAAACGAAAAAATAAATAAAGCAAGACGAGCTAATTTAGATTTATTACTATCTAATCATCCCCTAGAATGCTTGAACTGTGATAAATCAGGACAGTGTAAACTCCAAGACTATAGTTTTGAATATGGAATAGAAGAAGGTAGCTTTATTGGAGATTTAAGAGAACCTAGAATAGATAGTAGCAATCATTTTTACACATATGATGCAAGAAAATGTATTTTATGTGGATTGTGTGTGAGGGTTTGTAGTGAATTACAAGGGACTGATGCTATAGGTATTGAGAATAGAGGATTTGATGCTATAGTAACAACACCTTTTAATGAAGGATTGATTAATTCAACCTGTGTATCCTGTGGAAATTGTGTATCAGTTTGTCCTGTTGGGGCTTTGCTTCCTAAATCTAAAGTAAAAGCTAGAATTTGGGATACAAAAGCTGTGAGAACTACTTGTTCTTATTGTGGAGTAGGTTGTCAAATGGATTTATTAGTAAGTAATGACAAAGTGGTAGGTGTTGAACCTGCTTTTGATACTTTTAATGATGGATTATTATGTGTAAAAGGGAAATTTGGGTATAATTTTATATCACATCCTGATAGATTGAAAACACCTCTTATTAAGAGAAATGGTAAATTTGAAGAGGCAACTTGGGATGAAGCATATAAATTAATAAGTAAAAAAATCAAAGAAACGAAAAAGGAAAGTGGAGCAGAAGCTTTTGCAGGTCTTAGTTCTGCACGTTGTACAAATGAAGAAAACTATCTTTTTCAAAAGCTATTTAGAGGAGTTATAGGTACTAATAATGTAGACCATTGTGCTCGCCTCTGACATGCTTCCACAGTTGCAGGTCTTGCAATTACACTGGGAAGCGGAGCTATGACTAATAGTATCCAAGAGATAGAAGATACAGATGCAATGTTTGTAATAGGTTCTAATACTACAGAGAATCACCCAGTAATAGGTACATTTATGAAGCGAGCAATTAAAAAGGGTGCTAAATTAATAGTAGCTGATCCAAGAAGAATTGAATTGGCAGAATATGCAGATGTATTTCTTCAATTAAAACCTGGAACTAATATTGCTTTATTAAATGGAATGATGAATGTAATAATTGAGAGAAAACTTTATGATGAAGAATATATAGAAGATAGATGTGAAAACTTTGAAGATCTTGTGGAAGTAATGAAGGATTATACTCCAGAGAGAGTGGCTGAAATATGTGGAGTAAAAGCTGAAGATATTATTAAAGCAGCGATAATTTATGCAGAAGCTCATAAGGCTGGTATTTATTACACCATGGGTGTAACACAACATACTACTGGAACAGCAGCCGTAATGAGCATATCAAATTTAGCATTAATGTGCGGAAACGTAGGAATGGAGTCAGCGGGGGTTAACCCTCTTAGAGGTCAAAATAACGTGCAAGGAGCCTGTGATATGGGCGCATTGCCTTCAGACTTACCAGGATATCAAAAAGTTTTTAAAGAAGAAGTAGCAGAAAAATTTGGAAAAGCTTGGGGAGCACAGTTGTCAAGAAAAGTGGGTCTCACAGTAAGTGAAATGTTTGATGGAGCAGATAAAGGAAACATTAAGTTTATGTATATTATGGGAGAAAATCCTATGGTATCAGATCCAGATATCACTCATGTTAAACATTGTTTGGAAAGTTTAGATTTTCTAGTAGTTCAAGATATATTTATGACAGAAACTTCTGAATTAGCAGATATTGTATTACCGAGATTCTAAACCAGATTGGCAAATCTTAATGGATATAATGAATCACTTAGACTATAAAAAAAAGTATTTTCATCCTTCAGAAATTATGGATGAAGTAAGAGGATTAACACCTCAATATGCTGGAATTAGCTATGATCGTATAGAAGAACAAGGAATTCAGTGGCCATGCCCAAATTTAGATCATGAAGGAACTCAGTATCTTCACAAAGTTGCCATAGCAAGAGGTCGTGGACTATTCATGCCTGCAGAATACACAGAAAGTGCTGAGATGACTGATAAAGAATATCCTTATATATTTACTACAGGTAGAATACTTTATCATTACCATACAAGAACTATGACAGGTAGAGTTGAAGGATTAAATGCTCTGGCACCTGAATCATATGTAGA
>CAJDVD010000010.1_pt1 | contig 26935 bp, 23 predicted proteins | sample 7391361 | NCBI WGS metagenome assembly CAJDVD01 (sample SAMEA7055710, study PRJEB34461) | soil metagenome | biome: terrestrial ecosystem; feature: Peninsula; material: soil | place: Antarctica | collected 2016
TACTCCTATAAGATTAGATTTTTTTGTAACCAATGATCTCGCTACTTCATTAGGTCTATATTCTAACTCTTCTATTGCCTTAATCACTCTTCTCTTAGCTTCTGGACTTACAGGTTTTGAGTCATTAATTACTCTTGAAACAGTAGATATAGATACTTTTGCTAACTTTGCCACGTCTTTAATTGTAGATGTCAATGAAATCCCCTCACTTCTATAAATTACTTGCAAATATACTGGATAAAAATTTTGTTAAGTTAAAACTATTAAATACAAATTCTATTTCATATTATGGCAAAGATATATATAATATTTTTTTATTGTATCCTATTTTTATAACTAGCGTCTAAAAGATAAAAGGTTAACTTTATGTAATAGTTTTTAACATTTATATTATAATGTAGATCATAAAGTTTAAGCATATACAGCTTATTGTTTTTGACCAAATAAAATATTAAAAAATCTCTTAAACTCCACCCCTTATAAAATAAAGTTTTTAATCTTCAACATTCATTGCTTTGTATAACTCAAATAGACCATTGCTAAGTGTTTCTTTTTGTTCTTTATCAAAGTTCCAATACTTTTTCAAGTATATCAAATCCCTTTGGTAGAACTTCTACTCTTACAACTCTTTTATCCTTATCATCCTTTTTCCGGATAACCAAGTCAGTTTTTTCCATTCTACCTATTAAATCAGTTATTGTGCTACAGGCTAAAGACATTTTTTGACTTAAATCTCCAATTGTCATATCACCATTATTAATTAGTATTTGTAAAGCAGTGAATTGAGGTGAGGTTATATTAAAGTCATTCAATATTTCTCGACCTTTAATTCTAATAATATAATCAACTTTTCTCAAATATTTTTCTATCTCTGTTACATATTTGCAATCACTCTTTGTATTCATTTTATTCATCACTCCTATTATGATTTATACAAATATACGAAATTCTTCAGAAATTATCTGGAATACAGCAGGAAATTTACCCCCATATTCACCATCTACATCCATAATTACATCAGGATTATCTGATTTGACAGTTAAATTTTTAGTTTTAAAATATATTACATTTGAATGATTAATATGATCGCCTGTTAAAACATTAAAAAGAATATTTGCAAGGTCTGGAACATTTGACTTCTTAATAATTAATACATCCAACAATCCATCCAATACGTCTGCATTTGGCGCTAATTTTTTGAATCCTCCTATTGATGAGCTATTAGATACTAAGAATAACATAGTATCAGTAATATCAGTATATTCTTCACTTTCAAAGGATAACTTTATTGGCTCTAAGTTTTCAGTTGTTAATTCTCTAATTCCTTCAAAATAATATGCCATCCTACCTAATAATGCTTTCATTTCTGAATTGACTAAATACCCAACATTAGCAAATAAACCTGCTGCTGCTACGTTGACAAAATAATCTTCATTTACTTTCCCCAGATCTACATTTATCAGTTCTTCTCTTTTTATCATATCGTAGAAATCATCTATATTAGTTGGTATTTTCATGTGGTTTGCAAAATCATTAACTGTCCCAGATGCTAGTATTGCAACTGGTAATTTATTTTCACTTAATGCTATTCCAGTAGCTACTTCATTAACAGTACCATCTCCACCACATGCTACTATCATGTCCCAATCTTCATTGCAAGTTTTTATTGTTTCATTTTTAGCATCGTCTTTTTTTTCAGTAAAATATTTCCCTACAATGTATCCATCATCTAATAATAGCTTGCTCAAATAATCTATTTTTCTTTCAACTAATTGCCTTCCAGATGAAGGATTAATTATTATCTTAACTCTTTTCATTTATATCGACCTCTCAGGGTTTAATTTTTCATCTTTTTCATTAATAGTATATCAGTAGTTTAATCTAATTCCAATCATATTATATTATAAAAAAATAAAGGACTCAAGTACTGAGTCCTATCTTCCTGTTAAGGCATTCCTAACAATTTCTATTATTTCTTTTAATATTTCTATATAGTCTGTAATATTTTTTGTATTACTATGGAACATGTTTGCAGTATCCGATATTCCATCAGTTACCTGATCAACTGTATTTGTTATTTTGTGTGCCGTATTATCTATGGATTTTGTTATACCCTCTACTTTACCTGATATTGAATTAATATTAAAAAGTAATCCATTAATCTCAGGAGTAAGTGTAGAAATAGTAGTTTGAGCTTCTTTGGTAATTATATTTATATTTTGTGTTATCTCAGGTAATTGTTTAATTGTGGTATCTAACTCTTTCATATTATCTAAAGTTAGTTGTTTAGCTTGACCTATTATTTTATTAATATTTCTTAAAACCATTATTAAATAAGCCAAAACCCCAATTCCCAGTAAAAAAAGTATCAGTTTAAACAAATCCTGAATTGTCAAACTAGCAGTCATAATTTGCCTCCTCAATTAGGTATTTGTTTTATAGATCTTTCTTTACTTCTTTTGAAGTATCTTTAACTGTATCTTTTACTTCTTTTGATCCTTCTTTAATATCTTTAGCTACATCTTCTGCTTTATCCTTAACTTCATCTTTTTTATCTTTTAAATCTTCTACAACTTCATCTTTCTTTTCTTTCATTTCTTCTGCCATATCGCCTAATCCTTCAACTACAACATCTTTTTTCTTTTTCATTTCATCAAAGTTTTCTTTAACTTCTTCTTTTACTTTTTCTTGCCATTCTTTTCCAGCTTCCATTTGCTCAGTTACTGTTTCTTTCACATTATCAGCAATTTCTTTTGATTTTTCAGCTATATCTTCTCTTGTTTCTTTACCGGATTGTGGTGCTAGTAATATACCTGCTGCTGCCCCTATTGCTGTTCCAATTACTGTTCCAGCAACTACATTCTTAGCTGTTTCCATTTTCTTGTCTCTTTCCATTTCTTTTTTCTTGTTTGTAATCATTTTTACGATTTTCATAATTTAAACGCCCCTTTTGTTTTTAAATTTTATTTACTTTGTGAATCTATTAGTTAATTACCCCATTTCACCTATTGCAAACAACTATTAAAACAAAATATTAGAATAAATCAGATTTTAATCCAAGCTCCATTGTAAATATATAATATATATTTAATAAAGTTATGATTCTTCTTTGAATTTATACTATTAATAGCTATAATGTATATATGTATATTTTGAGTGCCGAAGTAATATGATGTAAATTTTTATAATATAATATTGAAAGGTAGGTTTATTAATGAAATCTTTTAGAACTTTAAAGAACTTTTTTATAGAGCATAAATGGAGTTATGTAATTGGTGTAATATGGTTGATCATAATCGACTTAGTACAACTTTTAGTTCCACAAATATTGAGAAGTTTAACCAATGACTTTGAAAACAACTTATTAAATACAAATGGATTAATAAAATATTCTTTTTATATTATTTTAACAGGCCTTACAATTGGTTTAGGAAGATACTTTTGGAGAATTTATATTCTTGGTACTTCTAGAACATTAGAGTATTATTTGAGAAAGAAAATTTTTAATCATTTATTAACTCTATCTCCAAATTATTTTAACACCCATAAAACTGGTGATTTAATGGCTCATGCAACTAACGATATAGGAGCTGTAAGAAATGCACTGGGTCAAGGAATTATAATGATCGTAGATTCAGGTTTTATGATAATATTTGCTTTAATTATGATGGTAAGAACAACAAGTTTTAGATTGACAGCAATGGTAGTATTCACTCTACCTCTAGTCTCTTTTATCGTTATTAAATTTGGTAAAATAATTTATAATAGATTTCGAATTGTACAAGAAGCATTCTCAAATTTAACTGATATTACCCAGGAAAGCTTTGCAGGAATAAGAGTAACTAAAAGTTTTGTACAAGAAGATTTGGTTTCTGAAAAATTTTCACAATCCAATCAAGATAACTTTAAAGCAAATATGGATTTGGTTAAAGTTTCTGGCACCTTTCACCCATTACTTAGGTTTGTAGCTAATATAAGTTTATTTATTGTAATACTTCTAGGTAGTAAAGAGGTTATATTTGATAGAATAAGCCTAGGTGATTTTATAGCATTTAATCTTTATTTAGGGCTTATTATTTGGCCAACAATGGCTTTAGGTATGGTAGTAAACGTATTACAACGTGGAGCCGCTTCAATGGACAGATTAAATATTATATTTAATGAGAAATCTGAAATAGAAGAAATAGAGAGTCCTAGAATTCTAAAAGAAGTAAAGGGTAATATTGAGTTTAGTAATGTTGGCTTCAAATATGCTAATACAGAATACTATGCTTTAAAGGATATAAATTTCAGAATAAATAGTGGAGAAACTTTAGCCTTAGTTGGAAGAACTGGTAGTGGTAAAACAACCATGGTAAATCTATTATTAAGACTATATGATGTTTCAGAAGGAACTATATTTTTGGATAATGTAGATATAAAGCAACTTTCCTTAAGCCAATTAAGAGAATCCATTGGATATGTTCCTCAAGAAGATTTTTTGTTCTCACAAACGCTTGAAAATAATATTGGTTTTGGAATAGAAGAAGAAATTTCAAAAGAAGAAGTAATACAAGCTTCAAAAGAAGCAGAAGTATATAATAATATATTAAACTTTCCAAATAAATTTGAAACTGTTTTAGGAGAAAGAGGTGTCACTCTTTCCGGAGGACAAAAGCAAAGAACTTCCATAGCAAGAGCACTAATAAAAAAATCACCTATTTTGATTTTAGATGACAGTCTGTCTGCAGTAGATACTGAAACAGAAGAAAAGATATTAAATAATTTGAAAAATATAGATAACAACCCCTCTACTATAATAATAAGTCATCGTATCTCAACAATCAAGCATGCTGATCAAATACTATATTTAGATGAGGGTAAAATTATAGAGCAAGGAAATCACGAAGAATTACTGAAATTTAAAGGACAGTACTTTAATTTATACGAGAAACAATTATTAGAAGAGAAGTTAAACAAAGAAGGTGACAAATAATGAGTAAGCATATAAAAGATGAAGAAATAATGGGAAAAGGTTATGACGCAAAATTGATGAAAAGATTACTTCAATATGCAAAACCTTATTGGAAGTGGCTTTCGCTTTCTATGTTGTTATTAGTACTAATAACCGCTTTAGAATTACTGAATCCATATTTATTAAAAGTAACTATAGATGATTATATTAATGGTTATAAGAAGCCAATGTATGAAGTTACTGTAGATAACCCTTATGATGGAATAGAGTATAATAATAAAAAATATATTAAACAATTATCCCTTAAAGATAACCAGCTAAGTGAATTTAACGAAGCTCCTGTAAAGAAAATACTTAAAGACAAGAAAGATTACTATATAGTAGATTTTAATCAAGATGATTCTGCTGATGGCTTAAAGTTGGAAAAAGATGATTATCTTAGATTTAGAAAATATGATATTTCAGGAATAAACAACATTGCTATCTTATTCTTTTTAGTAATATTATTTACATTTATATTTAACTATTTACAAACTATAATATTAAATTATACAAGTCAAAAAATAATATTTAATATAAGAGAAGATATATTCAATCATGTACAAAGCTTAAGCATAGGTTTTTTCGATAAAAATCCTATTGGTAGACTATTAACTAGAGTTACTAATGATACTGAAACTTTAAATGAAATGTACACATCTGTTCTTATAACACTTTTCAAAGATTTATTAATGCTTGTAGGTATAATGTTTGTTATGATTAAAATGGATTCTAAACTAGCATTAATGTCATTCGCTTTAGTTCCCGTTATAGTTATTATATCCCTACTATTTAGAACTAGAATTAGAACACTATATAGAAGAAGTAGGGCTCAATTAGCCATTATTAACTCCAGTCTAAATGAAAATATAACAGGAATTCGAACCATTCAAATTTTTAATAAACAGAATAAAGTTGCAAAATCATTTGATAAACTTAATAATGACCATCTAATTACACAAAAGAAAGAAATAAAAACTTATGCTGTATTCAGACCTTCCATAGAAATAATTCGTTCAATAGGAATCGCATCTCTAGTTTATATAGGTGGCGGTAAGGTAATTAGTAGTGCTATAGAATTTGGTGTCTTATATGCATTTATTGATTATTTACAAAAATTCTTTGCACCTATTATAGATTTAACAGAAAAATATAATATTTTACAATCTGCAATGGCATCTAGTGAAAGGATATTCAACCTTTTAGATAACAAAGATATCATAGAAAATAGTAGTGAACTTGAAGTTGTTGAAAGGATTAAAGGTAGAATAGAATTTAAAAATGTTTGGTTTGCCTATACTGGAGAAGATTGGGTTTTAAAAGATATTAACTTTGTAATAAACCCTGGAGAAGCAATAGCCTTTGTAGGTGCAACTGGAGCTGGTAAATCCTCTATTATAAACCTTATAACTAGGTTTTATGATATTCAAAAGGGTGAAATACTTTTAGACGGAATTAATATAAAGAATATAGATAAATTTCAACTTAGAAAACATATTGGTGTTGTTCTTCAAGATGTATTTATTTTTACTGGAACAATAGAAGATAATATCAGATTAAATAATAAAAACATAGATGATGATGAAGTTATAGAGGTTGCAAAATATGTTAATGCCCATAATTTTATTTGTAAACTTCCAGGTAAGTATAAAGAACCAGTTATGGAAAGAGGGTCTACTCTATCTTCTGGTGAAAGACAATTATTAGCATTTGCTAGAACATTGGCTCATGATCCTAAAATATTAATTTTAGATGAAGCAACATCTAATATAGATACTGAAACTGAATTATTGATTCAAGATGCTCTTGAAAAATTAATAGAAGGTAGAACAACTATTGCAGTTGCACATAGACTATCTACTATTCAACATGCTGACAATATTATTGTATTAAGTAATGGTAGAATAGTAGAAATGGGAAATCATCAAGAGTTATTAGAAAAAGAATCTTTATACTACGATTTATATAGATTACAATATAGTGAAGAAAATTAGATTAATACGAAATAAAAACTACCTAAGTTTAAACTTAGGTAGTTTTTATATTTCCACAATGCCGTCATGTCAGTTAATTCATACCCTTATATATTAAGGGGGGTTTCCAGCTAATATGTTTTGACGTCCAATGAAGGCATGCCATCCCATACTAAACTTCGGAATCCCATATGTGTCCTGTAGGTTGAATTAAATGATCGCAACGAACACCGCAGAAACTTATTTTCTTACTCTCATTATACATCTTTTCACCATTTTTTTCAAGCTAATAAAGAACAATTATTACAAATGGCTAATACTATAATTGAGAAAAAAAATAATCTACTCCATATCACAAAATTCAAGACCAATTTAATTTCTTTTTAACTTTGCTAATAAATTTTCCATATCCATAGGTAATGGTGCAAAAAACTCAATAGGTTTTCCAGTTCTAGGATGAACAGCTCCAAGGTTATAGGAGTGTAAAGCTTGTCTGCTAATATATAAACTATCTTTGTTATAAAGGGTATCCCCTATTATGGGATGACCAATATGATTTAGATGAACTCGGATTTGATGAGATCTTCCTGTAAATATTTGAACCTCTAATAAAGTAGAATTATGAAATCGCTCTAGGACCTTATATTCTGTTAAGGCCTGTTGACCGTCAAGAGTAATTGTTTTTCTTATACTCTTATCTTCTTCCCTTCCAATAGGATTATCAATAATTCCCCTATCCATTTCCACAACTCCATCAACTATTACTAAATACTTTTTTACAATAGTATTTTCTTCAAATTGAATTGCCATCTGTTGATGAGCAAAAGAGTTTTTAGCCACAATTAGAATTCCGGTTGTGTCCATGTCTAACCTATTAACAAACCTGATCTTTTTATAGATTTTATTATTTTTAAAATAATTAGCAATTCCATTTGAAAGAGTATTAGTTTGATGAGATTTTGTAGGATGAACTACTATGTTGGGTTCTTTATTTAAGATTAAGAGATCTAAATCTTCATATATAATGTTTAGACTTATTTCTTCAGGAGCTATACTTTCAATTTCATCTTCTAAATATAAGGATATGATATCTCCAATTCTTAATTTAATACTTTTACGAATAAAAATACCATTTATGTATATATGCTTTTTCTTATATAATCTTCTAAATAATCTTCCTGAAATAAATTTACTATAGAGAAATTCTTCTAAATTTAAATCATTTCTATTACATTTAAATAATATTACACTTTCACTTTCTTCAAACAAGTCCATATTTTCCTCCATTTAAGTATCAAATTCTTCCAAAATACTGTATAATCAGTATAACAGATTTACTAAATTAATAAAGCCAATGGTTTGGAGGAATTTTATGTATTGTAAACAATCTAAAATAATAAACTTAATATCTAATAGGAACTTCGAATCCAAAATAACCTCTGAAAAATTAACAGAAAGATTGACAAAGGAAGGTTACACAGTTTTTGATAAATATAATTCTGAAGCAGAATTAAATATCTGTGTAGGGGGAGATGGAGCTTTCCTAAGGGCAGTCCATAGAAATAGATTTCCTGACATTCCTTTTATAGGAATTAATACTGGTCATTTAGGGTTCTTTCAAGAGATTTTACCTGAGAATATAGATGAATTTGTAGACAACTATATTACAGGTGATTATTTTGTAGAAGAAATGTCTTTGGTTGATGCAGAAATCCATACCACAAGTAAAACATTTTACTTAACTGGTGTAAATGAAATAGTTATTAAAGGTATAAAATCTAAAGTAATACATTTAGAAATAAATATCGATGGAAATCACTTAGAACGGTTTAGTGGTGATGGAATAATCGTATCTACCCCTTCTGGAAGTACTGCTTATAATTTTTCCAGTGGTGGGAGTATAATCTATCCATCCTTAAATACTCTTCAAATAACCCCATTATCTCCAATAAGTTCAAAAGTATATAGATCTCTACCTAATAGTGCAGTCATACCAGGAGATTTAGTAATCTCTATAAAACCTGAATATAGATATACTAATTCAACATTATTAGTAAATGATGGAATGGAATTTAAATACGACAATATAAACACAATAGATTTACAAATTTCAGACAAAAAAATATATAAGTTAAACTTTAATAAAGATATGTATTGGAATAATTTAAGAAGTAAATTCTTATAAAAATTCCCTTTTGATTTTTCAAAAGGGAATTTTCTTATTTATATTAAGCTATCCATTTCATCCACTAATCTTTTGAATAGGGCCATAGCATTATTTACAGGCTGGACTGTTGTCATGTCTACTCCTGCCTTCTTCAATACATTTATTGGATAATCAGACTCTCCACTCTTAAGAAATTCTAAATATTTTTCTACAGCCATATCTCCCTCACTTAGTATCTTTTCTGAAAGAGCAACCGCTGCTGAAAAGCCTGTGGCGTATTGAAATACATAATAATTATAATAAAAATGTGGTATTCTAGCCCACTCCATTTCTATATCCTCGTCTACAACAATATTAGGCCCATAATAAAGTTGATTCAATTTTTTATATTCACTGCATAGGTAGTCTGCTGTAAGTGCTCCTCCCAATTCTAAATGTCTATTAATTATCAATTCAAATTCAGCAAACATAGTTTGTCTAAATACAGTTGTTCTAAAAGATTCTAAATAATGATTTAGTAAATATAGTTTTTCATTTTTATTGCTTGCATTTTTAAGCATATAATCTAATAGTAAAGCTTCATTAGCTGTGGATGCTACTTCAGCTACAAATATAGAATAGTTCCCATAAATGTAAGGCTGGTTTTTTCTAGTCAAATAACTATGAATTGAATGCCCTAATTCATGAGCTACAGTAAATACATTATCTAGTGTATCATGATAATTTAATAATATATAAGGCTTTGTATCATAACTCCCACTTGAATAAGCTCCTGATCTTTTACCTATATTTTCATATACATCAATCCATCTAGAACTAAATCCTTCATCCATAATCTCTGCATATTCTTTTTGTAAAGGATGTAAACCTTTCTTAATAAGATCTACAGCTTGAAGGTATGGAATTTTAAAATCTACATCTTTCACTATTGGAGTATATAAATCGTACATATGAAGTTCTTCAACTCCAAGTGCTCTTTTTCTAATTTCCATATATTTATACATACTATCTAAATTATCATGTATAGAATTAATCAAATTGTCATATACACTAATAGGTATATTATTATCACTTAGTGAAGCTTCTCTAGTACTCTGGAAGTTTCGTATCTTAGAATTAAAGATATTCTTTTTTAAATCTCCATCTAAAATAGCTGCATAGGTATTTTTATAGCCTTTATAGGTATTATAAACAGCTTTAAATGCTGCCTTTCTTACTTCCCTATCCTTTGATTCCATTAATGGTATAAAGTTACCATGGGTAATTTCTACATCTGCTCCTGCTTCATTTTTAATTACTGGAAATTTAAGATCTGCATTATCTAACATAGAAAATATTTTCATAGGTGAACTAGCAAATTCTCCTATTTGTGCTAAAATAGATTCTTCTCTTGAAGATAGTATATGAGACTTTTGTCTTAACAAATCATCTAAATATTGTTTGTATAATTTCAATTCATTCTTTTCATCATAAAAGCGATTCAATTTTTCATTTTCTAAAGTTAAGATTTCAGGTTCTAAAAAAGAAGTCTTTTCATTAACTTCAACAGTTAGGTTTAAAGCTTTATCAGAAAGACTTTGAGAAATACCATTTGTAGTATCTTCATCTAATTTCATATGTGCATAAACATATAAATTCCCAACAATTCTATATAAATTGTCTCTGTCCACCAGTGTGTTATATAAACTTTCGCTAGATTCTACTACATTATCTTTGTACTTTTCAAAATCTTTTGCTAATACATTAACCTTATTATAGTCCTTATCCCAAGCATCTTGATTTTCATATAAAGATTCTAAATCCCATGTGAATTCCTGTGGCATATCTGCTCTTTTCAATAATTCTTCCACTTTATTCATAATTACCTCCTAAAAATTTATATTATTCAAACCATGTATAATAAGATCTCTGGCTATTGGAGCTGCAGATGAACCTCCAGTAGAACCATCTTCTTCAAGTACTACGGCAATAGCAATCTTAGGTTTATCAGCTGGTGCAAATCCAATAAACCATGCATGAGATTTTCCAGAAGGATTCTCAGCCGTACCAGTTTTACCTGCCAATGTTACATTTTTTATTGAAGCGTTTGTACCAGTTCCTGATTTTACAACTTCAATCATCATATCTTTAATTTCTTCTGCAATATTATTATTAGTTGCTACAGATAAAACTTCTGTATTGTAGGTTCCTATTACTTTCCCATTACTGGATATGACTTCTTTAACTAATATAGGCTTAACTATTTCTCCATTATTAGCTATAGCCGAAGCAACAAGTGCCATATTTAAAGGTGTAGCTACTACTTTACCCTGACCAATTGAAGCAGCTGCTATGTCAGTTTTTCCTAAATTATCCTTAAATGGAGTTTTAGATATTGTAACAGGTAGATCAAATTGTATTTTATTATTAAACATAAAATTATCACTGACTTGTTGCATTTTAGATTTTCCTATAATTATAGATTTATCAGTAAAATAGGTGTTGCAAGATTTAATCAAAGCACCGTTCAAATCTATATGACCATGTGATTTACCTTGATAATCCTTAAATGTATATCCATCAATTATAGATGTACCTGTACATTCATATTCTTTATCTAATTCAGGAGAATCCAATGCAGCAACTGTAGTTATTATTTTAAAAATAGATCCAGGTGTATAAAGACCGGAAGTAGCTCTATTTAATAAAGGACTATTAGTATCTTGACTTATCTCTTTCCAATCTAATTTAAGATTAGATGAATCAAAATCCGGTAAGCTAACCATTGCATAAACCTCTCCAGTTTTAGGATTCATTGCTACTATAGCTCCCTTTCTACCATTTAAAAGCTCCTTTGCTTTTAGTTGTGTATCATGGTCTAATGTCAATCTTAAATTATTACCCACAGTACTGGGTGCAACTATGTTTTTGAATTCATTAATAGCTTTATTTTCATTTATATTTAACAAGATATTATTGTATTGTAATTCTAACCCAGCTTTCCCATACTCTTTATAACTGTACCCAATTGTGTGACTATATAGTCTCCCATATTTATAATTTCTTATATTTACTCCATCTTTTTTTTCACTATAAACTAAAAGATTCCCATCTCTATCTAATATTGATCCTCTAATTGTATTTTCTTCATTTATCCATAATCTTTTATTATATGAATTAGTCTTAATACCTTCAGCTACAAAAATTTGAAAATAGCTCATATAAACTATCAATCCAATAAATATTATACAAAATCCTATAAGCAAAACTATTACTCTTTTAATTTCTTTACTCATCATATGCCTCCTTAGTGATAATATCTTCAGAGGAAACTTGTAAAACTGCCAAGGCAATAAAACTAGTCAATATTGAACTTCCACCATAAGCTACAAAGGGTAATGTAATTCCTGTTAGTGGGATTAGTTTTAATACTCCTGCTAGTATTATAAAGGATTGAATACCAAACAATATACTAACTCCTAATGCCAATATCCTATAAAATTTAACATCTTGATTTATAGCTATTTTGAAACCCCTATAAACTAAAATCATAAAAAGCATCACAACTCCGATTCCTGCAAATATACCCATTTCCTCACAGATTGCTGCAAAAATAAAATCCATTTCTACTAAGGGTATGAAATGAGGATGACCTAGTCCTAGTCCAGTTCCAAAAAAACCACCTTCAGCTATTGCAAATAAAGATTGTGTTATTTGATATCCTTTGTTATCTATATAAGCCCATGGATTTATCCAAGTTTGAAATCTAATTTTAACATGATCGAACATTATATATCCTAAAGTGCCTCCAACTGCAAAGAAACCTAAATTGTAAAGAATTTGTACTCTATCTTCTTCATAAATATATTGGAGTCCTATAAATATAGAGTAGAAAATTACTGCCATACCTAAATCTCTTTGAATAAATAATAATCCAATAAAACTATAAACCATGACCATTGGGTAATATTTCGAATATTTTTTGATTTTAAATCTATCTTTATTTGTATAATATGATGCAAGTATAAAAATCAATAAAATTTTAATGATTTCTGCAGGTTGAAAACTTATACCACCAATATTAATCCAGTTAATTGCTCCAAATTTTCTTTTGCCCAGTAAAAATGTAGCTGCAAATAATCCATAGGAAACTATTAAATAAAAATAAATATATTTATCCCAATTGTTTATATATTTTAAAACAAAATAAGTTATAAAGAATACTAATATTCCTAATGTAATCCATAATAATTGTTTCGCGCCCAACTCAGGTTCAATTCTATAAATCATAATAGTTCCAATTGACAACAACATTGTTACTATTAAAAATATGTAATTATCTCCTGATGAAACCTTTTGTAAAATATAATTAGAAATATAAATAATTAAGATTAATCCTGCACCAGTCATAAAAGTGTATTTATCTATACTGTATTTATTATATATAAAAATTAAAATAACTGCTAATAGTTCAAATATTAACAGTAAATTTCTTGGAGTATTACTTGTAACACCTTTCTTAAACATAAGTACACCTACTCTCTATTTACAAACAAAAATTCAATATTTCCTATTGTCAATTTATCTCCGTTTTTCAATTTGATTATATCCACTATTTTATCTCCATTTAAGAATGTTCCATTTGCACTATTTAAATCTTCTAAAAAAAATTCCTCTTCATCTTCCACTATCTGCAAATGATGTTTAGAAACAAAAGGATCTTTTAAAACTATATTATTGTCACCATTTCTCCCAAGAGTTAATAAATCTTCGATAGTATAATGATCTTTAATTTTAAAAGGAAGAGAATCTATTCTATTTATCAATTTAAGATAAGCATTCCCATCAGTTTTTATACCTCTTATACTTTTTATATCAAGATAAATAAGTCTTATTATACTGAATATAAACATATATATTATTATTATAAAAAGGTATTTAAATAAAACGGATAAAATATTATACATAAGCTCACTCCTAAGGTTTATCTACCTACTTATATTATCATAAACTAGGTCTAATGTGAATAATTTTCATTTGCTATTCATATTTTACAACATCTCTGATAATATATATACAGAAGTATGGAAATAGAATTATACCTTTGATTTTATAAGTAAACAACAATATGATAATACAATGTTAGAGTGGGTATAAATAATCTAGACTGAAAATTTAATCTATAGAATACTTACTCCATATTGGGAGGGATTTCGTGAATATAAACTTTGAATATAATAATGCAAAAATTAAATACGTTTCTGGCCATATTTTTAAAGGCAATGGATATAGGTGTTCATACGTTAGGTATAAAACTCTATATAAAAACCCTGCACCAGGAACTGAAACTGTAGAGTTTTATAATTTTCAACCAAAAAAAGAAGTAAAAGCATCTGCTATTATACTTCATGGATTGGGCAGCAGAAATATAAAGTTTTTATTATGGTTAGGCCCACACTTAGCCTCGGCTGGTGTAAATACAAGCATATTAATATTACCAGGAAATTATACTAGAGTTGAGAATAATTCTGTTAGTGGTAGATCTTTTCTTTATCCTGACATGGAATTAATGTATCAATTTTGGGAACATGCGGTTGTGGATACTTTGACTACTATTGATTTACTTGAAGATTTAGATCTCTGGAAACCTAATAGCCTTTTAATGGGTTATTGCCTCGGAGGAATGGTTAGTACAATAGTATCTGCTGTTGATAAAAGAATAGCTCATACTTTATTTATGACTACAGGCGGTGATATACCTAAAATACTACATGAATCTCCAGCTACATCATTTGTAAGAAAAATATTTGCTAAAAATAAAAATATAGATTATGAATTAGGTAATAAAGAAAAATTATATAAAATTTATGAAGAACAATTTCCATTAGTTAAAAATATGAGTTTAGAAGAATTACTAAATAATGAAGAAATACACCCCTTATTTAAAATAGATCCTATGAGCTATGCTCATTTAATTCCGATGAATAAAGTAACTTTTATAGATGCTTTTTTTGATAGTACACTGCCTATAAAATCTAGAGCTGCTTTATACGACGAAATGAAAGGTTCTAAAAGAAGGATACTACCTATTTCTCATGTTAATTGGTTGCCTTTTGGTTATTTATTAGCTAAGTATATGCTACACAAAGTTCATATTACTGATAAGGAATCAAGAAAAGCCCTCCTTAGAAAAGAAAAAATTGAAGACCCAATACAAAAATAAAGGAGGCAAAGTTTTATGGATAAGCTAAAACATAAATTAAAAAGTTCAACTTTTTTTGTTAATAAAATCTATTTATTCATCATATTCATTGGACTTTTCTTATCAGACGTAACACTTGGAGTTTTTTATTTTGTTTTATCAATGTTTGTATATTTTTGGAAAACTATAACCTCTAAAGTACCAATGTCTACACCTAAAGAAATGAACAAAAAAACATACACTTATAAAAAAACCGATACACAAGATTTAAAATTAGATATATATTATCCTTTAGATAAAAATTTTAACCAATATCCTTTTGTTTACTTCTGCCACGGTGGTGGATGGATATCAGGTTTCAGAAATCAACCAAGTAATGTTTCTTGGTGTAAATATTTAGCATCTAAAGGCTTTGCTGTTGCCAGCATTGATTATCGTTATGGATTTAAAAATGATATGGATGATATACTATCTGATTATGCAGATGGTATTAAATTCATAAAAAATAACTCTAAAAAATTAAAAATAGATAAATCACAAATTGTACTAATGGGATTATCTGCAGGTGGCCACTTGGCCCTGCTATATTCTGCTTACCATACTTTTATGGAAAATATTACGTCTATGGAAGGAATTAAATCAGTGGTAGCATACTACCCTCCCTCAGACCTTTCAGATCTATTCCATTCAGATAATAAATCTATATTTGCTAAGTTTGCAATTAGAAAAACTTTAAATGGAAGACCTACAGAAGCAAAAGAAATTTATGACTATTACTCACCTCTGAACTATATCTCTAAATCTATGATTCCAACTTTAATAGCTCATGGTAAATTAGATAATACTGTTCCTTTCCAATCTTCTATAAACCTAATTAAGAGACTGGATCATTATAATATAGATCATACGTTTTTAGTGCATAAATACGGTGATCACTCATTTGATACAACTTTAAACGATTATACTACAATAAGTATATTAGACAAAACTGTAAGATATATAAGAAAATCTACAAAGAAGGGAAAAATGAATGAAAAAAATAACTGATATTGTAATGCAAAAAAGAAATAAAGATAGAGTAAATATTTATATAGATAATATGTTTGCATTTGGATTAACTAATGAATTAAGATATAAATTTGATCTTCAAATCAATCAGGAATTAGAAGAAAGTTTTATTGAAAATGTAATCAAAGCCGAAGAACAATCTAAAGTTACAATGGCAGCACTTAATTTAATATCCTATAGACAAAGATCTATTAAAGAAATTAATGATAAATTAATAGAAAAAGGATTTGAAGCATCATTTATCGAAATATCAATTGAATATTGTAAAGAACTTAATTACTTAAATGATGAACATTTTGCCAGAAGCTTTATAAATGACAAACAAAATCTTAATAAATTTGGTTCTAAACGGATAAAATATGAGCTTATTAAAAAAGGCATATCTAAGGATATTATAGAAGAACAATTAGATATAGACCCAGATGAAGAATACGAAATAGCATTAGTTTTAGCTGAAAAGAAAATTAATTCATACAAGAATGATGATAGGAACAGTATATATAGAAAACTAAGTGGTTTTCTTTTAAGAAAAGGTTATCCTTATGATGTGGTAAAAAAAGTATTAAATATTATATTAGAAGGTGAATAAATGTTTTATAGTTATATATTGGAATGCAATGATGGTACTTTATATACTGGTTATACAATTGATCTAAAAAAAAGATTAGAAACCCATAATAATGGAAAAGGAGCAAAATATACTAGGGGTAGAACTCCAGTCAAACTAGTGTACAGTCAAAAGTTTAATAATAAGCTGGAAGCTCAGAGAAGTGAAAGAGAAATAAAAAAATTAACGCGGATCCAGAAATTAAGTTTAATTAATGGATTAAAATAATAAAATATTGAGGTGAAGTGATGAATGTTTTCTTTGATAAAATTAAGATCAATCCTATTATAGCTTGCATTAATGATTTAGAAAAATTGGATTTAGCTTTGGACTCTGACTGTGAAACTATATTTTTGATGACTGGAAATATATTTAACCTTAAGGAAATTTCTTCTAAAGTAGCTTTAGCTAAAAAAAGTCTTTATATTTACATAGATTTAATAGATGGATTTTCAAAAGATACCTGGGGATTGGAATATATAATTAAGAATATTCAATTAGATGGAATTATCACCAGTAAAGAAAACTTAGTAAAACTTAGCAAAGATATGGGTGTATTTACTATTTTTAGAATGTTTATCCCGGACACCAAGGCTTTAAAAGAGGGTTTAAAATTTATAAAAACTAATCATCCCCATGGAGTAGAAATATTACCTGGTCCCTTACCAAAAGTAATCAAAATAATTCTAGCTGAAATGAAAATACCTATTATAGCTAGTGGTTTAGTCATGGATCTTTTAGATGTTAATATTATTTTAGACGCTGGTGCTTCAGCAATATCTACAAGTAATGAAAATATCTGGCATTTGAATTTTAGTCTTAATAAAAAATGAAAGCAACTATGTAAAGTCGCTTTCATTTTCTGATATTTTTCTATCTTTAGGTTTTCTTCTTTTTTTCCTTTTTTTCTTCTTTTCCTTATTATATACACCCAATATTAATCCAAATAATAGACCTGTAAAGCCTGAACCGACTCCAAGAATAAATAATACTAAGTTACTAATTCCTGCGGTACGTGTCAGATCATTACCAACTATATAAAGGTTATATACACCAATAATTATAAGAAGTAGTCCTGGTAAATATTTTATAGCCCGATTGGTCCTTCTAAATAACCTATGAGTAATATACGTGATTATAATTGCAGCTAATGATGCATATCCTAATAATTGTGCATATTCTAAATGTCCCAAGAATTCTTCCATATAATCACTCCTCGATAAAATATATACCCATTCAATTCATTAATCTATCTTATATTCCAATTCTACTCCATTATTTTTTATTACTTCATTTTGCCAGATAGTTGGATATCTTCCAATTGACCACTCTGACATTATAATAGATGAATTTTCTGGTAGCTTTATTTTGGCAATTGGTACATTATTCAAATTACCACCAAATATATTGTATACTAATAAATGAGAATGTGTAGATATAACTAAAATATCGTTATTTGGAGATGAAAAAGCATCAATTGTCTCAGGTATATTCATCTTTAATTCATTCCAAGATAATATATGAGAATCATAATTTATCATTTCTTTTGGTGGAATAGCCTTAATGTTAAAATCCTTATATAATTCTTCATCGTTTTGTACAAAGTTTACTCTTCCTTTGATAGTCCAATATCCACTTTTTCTAATAATCCCCACATTTTCTTCGTTTAATGTAATTTGAGAATCAATTGGTACTACGGATTGAGCTCCTTCTGTGAAAATTCTTATACCATCATCACCTATTAAATCAGAAAGATTTATTGGCTTTTTTTCATCTATATTATCTAATGAATAAACCTCTAGAGTTTTCTTTTCTTGATTAAACTTATTAATTCTCTCAATTGACATATAGTCGTTTCCTACAAATAATATATTGTTTAAAATAGCAAGACTTTCTTGTTCATCATTACTATAAGGTTTTCCCTTTAAAAATATACTTGAATCATCTTCATCCATTTTATTACTATCTGTTAACTTAAATAACGGTATAGCTGAAATTTCATCTTGAATTAGTCCGTTATAGTTCCGATTAACATTGACCATCCAAAAACCATTTTTTCTCGGTACAAGCAAATCATCTAGTTCATATACATCTATAATCTTATTGCTTAGACTATTTATCCAGATAGTTTTATATTTCCAATCTGCCGATTGACTTTTTTCATCATAAGTAGGAGTTTTAATTCCTAATAGTAATCCAGATTGTAATTCATTTACTTCAGTTATATTTAGTGCTCTAATGGTATTTTTTTCTACATCAATATATCTATTTATTTCCTCTAGACTAACCTCATCTACTAGTTTAGTTAACTTGTAAAAATTATCTTCTATTTTTACTAATAATTCTTCATCTCCGTAATTTATAAATTCATAAAAATATTGATTTTCATTTAGTATAGTTATGACATTTATTGTCTCCTCTTGAATACCTAGGTTGTTCGGAGTAGTTTTATATTTATATAATAAATAATCATATGCATTAACGCTTTTTATTTTAAAACTGGGATCAGTTGAAAAGTCCTCCCCTATTACAACACCATCTTTATGAAATAAGACTTCCTTATTAAGGTGTAAATCTGCCTTGAGATCTCCATTTTCTGAGGATATTTCATCTAAGTTTTTAGAAACAATCCACTTCCCATTTATGGGAGAGGTATTTATTCCAGGAGCTTTAATTCTGTCTGCAGCAGGACCATCGTCTATATTACAGGAGGTCATAAGAATAAGAGAAATGAGTAATAATAAAATTAAAATTATTTTTTTCATATCTCAGTCTCCTTTAAGGGCAAGAATACCTTTATCAAAGTTCCCTTATCTACTTCTGATTCTACTGTCATCCTACCGTCATGAAGTTTAACTATTTCATCACAAATAGACAAGCCTATACCACTATGAGATTTACTGTGTTTACCCTTATAAAACTTTTCTACAATATTAGGTAAATCTTCCTCTGATATACCTATACCATTATCTTCTATCTCTAATATCAATTCATTCACTTCCTTGCTTACTGATAATCTTACTATCCCATTTTCATTTGTAAATTTAAATGAATTATCTAGTAAGTTGATTAGAACTTGCTTTATTCTATTCTCATCTCCAATGATATATATAGGTTCTTCATTAGTATCTACAACAAAATTTATATTATTAGATTTTGCCCTTGGAGCCCATTGCTTACCGATCATTTCCATAGTTTCTACAATATTAAATTCTTCTTTTTGTAATATAATTCTACCAGAGATAAATCTTGAAAAGTCTAGTAAATCTTCAACCATTTGTGATAGCCTATCACTTTCAGTTTCTATTATATTTAAACCATCCATAAGTAATTGATCTTCGCTGTATTCATCAGTTTGTAGTGTAATAGCCCACCCTTTTATTGCAGTTAAGGGAGTTCTTAGTTCATGAGATATGGAAGATATAAAATCACTTTTTATCTGTTCTTTTTTAATTATCTCTTCAGCCATATAATTTAATGTATCTGACAACTTTTTAATTTCATCATCAATTTTTACGTGACTTCTTACCTTAAATTGACCATCTGCCATTTTCTCAGCCACTTTTGTAACTTCTTTTAAAGGCTTTACTATTGAATTTGCTAAGAATATACTTACCATAGCAGAAATAAAAATTACCATAATTCCCATTAAAAAAAATAAAAAAGAAATTCTCTTAATTATTACATTAGTTGCTTCTAATGAACTTACAAACCTAATGATTCCTATTTTTTCTCCTTTATTTAGTAAAACTTTTGAAACACTCATAACTTGATAATCATCGTAGGGTACATTGCCAACCCATACACCCTTATCCATGTTCAAAGAATTTATAACATCAATTGTTTTTAAATCTTCTTTATGGACTACTCCTAATGAATCCATTAGTACTTGTCCATCTAAAGATAATATTTGAACTTGTGCATTAGTATATCTCCAAAAAATATCTATATCGTCTATTAGTATATCTTCCAAGTTAAATGTATCAAAATATCTTGAATAAAAATCCGTAGAAAAATCTATTTGATTACTCAATATATCTTCCATATTTTTGTAGTAATAATCTTTTACACCAGTTAATAATACTGTTTCTAAAATCAGAACAGTAATTAATATTACTAACATAAAGTTTTTAACTAACCTGGTCTTTATACTTCTTTTCATATTATTCTCCTAAGTTATATTCCACCTATACCCTATACCCCATACTGTCTCTATAAATTTAGGATCGCTGGCATTTAATTCGATTTTTGACCTTAATCTTCTAATATTAACATCTACAATTTTTGAATCTCCAACAAAATCAAATCCCCAAACCATATTTAATATCTCATCTCTTGTAAATGCTCTCCCCGGATTCTCCATAAATATCTTGACTATGGAAAATTCTGTGGGAGTTAAGTCCATCTCTATTTTGTTCTTAGAAAACTTTCTAGAATAAGTATCAATTTTAAAAGGTCCAAATTCTAAATACCTACCCTCAGTATCCTCTGGAGAAGGCTCTATTCTTCGAGCTAAGGATTTAATTCTCAGTACTAGTTCCATAGGATTAAAAGGCTTGGTCATATAATCATCAGTTCCATATTCCAAGCCCATTATTTTATCAACATCTTGAGTTTTAGCAGTTAGCATAATTATTCCTAGATTTGGAAATTCATCTCTTAATATTTTACAGGTTTCAAATCCATCAATACCCGGTAGCATAATATCTAATACCAAAATATCTATTTTTTCCCGTCTAGCTATTTCTATACCTTCTTCTCCTGTACCTGCTTCTAAAACAATGTATCCTGCACGTTCTAAATTAATCTTTATAAAACGTCTAATAGATTCCTCATCTTCTACAATTAAAATAGATATATCCAAATTATCACATCCTATTTTTTATAGTTTTCATCGATTACTCTAAATTCATATCCATTATCTATTAAAAATTCTATTACATTACTAAGAGATTCAACTGTAGTTGTTTTAACATCTGTATCATGCATTAAAACTATTAATTTTGGATTTTCTTTATATGTTTCTTTTAATCTATTCAATAAATAATCCTTAGACATGAGAACACCTTCAGAATCACCATTCAATGCATTCCAATCAAAATACTCATATCCATGATCTTTTATTTGTTTTACCATAGGTGCTTTTTGTTTCCCAAATGAACCCCCTGGAAACCTCATAATCCTATTCTCATAATTTTCACCTAGCACATTTTTAATAGTCTGATCAGCTCTATCTAAGTCGCTGAAAAAGTTTTTACTACTAGCATATATATATCCGTAGTCATGTGAAAAAGAATGATTCCCTATTGAGTGTCCTGCATCAGCAGTTCTCTTTAAAACCTCTGGATATTTTTCTACCATTTTACCAACTACAAAGAAAGTAGCATTTATATCGTATTCACTAAGAATATTCAATATAGCATCTGTAGATACAGCTGATGGTCCATCATCAAAAGTTAAATAAGCGATTTTTTTATCTTTATCAGATTCAGTTTCCTTAGCCTTCTCATTTTTAACTTTTTCAGTAGTTGCTAATCTTTCTATCTCCTCTAATCTTTCTGCTTCTGCTAATTTTTCAATTTCTTCTAGTTTTTCAACTTCTACTAGCCTTTCTGCTTCTGCTAGTCTTCCAACTTCTGCTAATCTTTCAACTTCTGCTAATCTTTCAACTTCTGCTAATCTTTCAACTTCTGCTAATCTTTCGGTTTCTAATCTAGCTTGTTCTTTTTCTTGATTACTTTTCGCTTCTTTTGCTAATGCCTTATTTATAGGATTATTTTCACCTATTATATTAAATACTCCACTTACACTATTAGCTTCTACTACATTTTTTTCAAGATATTGATTATTTATAAATATCCCACTTAGAATTGATGCACTAATTACTAAGAGTAAAATAAAGCTGCCCTTAATAATTTTTTTATTTTTCATAAGACTCCACCACCATTTCATTATGTCATTGTATTTATTATATCTTATTATACATTGTATACTTATTAGTTACAATTACATTACACTTTTCTTATATTAATAAATCAAAAGCCTTATTATTCTAATGTTCTTAGAGTAATAAGGCACTATTTAATCAATTAATCAGATCTTTAAATTGACTATTATATAACTTTGTATAAAGTCCATCTTTTTCTAATAATTCCTCATGACTTCCACTTTCAATTATACCTTCTGAAGTTAAGACTAAAATCTCATCCGCATTTTTTATAGTGGATAATCTATGTGCTATAACTAAAGTGGTTCTACCTCTAGCCAATTCATTTAATGACTTTTGAATCATCATTTCTGTTTCATTGTCTAAAGCAGATGTAGCTTCATCAAGTATTAATATTGCTGGATTTTTTAAAAATAACCTAGCTATTGAGATCCTTTGCTTTTGTCCTCCAGACAATCTAACTCCCTTTTCCCCTATATAAGTATTATATCCATCTGGTAAGGTCATTATGAATTCATGTATACTGGCCTTTTTAGCTGAATCTATTATTTCATCATCATTAGCGTTAGGATTTCCATATAAAATATTATCTTTTATTGTACCAGTAAATAAGAATACTTCTTGCTGTACAAGTCCAATATTTTTTCTAAGAGATTTTAATTGGATATCTCTTATATCTATACCGTCAATTTTAATAGCACCTTCCTTAATTTCATAAAATCTAGGAACCAAATGACAAAGTGTAGTTTTGCCTGCACCTGATGGCCCTACTAATGCTACGGTTTTACCATGTTCTATATCTAAATTCAAATTCGACAATACTACATCTTCTCCATTATTATAACTAAAGCTAACATTATTAAATGTTATTTCCCCTTTTATATTATCTAAATTTTGGGCATCTGGTCTATCTACAATATCTGGTTCAATATCCATAACTTCTACAAATCTTTCAAAACCAGTCATTCCATCTTGCAGTTGTTGTGTGAATTCAGTTAACCTTCTTATAGGTTGCATAAAAAAGTTTACAAATAAAGCAAAAGCAAACAAATCTCCATAATTGATTATCTCTTTATATACAAAATATCCACCTAATGATATTACTAGTAAATTCAATATGTTTGATAAAATTCCAACTCCTGAAACAAACTCTGCCATTACTTTATAAGACCCTTTTCTAGCATTGGCAAATTCCATATTGCCATAATTGAATTTTTCTATTTCAAAGTCTTCATTTGTAAAGGATTGGGAAACTCTTATACCGGATATACTATTTTCTAATTGAGAATTTACATCTGCAATTTTAACCCTTACTTTTCTAAAAGAATCTTCCATTCTTTTTCTTTTAGATATTGCGAAGTAAACCATAACTGGTATAAATGCAAATAATACTAATGTAAGTCTCCATTCTATAGTCATCAATATAATAAAGGATCCTATTAACATAACTGCAGAAATAAATAAATCCTCTGGTCCATGATGAGCTAATTCAGTAATATCTCTTAAATCATTTATCATTCTAGACATAATATGTCCTGTCTTTGTATTGTCATAATAACTAAAAGGTAAAGTCTGTAAATGAGAAAATAAGTCCTTTCTCATATCATGCTCAATTTTTACACCCAATAAATGTCCCCAATATGCTACAATATAAGTGCTTATGTATCTTAAAACAAACAATAATCCCATTATAATGGTCCAGGTGACTAATAATTTTATTTTACCTTCAGGTATTATTTCATTAATCATTTTTTGAGTAAATAGTGGAAATACTAAATCAAAAATTGATATTAAAAAAGCAAAAAACATATCTATAAAAAATAGTTTTTTATGAGGTTTATAATATGATATAAATCTATTTAACAAATGTTCCACTCCCTAATGCTTATATATTTCGTATCACGAATATTATATAAGATATATGAATTTCGTATCACGAATATTATATAAGATATATGAAATTTTATCAATACATAGGTAAAATAAATGTTTTAAATCAACCTTTTCAGCCTTAATCTAATATATAATTTACATAAATGCTGAATGGACATTTCAAGTTACAAAATGTCCATTCAGCATTATATTATTTTTTACTTTAATCTAATAAACTATTAAATAATCTAGAAGAATTTTCCACTTCCACCTGAGCCTAGGGGTTTAAAGTAATCTTTACCACCATATTCAACTGGATTATCATTGATTTCAACCAATTCTTCATATAATTCAGTTCCAAGCATATATTTCTTAGGTGGCTCAATTTTACCTCCAGCTGCAAGTATATCAAGCCCTGCTTTTACTTTTTCTTTTGTTGCTGGTAATTCATATATTCTTACACCAGATGCATTATTTATAGCATTTATAACAGCCATGTGGCCTCCTGACTGGAACCCTTCAGAAGCTCCTGAAGATCCAAATGGACCAAACTTGTCAGCACCTTCGTGATAGAAAACTTGAATATCATCTGGTATATCTTTAATATAAGGTACCCCACTATTTGCTATATTAGTATTCTTTTTAACATCATCATAGTTTTCAGAAAGAGCGAAACCTATGGCATGCGAAATACCACCGTAAGCCTGCCCGTTTACTGCCTCGATATTACCAATTCTTCCTACATCTGCTACGGCTACAAATTTCTCAACTGTTGTTTTTCCTGTATTTGTATCAACTGCAACTTCAGCCATATTAAGAACATATGTGAATGCTGGTGTTGGATCACCAATACCAGTGTTTGGATTAAGTCGAGTTAGACCGTCTATAACTTCATTTATATGTGTTTCTTCATATACTGTATCTATACCTTCACTTTTCATTTCATCATAATTTCTAAAAGTTCCGTCCTCTTTTCTCATTGCATCCATTAATTTATTAGCAGTAAGAATAGTAGCATGACCATTCATAAAGTGTGAACGACTTCCTGCTGACATTCCACTATCAGGACAAATTTTAGTGTCACTTTGTACAAGCCTGATTTGATTAGGAGTCAATTTAAGTGGTTTAAGAGCTTCTAGAGTTACCATTAGAGATCCTACATCCCCACCTTGACCCAGGTCTTGCCATGTATCATACTTAGTAACAGTATTATCAGGATTCAGCTCTAGCCTTACTGTTGCTTTGTCAGTTGGCCCCTCGGATACATTAAAACCTCCCCATGATAAACCTACTCCACGGCGCACTTCAGGTGTATCTTTTTCCTTAGCTTCTTTTACAGCTTTCTCATAATGAGGTTTTAGCATTTTCATCATTTCTTCCATAGGATATTTCCTGAAAGAATGACTGTTGATATTAGTTTCACCTTCACGGGCAATGTTTCTCCAGCGGAATTCAAAAGGATCTATTCCCGCTTTTTCAGCAAGCATATCCATAAGTGCTTCACTTAATGTATAAGCTTGAGGAGATCCATAACTTCTGTAGGCTGTTCCTAGATTATGATTTGTTACAGCAATACGAGAAACTCCGGCTGCATTAGGCACATTATAAGGGAAGAAAGCAAATCGTACTTGTTTGCTAATAATATCGTCGCCTCCAAAGAAGTATGCACCTTGATCGATTCCATATTCAAATTCAACTGCTGTTAATTTACCATCTTTATCACAGGAAGCCCGGCCGTTTGAATAACTTGGACGTCTCTTACCTGAGAAATGCTGATGCTCTTCATAAGTCATTGAAAGTGCAATTGGCTTTTTAGTTACTAGTGCAGCAGCAGCAGCTAAACAAAGATCTCCTGCATTAGTTGACCAACCAAAGCTGGCACCATTCGGATTCATAATAACTCTTAGTTTATCTACTGGCATACCAATAGAATCACCAATTCGACCAACAGATGAATATACCCCCTGAGACTTACATTGAATTGCTAGAAAGCCATCTTCATCAAAATATGCTTGAACTGTATCTCCTTCTATAGAAAGATGAGGCTCCCGTGTTGAATGGAAACTTCCACCTGCAATAAAAGCAGAGTTATCAATAGTATTAGATACTTTAAGTAGGTCTCCTATA
>CAJDVD010000013.1_pt1 | contig 24386 bp, 19 predicted proteins | sample 7391361 | NCBI WGS metagenome assembly CAJDVD01 (sample SAMEA7055710, study PRJEB34461) | soil metagenome | biome: terrestrial ecosystem; feature: Peninsula; material: soil | place: Antarctica | collected 2016
AAACCAGAAAGTCTTTTGGAACAGATAATTAAATCCTCATCAGATGAAAATTCCATTGTAGCAGATTTTTTTGGAGGAAGTGGTACCACAGCAATAGTTGCTGAAAAAAACAATCGCAAATGGATATTATCAGATAGTAGTCCAACATCTGGTATGATTATTAAGAAAAGGTTAGATGAAATAAAAAATAAGGAATATACTGTTTTTAGTAAAAATGTAAGCTTTAAAGAAGGAGAAATTTTCTTTAAGAGTATAGAGCTAAAACAAGCCAATAAGAGTAAATATGTTATACAGGTTATTTTTGATAAATATATTATAGATTTAGGTAAGTTTAAAATGAGCAAAACAGATAGAGAATTAGCAGAAAACATATTAAATGATGATAGTTTATCATTTATTGAATATATTTCCTTAATTTATCAAGATGAAGAAAAAAAGGAAATAATACTACAAGAGTTTTACAGAATGCCTGACAAACTGCGTATAGATAATTTAATAGATTTTTATATAAACAATGAATATTTTAATAAAAAACTATATTTTAAAACAATTGATATATTTGGAAACAAGTCATATAAAATTCTATAATGGTAAACTTTAATATTGAAATGTAGTTTTAAGTAAAACATAAAATAAAGTTTTATTAATTAATTAATTTTGAAAATAATATGTACATCCAGGTAGAAATAGGGTATCATTAGTATATATTGTAAATAACTTAAGAGGAGGACGAATAAAATGAATGAGATGAATAAAGACCCACATGATCATGTTCATGATGAGAACTGCGATCACGATCACGAAGAAATGGAAGTAATGTATCTTACATTAGATGATGATACTGAATTAGAGTGTGAAGTATTAGGAATTTTTGAAGTTGAAGATAAAGAATATATAGCTCTTTTACCTAAAGGAGAAGAAGAGGTACTGCTTTATGAATATGTGGAATTAGAAGATGAAGAATTCGACCTTTTATCAATTGAAGACGAAGATGAATTTGATTTAATATCTGAAGCTTTTTATGCTTTATATTCTGAGGAAGATCTTGAAGAATATGATTTTGAAGATGAAGAGGACGAAGAGGAAGAGGAAGAAGAAGCTGAAGAAGTAGATAATGACTAAAAAATAAATACAGGAGTACTTTGCCTACGCAGAGTACTTTCTTTGTAATTTATAAAGTTAAACTTAAGGAGCAAAAACATGAATGAAATACTTGTGTATAATACCTATTCAAAGTATTTAATGGACAAGTATGGTGAAAAGGTATATAAATTACCAGTAAATTTGCCTTTAACATGTCCCAATAGAGATGGCAAATTAAGCACTGGAGGCTGTACTTTTTGTGGAGAAGAAGGTGGAAGTTTTGAAAATCAACCTAATTTTCTAAGTGTAAAAGAACAGTTGTTAAAGAATAAGGATTTTATCGGGAAAAAGTATAAAGCTAAAAAATTTATTGCATATTTCCAGAACTTTTCTAATACTTATCAACCATTAAAAGATTTCAAGAATTATATAAATGAAGCTATGATAGATGATATAGTAGGAATTTCTATATCCACAAGGCCTGATTGTATAAATGATTCATATATGGAATTTCTTAAAGATGTAAAAGATTTACATAATATGGAAATCACCATAGAGCTTGGATTACAAACAGTAAATTATCATAGTTTGAATAAGATAAATAGAGGACATAGCCTAGCTGAATTCATAGATAGTGTAATTAGAATTAAAAAATATGGTATTAGGATATGTACCCATCTTATTTTGAATTTACCTTGGGACAATATGATAGACACTATAGAAAATGCCAAAGTACTTTCATCTTTAGGCGTAGATGAAGTAAAGCTGCATGGACTATATATAGTTGATGGAACTGCATTAGGAGAACAGTTTAAAAATGGAGAAATTGATTTGATTTCAAAAGAAGAGTATATGGAAAGAGTTATAAGATTTTTAGAGTATTTAGACCCTAAAATTGTTATTCAAAGAATAATAGGAAGAGCACCAGAAGAAAATGCATTATTTGTAAATTGGAACCAATCTTGGTGGAAAATAAGAGATGAAATAGTATGCGAGATGGAAAAAAGACAGTCTTTTCAAGGAAAATTATTTAATTATTTAGATGGTAAAGCAATAAATAGTTTAGATAAGTAATTTGTATAATGCTGTTTAATACACTTTAAAAATAATGAAAGGTTAGGTGACTGGTCATGGTTAAATTTATTTTAGGAGCAAAGGGTACTGGTAAAACAAAGTGGTTAATTGACAACGCTAACAAAGATATGAAAGAGGGAAATGGTAATATTGTTTTTGTAGACGTTGATGATAGTCATATTTTTAGTTTAAATTACAATGTTAGACTTATAAATGCCATGGAGTTCAATATATTAGATATTGAATCATTCTATGGCTTTTTGTGTGGTATTATATCTATGGATTACGACATTGAGAAAATCTATGTAGATGGTATTTATAAAATAATGACATTAAAGATTGGGGATTTGGAAAGACTATTAGAAATGTTATCCAAAATCAATGAAAAATATCATACGGATTTTTATATAAACGTAGACTATGTTATGTCAGAAATACCTGATGACTTAAAAGAATATTGTACAGAAATAGAAATATAATTTAGAAATATAAGGCAGAGTAATTCCTATCTGCCTTATATTTTTGTAAATCAATTTTTTTATATAATAGTGTTTGGAGGAAATCTAAATGTATCAAAAAGAACGATTAGATAAAATATTGTCTAATATGGGATATGGAAGTAGAAAAGATGTAAAACAATATATAAAAGAAGGATTAGTAAAAGTTAATGAATCTATTATATTAGATAATGGATATAAGGTAAATCCATATGAAGAAAGTATATTTTTCAAAGGTGAAGAAATCTTATATAGAAAGTATATATATTTAATGATGAACAAGCCTGGGGGTTTAGTTTCTTCAACTGAAGATCCACACGCAGAAACCGTAATTGACTTACTGGATGAAGAGTACTTAATCTATAAACCTTTTCCAGTAGGGCGGCTAGATAAAGACACAGAAGGCTTAATGTTGTTATCTAATGATGGTAAATTAGCTCATGAACTTTTGTCTCCTAAAAAGGGTGTAAATAAGACGTATTATGCCAAAATAGATGGTTATGTAGAAGAAAAGCATATGGGAATTTTTCAAGAAGGGGTATTACTAGAAGACGGATATAAAACTCTACCTGCAGTTTTAGAAATAATTGAATCTGATATATTTTCTGAAATATTATTAACTATCCAAGAGGGCAAGTACCATCAAGTAAAGCGTATGTTTGAGAGCATTTCTATGAGAGTTATATATCTCAAACGTGTTTCAATGGGGGATTTAGCCTTAGATTCAAATCTTGAATTAGGCCAATATAGAGAATTGACAGGTGAAGAATTAAAAATACTAAAAAAAAGGTAATAAATGTGTTATAATAATAATAGGTCAAAGACCTATGTATATAAAATCAAAATTAGAATGGGTGTATAATTTGAATAGTTTTAGAAAACAAGAAGTTTTTGATGTATTCTTTGATAAAAGATCTTCATTAATCGTACAATTTAAAAGTGGTAAAATCTCTAAAAGACAGTTTTTGGAATATAATTTCGATATGGTTAGAAAAATGAATATGAAACCATTTCTAAAAATTGATACTTACGAAAAAGGTATGTATAATTATCAATATTATAATGTACTAGCTAAGTACTATAATATGCTGGCTAAAGAAACTATAAATACTAAAAGGTATGGAAGGTATTATTCATATTATTTAAATAAGGGTAATAATTATTATCAGGAAAAGGATAAGTCAGCAGTAAGTTTGCTTCGCTTTTTAGAATTTAAAGGAGTAGAAGCATATTTTATAAATGTAGAGTCTAAATATTTAAATGATAAGCTTTATGAAGTTGTATTAGTTAATTATAAAGAGGCCATTTTCCACTCTAAAGCTAAGTGGTTTTTAGATATTTTAAAGTCTGAAGGTGTATTTATTCAAGGTAAAAAGATGTCTCTAATAGATGAGTATATTAATGAGCCATATTAAAAAACTAGCAACATAGGTTGCTAGTTTATTTTGTAATAATCTTTAATACTTCTTCTAAAGTTGAATTTTTAGGTATTTTATAAGAGCCAGACTTTAATTTAGTATCAAGCTTTAATTCTTGAGCTTTATTTACAAAATCTTTCCTGCTACTTATTAATCCATTACTTTCAAGGATATCACCAATTTTGGATGGTAGTGAACCCGGTGGTATAGTAATACTTACAGTCTCTGTACTCACTGCAGAAGGCGTATCAACCACTACAGGTGCTTCTGTAACAGGAGAATCAGGAGGAGTTTCTACATTAACCTCAGGTTCATCTGGAGGTAATTCTTCATCTACTTCTGGGTCTAATACTTCTGGCTTAATTACATTTGGATCTTTAGGAACATCTTCTCCATTAGATATTATAATATTCTTATGTGGAATATCTGTAGCATCATTGGCAAATAGTACATCTAAACGCCAGCCAATAACAAACACTACAGTAATTATAATTGCTATCATAATGATGTAATCAATTGAATCATAAATAAAATCTTTTAACCAATTAAAAAAACTTTTCACATCTTCACCTCATTAAGATTAAATCTAAATTGTAATAACAATTTATTGAATGTAGTATAATTATAACACAAGAAAAGAGAAAAGGTGATTAAACATGAAAGAAATAATAATAGATAAAAATGAAAATGAACAAAGACTAGATCGTTTTTTAAAAAAATACCTTGGTAAAGCACCTGAAGGTTTTGTACAAAAGATGATTAGGAAAAAGAATGTAAAAATAAATGGAGAAAGAGCTAAACCTGAAATTACCATTTATGAGGGAGATGTAATACAGCTATATTTATCAGATGAGACCATAGAAAAATTTATTTTAGAAAAGGGAATCATTACTTCAAATTTATTGCCACAAATTGTATATGAAGACGATAATATTATATTGATAAATAAGGAAATAGGAGTATTATCCCATGGAGCAGGAGCAGTGGATGGATTTGAAGAAAATGTTGTGGACAGTATGATTAGCTATTTAATTGAAAAAGGCGATTATGTGCCTAGAATAGAAAAGACTTTTACACCATCTATATGTAATAGATTAGATAGAAACACTTCAGGCATTGTAATTGGTGCAAAAAACTATGAAAGTTTAAAAGCTTTAAACCATGCAATTAAAAAATATGATATTAGAAGATTCTATAAGACCATAGTTAAAGGCGAAGTAAAAAAGGATTTTAAAGCTAAAGGATATTTATCAAAGGATGAAGACAGAAATTTGGTTAAAATATCATTGGGAGATTCAGACGGATCAAAGCCAATAGAAACAGATATTCATGTATTAAATACTAGAGATGATTTTTCATTACTTGAAATAGAACTTATTACTGGTAGGACCCATCAAATAAGAGGTCATTTAGCATCATTAGGCTACCCTGTAATAGGGGATAGAAAATATGGTAATAAAGATGTAAATAAAGACTTTCAAGATGAATATGGCCTTCAAAATCAGTGGTTACATGGTTATAAGATTCAAATAAATGGTTTAGAGGGTGAACTAGAATATTTAAATGGTAAAGAATTTACATCAACACCAGATAAAAATTTGGACATGATAGAAAATGTCCTTTTTAATAAATAGTGAGGTGATACTTTGAAGAAGATAAAAATCAATGTAAATGGTATAGGTGAATCAATAGTAGATGAAGGTACTTCACTACTAGAAATATCTAAACTTGTATATAAAGATGATTATAAAAAGTATTTAGGAGCTAGAATTAATAACGAAATTTTCAATTTATCTAAAAAAATAGATAAGGATTTAAACATTAAATTTATAGATAATAGAGATGTAGATGGATATAGGATATATACTAAAACTATAACTGCTGTATTTTTAATGGCTTGTAAAGAATTGTTTCCAGAAGCTAGGGTTAGAATTCAACATTTTTTGGGGCCTGGATTATATAGTGAATTAGAGAAAGGTTTTAGTATCAATTTATCTCAAGTTGGATTATTAGAAAAACGAATGAGAGAGATTATAGAATCAGATTATTCTATTACAAGAAATGTTTATAATAGAAAAGATGCTATAGATTTGTTTCAAGAGATCGGTTACGAAGACAAAGTTAGGCTATATAATTCAATAGATAGGGAAGAATTTCATATTTATGAAATAAATGATTATATTGATGCATTTCATGGGTATTTAGCACCCTCAACGGGATATGTTAAGGAGTTTAAACTAAAATATTATTATCCTGGAGTCATAATACTATTCCCTAGTAAAAAGAATAATTACGATATGAAAGTATTTAAAGAACAAAAGAAATTATCTAAGATATTTAAGGAAGCTAATGATTGGGCAACAATATTAGATTTGTCTTATGTTAGTACATTAAATGAGAAGATTGCAGATAATACTATTGGTGAAGTAATAAGAATATCAGAAGCACTTCATGAAAAGAAAATCGCTAAGATAGCAGATAATATATGTGAGGATTCTGATATCAATATAATATTAGTTTCAGGACCTACGTCATCTGGAAAAACAACATTTGCAGATAGATTAGCTATTCAGTTAAAAGTAAATGGAAAAAGACCAATAGCAATTTCAATAGATGACTACTTTGTAAATAGAGAAGATACACCACTTAATCCTGATGGGACATTTAATTTTGAAACCATTGATTCTGTGGATTTGAAACTCTTAAACAGTGATTTAATAAAATTATTAGAAGGTGAAATTATTGAACTTCCTAAATTTAATTTCATCAGTGGTGAAAGGGAAATGTCTGGAAATTATGTTAAAGTAGATAAGGATCATCCAATAATTGTGGAAGGAATACATGGATTAAATCCTAAATTAACCAGAGAAATTCCTGAGAAAAACAAATATAAGATATATATATCTGCATTAACCCAACTAAATATAGATGCACATAATAGAATACCCACTACAGATACTAGATTAATAAGAAGAATGGTAAGAGATGTAAAACATAGGGGAAATGGTCCTATCAGAACATTTGAACTTTGGTCTGGAGTTAGAACTGGTGAAGAAAAATATATTTTTCCTTTCCAAGAAGAAGCTGATATTATGTTTGACTCGGCTTTAGTTTACGAATTGGCGGTACTCAAAAAGTATATAGTTCCATTGTTGGAGGAAGTAGGTAATGATAGTATCTATTATAGTGAAGCTAAAAAACTAATAAAATTTCTTCAGTATTTTTCAGATATTGAAAATGAAGATGACATACCACCAAAATCATTATTAAGAGAATTTATATAATTTGGAGGAGCTATGGATAAATTATTGGAAGAAATTATACAGAAAAATAGCCATTTAGTAAAAGAAGGTAAAGTAGCAAGTTATATACCTGCATTAAGTTTTGCAAATCCAGAGGAAATAGGTATAACCATAATTGACAATGATGGAAAAGTCCACATTGCAGGTGATTACCATAAAAAATTTACTATTCAAAGTATATCTAAAGTATTAGCTTTGATGGTAGCTGTTATAGAATTAGGTGAGAAAAATGTATTTGAAAAAGTTGGATATAATGGAAGTTCGGAATCCTTTAATAATATAACTAATTTGGATTTACCTAATATAAATTGTCCTATTAATCCTATGATAAATGCTGGAGCAATATTAGTTACATCGCTTATAAGTGGATCTGGGGATGAAAAATTTAATAAAATATTGAAAATAATTCAAAATATAACAAATAATCATAAAATATCTTACAACAAAGAAGTTTATCAATCAGAAAAACAAACTGGAGATAGAAATAGAGCTATTGCTTATTTGATGAAAAGCCATAATATGATAGTAGGGAATGTTGACCAAATATTAGATGCATACTTTAAACAATGTTCAATTGAAATAGATACAGTAGATTTAGCAAAAATAGGATCATTTATATCTAATGGTTGTAAAGATTTAATAGATACTACTAATATCACTTCTGAAAATTTGACAAAATTATTATTAGGTATTATGTCTAATTGTGGAATGTATGATTATAGTGGTGAATATGCCATAAAAGTAGGAATTCCTTCTAAATCAGGAGTAGCGGGTGGCCTTTTGGGTGCAGTTAGTAAAAAAATGGGAATTGGTGTTTATAATCCAGTTTTGGATTTAAATGGTAATCCAATAGTAGGAATAGAAATAATGAAAGATTTGTCAGTTGCTCTAGGTTTAAATATATTTAATTAAATAATATAATCTAAAAATGTTCTTATGAAAACCATAGGAACATTTTTGTATGTATATATAATTTATATATTAGTATATAGGTTGTAAAGGAAAGGGATATATAATAAAATTAGATTTAAAAGAGGTTGAGATAATGAAAAACAATAAATTTTTATTATTAATAATAGTAATAGGAGCATTATTTTTAACTGGATGTAAAAATACTTACATAGTTGAAGATAATTATATTATAGATGATTCTAATGTTGATGATCCAATTTTGGAAGAACCCAAAATCCAGGAACCTGAAGAAGTAATTGAAATAGATGAAATTAAATTTAAATTGGATAAGATGACCATAGACGAAAAAATAGGCCAATTACTTATTGTAGGTTTTGAGGAATCAGAAGTTAATGAATCTACTATTGAAATTATTGAAGATTACAAAATAGGTGGTTTTGTATTGTTTGCCAGAAATATAATTGATGAAAATCAATTAGTAGATTTAATTAATAATCTAAAAACTTCTAATAATGAAAATTCAATTCCTTTATTCATTTCTATTGACGAAGAGGGTGGTAAAGTTAGTCGACTTCCTAAAATTTATAACAAACTACCTGAATCAAATATTATTGGAGACTATAATGACAGTCAATTATCCTATGGTTATGGAGTCATATTAGGAAAGAGATTAGATTTAGTAGGGATAAATTTAAATTTCGCTCCTGTACTAGATATTAATTCAAATGAAAAAAATCCTGTTATAGGTAGCAGAGCCTATGGAAATACAGCGGAAGTAGTAATTGATGTTGGAATACAAGTTTTAAAGGGAATTGAATCTACAGGTATAATACCTGCAGTTAAACATTTTCCAGGTCACGGAGATACATCAATAGATTCACATCTTAATCTACCAGTAGTTAATAAAAGCTTAAAAGATTTAGAACAATTGGAACTATTACCTTTTATAAGAGCAATTGAAGAAGATGTTGATATGGTAATGATAGCCCATATATTATTTCCTGAATTGGATGCTAAATATCCATCTACTATGTCAAAGATTATTGTGAATGATCTACTAAGGGGAGATTTAGGGTTCAAAGGAACTATAATTTCTGATGACATGACCATGGGAGCCATAGTAGAAAATTATACCATAGAAGATGCAACATTAAATTTTTTAAAAGCTGGAGGAGATATAGCTCTAATATGTCATGGAAAGGATAATCCTATATTAGTTATTAATCATATAAAAGATAGTATTGATAATGGAGAAATTACACTTGCTGAAATTGATGATAAAGTTTATAGGATATTAACTTTAAAAGAAAAATATAAATTAAAAGATAACATTATTCATAGTATAAATACAGAGGATATAAATGTTCAGACCCAAGAATTATTAAATAAGATTAATAAATAGGGGGAATCAGATTATGAATGTAATAGGAGTAGATTTAGGTGGAACTAGTATTTATGGTGGATTAATAAATGAAAGCGGCAAAATATTAAAAAGAGCTGAAAGAGAAACTGGAACTGGTTTAGGCAAGGGAGAAGTTTTGAATAGAATAAGTCAAGTTATTAATGAATTGTCAATTGGAGAGGATATTCATGGAATAGGTATTGGAACCCCTGGATTTATAGATTCAGAGGCTGGAAAGGTGCTATCAATAGGAGGAAATATAGAAGATTGGGCTGGAACAGATATAAAAGGCGAATTATCCAAAGTTTTTAAAGACATACCTATATTTATTGAAAACGATGCAAATGTTGCTGGGATTTGTGAGAGTTGGATCGGTGCAGGAAAGAATCTAAGTAACTTTGTAATGTTAACTTTAGGTACAGGGGTAGGAGGAGCAATTTACACCTCAAAAGAGGGGGTGTGGCATGGTCATAGTTATCAAGGAGCAGAATTAGGTCATGTAATCCTATATCCAAAGGGTAGGCCTTGTAACTGTGGTCAGAATGGTTGTGTTGAAAGATATATTTCTGGAAAAGCTGTAGAAGAATTATATAAAGAAAAAACTGGAATAGAAATGAATGGTAAAGAGATATTTAAAAACTCAGTAAATGATAAGTTATCCGGAAGTTTAATAGATTCATTTGCACAAAACTTAGCTATATATATAGTTTCTTTAAAAAATATATTTGATCCTGAAGCCGTAATAATTGGTGGAGGTGTAATAAATAGTAAGGAGTTTTGGTGGGATAAAACAGTTAAATATTATGAAGAGTATTCTAACAATCCAAGAGGAATGAAAATATTACCAGCCATATTTTTAAATGATGCAGGAATGATAGGTGCAGCTAAAGTTGTATTCGATAAAATTAGATAAAAGAGGTGATTTTATGGTAGAAAGAATTGTTTATTTTGGTCCCTTTAATAACTCTAAAAAGGAAGAACTTTTTGAAAAATCAATAGATTACTTAAGGAACAATAAGGGTGATAAGTTCTACTATTTATTACCAAACGGAGGGTTACTAAAGTCATATAGAAGAAGATTTATTGAAACACTGGAAAATTCATTTGAAATTAATGTTTTAACTTTTGATGATATTGTAAACAAAGTTGTTAAAGATTCCACAAAAGAAACTATTACTAATCCTATGAAAAATGCCTTAATAAAACACAGTTTAATAAACTTATCAGATAAAAATAAATTAGAATATTTTAAGAATGCCATTCAAATGGATGGTTTTGTTAAATCTTGCAATTCGATAATAGGAGAAATAAAAAGATCATTAGTTTCACCAGATGAATATAATGTTAATTGTCCTGATTTAGTTTCTTTTAAAGAAATGGGGAAAATATATTTAGAATATGAGAAAAATCTTCAGGAGTTTAATCTATCAGATAGAGAAAGTGATTATTTATATTGTATAGATTTACTTAAATACGATAATAGTTTTTTAGAGGATTTAGATATGATTATTATAGACCAGTTTTATGATTTTAGACCTATTGAAATGTCTATTTTAAGAGAAATCATGAAAAGTAAAGTATCCGTCTACATAAACGTTCCATTTCAAACAAGAGAAAGGAACAAGGTTGTTGAGGAAACATTGGAAAAATTAAAAGATTTAGGTTTTAAAATTCAATTTGTTTCGAAAACTGATAATAATGATTTTGAAAATCTATCATCATCTCTATTTACTGGAAAGAGACAGATAATTGATCCAATAGAGAGTTTAGAATTAATAAAATCTTATTCTATTTATTTAGAATATAAAAAAATATTTGAGGAAATAAAGAAGCATTATTTAAATGGCATATCATTGGATGATATAGGTATAGTGGTTACAAATAATTCGTATTTAGAACCACTTTTTAAAGTTGCTTTAGAAGAAGAAATTCAGCTAAATAAAACTAAAACCATATCTTTAATGGACATAGGATTAATAAGAGAGTTCTTAAATATAATTGAAAATGTTTTAATGGGAGGATCTAAAACTACTCTTATTAATAGAGTAAAATCTATATATTTTCCTATTGTAGAAAAAGGACAAGGTGAAGGTTTAGAATTTATCATAAGAAAACAAAATTATGAAAATATTGAAGAACTTAATAATCTATTATCCAGTTCTAAAAAACTAAATTTCCCATTACAATATTTTAATCCTTTAAAAGATTGTATTGCTATAACTTCAGATGAAATTAAAAATATACCTTTAATATCTACAATTGGAAATTATAAAGAAATATTCCTAAATTTATTAAAACTTTATGATATAGATAATATGATTTTATTAAAGTATAAAAAAACAGAAGACTTCATGGATTTTAACAAAGAGATTAAAGTAGTAGAAGAGTTGAGAACAATTATTATGCAAACAGAAGAACTTTCAGTAATTCAAGAGACAATTACTTTAGAACAGTATTATGAATCACTAATAGATTATTTAAGTGAAAAAGAAATAGTTGATAAAAGAGGCAATTTAAATGGTGTAAAGATATATGAACCCGTAAATGCTAGAGGATTTGAGAATGAAATATTATTTGTTGTGGGGTTATCCCAAGGAAATTATCCTAATTTAGCTAATAATAATTACTTTATGAAAGATGAAAATGGAGATTTATTAAAAAAGTTAAATATTCAATATAAAGATTATGAAAATAGATTAAACAATGAAAATTTAAAGTTTGCTTCTACTATTTCCACATGCAGGGCAAAGCTATATTTAAGCTATAGTGGAAATTCTCAAAATGATGGTCTAGGTATTCCTAGCATGTTTTTAGATGAAGTATTTACATTGTTAAAAGGTGAAAAAATAGAAGATAAATTAAAGGTTACCACTATAGATTTGGATTATTTAATTAAAGAAGATATAAACAATATTACAACTAATAGAGATTTAACAAATTATTTACTCTATAATTATTTTAATGGTAACACTTTAGATAATGAGTATTTTTATATACATAACAATTATTTCAAAGAAAAACTCTCAAGTGTAAATTTGAAACTTAAATCAGAAAACGGTAGAGTAAATAATATCTTTGATATATATAGAGGTAAATTGGATAATGAGAACATTACTTCAGATATTCATACTGCTATTGGTGACAGATCTTTTTCTATAAGTTATTTAGAATCATATAGTAAATGCCCATTTTATTTCTTTATGAATAATTATTTTAAGATTGAAGAAATGGAGAGATCCTACGAAGATTACAGTCCTATGGATATTGGAAGCATATATCATCTTTCACTAAAATGGTTTTATTTAGAATATAGCAGGGAGATAAAAAAACGAGTTATTGAAGGAACTGAGTTCCTAAACTCCCACTCTAAGGAACATTTTAAAAATTTTATAAATAAATTATTTATAGAATATGGATTTGATTTACAGCTTAATAAAAATAAAGTTATTGTAAGAAATACTTATGACAAACTAATCAAATTTATAAATGAGGATATGATAAGAATTTCAGACCCTAAAGAAAAGCTATTACCATATGAGTTTGAAAAAGAATTTGAAGATTTTAATATACATTTAGATGGACACACTATTCCTATGATTGGAATTATAGATAGAATTGATAAATTGTTATATAAAGATGCCTATGTGGTAATGGACTATAAATCTAGTTCTTATGGTAGTAGAAATATAGATCATATGAGAAATGGCTTATCATTACAATTACCTGTATATATTATGTCCAATAAAGGAAAGCCAGTAGTTGCAGGATTATATGGAATTATAAATTCTGCTAAAGTGGAGGTGCCTATAGGTATTTTGAATGGAAGTAATATAATAAGTAATCGGCATAAAGGTGCCTTAAATATTCAGCAGTGGGATGAGTTGTTAAAAATCACAGAGAAAAATATATTAAATAACATTAATGGAATTAAATCAGGAAATTTTTCAGTAAATCCACTAGAATGTTCCCCTTATTGTATTTATAAAGACATCTGTAGATATGAAAAGATACTGGAGGTGGAATAATGAAAGTTAATGAATCCCAGGAAACCGCAATTAAGACTATTAATAGAAATTTAGCTGTAAATGCAGGAGCAGGAACTGGTAAAACTAAGGTATTAACAGAAAGATATGTATATATTTTAGAAAATGGTGAATTAGATGAATATAAAGAGATAGAATCCATTGTAGCTATAACCTTTACAAAGAAAGCAACTCAAGAGATGATTGAAAGAATAAGAGGAGAGGTTAAAAAGAACTTTCACAAGGACGAAAAATGGAGAAGATATTATAGGGATTTAGAAAGAGCTAATATATCTACAATTCATAGTTTTTGTGGGAAATTACTAAAAGAAAATCCAATCGAAGCAAATATAGATCCTTTATTTGAAGTGCTTGAGGATGATACAGCTGCTAAATTATTAAAGAAATCTATTTATGAAGTATTAAACGAAAGTCTAGAAACAAATATTGAATTTATAAAATTAATGAGTTCTTTTAATATAAATAGAACAGAAAATATAATAGATGACTTTTATTCTGTATATAATAATATTAGAACTGTTGGATTGGAGTTCCAAACAGTTAAATGGATTACTATTGAACATTTGAATAGTTTGAAAGTCCAGAAAAAAGATTTAGAAGATATTAAGGAAATTATAATTTACTTAAGCAATAATATTGGCAAAGCATCAAAACTCTGTAAGATGGTATTAAATAAAGATCCTATCTGGATTCAGTTCTATAATGATGAATATGAAAAAGATGATTTATATTCTATTATTGAATATATAGAATCAAATCTAGGGACTAGCAAAAAAGAAGCGGAGCATTTTGAAAATCTTAAAAAAGCTATATCTAATATATTGAAAATAAAAGACTTTCAGTATAAACATTTATATATAATGGTATTAGACAACTTAATTTTAATCCATAAAAGATATGAGGATTTAAAGAAAAATCTAGGAGTTCTTGATTATGATGATCTTCAAATTAAAGTGTTAGAACTTCTAGAAAACAGAAATATTAGAGAGTTTTATCAAAATAAATTTAAATATTTTATGATTGATGAATTTCAAGATACAAATGAATTACAAAGGAAAATATTTTATAAATTAACTTCTAAGAATGAAAAACTAGATAGATCAAATTTATTCATAGTAGGAGACCCTAAACAGTCCATATACGGATTTAGAGGATCTGATATAGATGTTTTTTATGAATGTATTGAGGATATTAGAAATGTTACTAATGAATCTCCAATTACTATGGATATAAATTACAGAACTAATGCTGGAGTTCTAGATTTCATAAATAATATTTTTACTGATTTAATGGGAGAAAGGTATGATCCTCTTTTACCTGATAAAATATTAGATATTGATTTAAATATTGAAATTCTTGAAAATAATGACTATGAAAATTATCCGGAATTGAAAGGAAGCGAAGCTTCATCAATATATGAAGCTAATTTAATAGCAAAGAGAATAAAATTATTGGTAGACCAAAATATGTTTAACTATAAAGACTTTGCCTTACTATTTAGAGCTACAACCAGGAATTATATATATGAAGATGCATTGAAAAAGTATAATATTCCATATTTTAACAGCAGTAGTAAAAGATTTTTTTATAGGCAGGAAATATTAGATATTATCAATGGTTTAAAAGTTATAAGCAATCCTTTTGATAACATTGCAAGCATTGGATTCCTAAGAAGTCCTATGGTAGGTATATCAGACAATACTTTATATTATATTCTTAAGAATAGAAAAGAAAATATTTATAGTACTTTGTTAGAATTAGACTACACTTTAATTAATGTAGAGGAAACAAAAAAGATCGACGAAGCTATATTGTTATTAAGATATTTTTATGATAATAAAGATCATGAAAGCATAAGTTTTTTAACAGAATACTTAATCGAAAAAACCTATTTTATTGAAACCACATTATTAAAAACTAATGGAAAACAAGCTTTAGCAAATATCTATAAATTTATAGAAATAGTAAGAAATTATGAAATGGACAATAAGAATTCCTTAGAAGACTTTATAGATTATGTTGAAGAAATTAAACTAAAAAATGAATCAGAAGCAACTATAGAATCAGAAGAATCAGACGTAGTAAAATTACTAACTATTCATAAATCTAAAGGATTAGAGTTTCCAGTGGTCGTTATTCCAGAAATGGCTAGAGATAGTGGGGGGCCACTACCTAACATACTTTTTAATAAGGACTTAGGATTAGGAATAAAAATAAGTGATTGTAGAGGAATATATGATGAAATTAAAGATGGTTTAAATATTAAAAATGATGAGGAAAAAGAAAGAGTATTATATGTAGCCATGACCAGAGCAGAAAAGATGCTGATATTAGGCAATCAAGGTAAAAATAGTGGATTTAAAAAAATGATAAATCACTTAATTGACAAAACCAAATACATTCCTATCAGTTCATTGGAATTAGAGACTGAAAAAATGAACAACATAAAATTTATTGAAGAAGAGTTACTTGTATCTGCTGAGAATCATAAAGAAAATTATATACCACTTTTATTTAATATAGATATAAACAATAAGTTTGAGTCCTATAGCATTAGCCAGTATTTAGTATTTAATCAATGCAAGCGAAAGTATTATATTGATTATTATCAGGTCAGAACAGAATCCTATGGAAATCCAGATATCGATGTTGAAACATCAACTAAGTCTTCAATTATAAGTGGAATAGATAAAGGAAATATAGTTCATAAATTCGCTGAATTATATAATAGTAATATGGATCCACATGAATTATATAATGAGATTATGAATTCATTAGATTTACCTGTTTCATTAGAAAATAATTCCATTATAATGCCCTATATTAATAATTACTTAAATGTTTACAGTGAAGATTATGATGAAGCTTTTGTTGAAAAACCTTTTTATCTAAAAATAGGAAATAACTATATAAATGGTTTCATAGATAGGATTAATATAAAAAATAATGAAATAGAAATACAAGATTTTAAAACAAATAAGGTGGGAGATAAAAGTTCACTTATGGAGCAATATACTCCACAGTTACAAATATATGCCTATGCAGTTGAAAAGATTATGAATAAGATTGTAAAGAATGCTAGTATAATACTATTAGAGACAGGAGAAGTTATAAATATACCAATAGATAAAGAAAAACTATTAGAAAACATAACCAATATAGAAAATTTCATAGATTTTGTAGAAAGTAATAGTGAGATAAAAGATTATTTACAGTCTGATGATTGTCATTATTGTAAGTACAAAACAATATGTTTTTAAGGGGGATAAATATGGAAAAGTATTTAAAGCTAAAAGATGGGGTAGAGTTATGTTATAGTTACAATGTGCCTGAAAATCCAAAGGCTATAATACTAATAGTCCACGGTTTTGCAGAACATATGCGTAGATACGATTATGTAGTAGATTATTTTGTTTCAAATAATTATGGAGTTTACAGGTTTGACTTAAGAGCACATGGAAAATCTAAACCTACACTAGGACATATAGATGACTTTATGGATTTTGTAAGTGACACTGACCAAATGATAGATCTAATCCATAAAGAATATAATAAGTCTGAAATTTATATGTTAGGCCATAGTATGGGAGGTCTTATTACGGCTTTATATGGAATAGAGCATCCAGAAAAATTGAAGGGTCAAATATTCTCAGGAGCAGCACTGAATACTTTGCCATCAGCCAAGGGTTTCAAAGGATCCATAATTGGTTTAGGAGCAAGTCTTTTTCCAAAGATGCAAATGAAAAATCCAATTAATGAAGATCTATGCACTGTGAAACAAGTATATGAAGATTATATTAGTGATCCATTAATACTTAAGAAAGCTTCATTTAAGTTTTACGATGAATTTTTAAATAATGGAATTGTTAATTTACAAAATAATATAAAAGACTATAATCTTCCTTGCCTTTTAACACATGGAGGAGGGGATAATATATCTCCTAAACAAAATAGCCTTGACTTTTACAACAATATTTCATCGGAGGATAAAGAATACAAAGTTTATGAAGGACTTTACCATGAAATACTTAATGAAAGTGATAAAGACCTTGTATTAAAAGATATGGTAGATTGGCTAGATGAGAGATTATAGAACTATTTTAATTAAAATATATGCTATAAAAATCTAAAGGATAGGAATTTCAAATTCACTATCCTTGATTTTTATAGATTAAAGCTATGGGAGGTATAAATGAAAGGGATTAAATTACCTAAAGAATTTCTTATGGGTAGTGCAACTGCAGCAACCCAAATAGAAGGCGGTGATAGGAATAGTAACTGGTACCATTGGTCTCTTCAAGGCAAGATTGCCAATAATGAAAGTTCTATAACTGCTGCAGATCACTATAATAGGGTAGAAGAAGATATAAATCTTATGAAAACTATGAATCATGATACTTATAGAATGAGTATTGAATGGAGTCGTATTGAACCAGAGGAGGGCAAATGGTCCCAAGAAGGAATAATTCATTATCAAAATGAAATCAAATCTTTAATAAAAGCAGGAATAAAACCATTAATTACACTGCATCATTTTTCTCACCCTCAGTGGTTTGAAGAACTAGGACAGTGGACAAATAGAGATAGTGTGGAATATTTTTTGAGATTTACTAAAAAGATAGTTTCCGAAATAGGGCATGATGTGAACGAATATTGCACTATAAACGAACCCAATGTATTCGTAATGGATACATTTATGGATGGAAAATACCCTCCAGGCAAAAAAGATGATATTGTATCTTATTTTAAAGCCTCAAAGAACCTTATTTTAGCTCATCTAAAGGCATATAAAGCTATTCACGAGCTTCGAAGTGAAATGGGACACGATGACACACTTGTTGGAATTGCAATGCACCTTGCTTACTTTGAAGTGTTTAAGCCTAAGTTACTTACTAATATAAGCAAAAAACTTATGGATTATTCTTTTCATCAATTGTTTTTAAATGGAATGATAGAAGGTCACTTAACATTTCCAATAGGATTAGGATATCCATTAGGAAAGGGATTATATTGTGATTTTTTAGGTGTAAATTATTATTCTAGACATTTAATACATTCTTCTAACAATCCTTCAATGTTATTTGGTGAAGTAAAAGTTCAGCAGGGATTACCTGATGAGATGATAAATGACTTAGGGTGGGAAATATATCCAGAGGGATTATATAAAGTAACTAAGAAAGTTTATGAAAAGTACAAGCTGCCTATTTATATTACAGAAAATGGTATTCCTGATGCTAAAGATATAAAAAGAGCAAAATTTATTTATGATCATATGATTCAAATAATAAATTTGATAAAAGATGGGGTAGATGTAAAAAGATATTATCATTGGTCTCTATTAGATAATCTAGAATGGAATGATGGATATTCTCCTAGATTTGGATTAATAGAAGTGGATTATAATACGCAGGAAAGAACTATAAGAAATAGTGGATATTTTTATGGAGAATTATGCAAGAATAAAGAAGTTACCAGTGCAATGATAGAACAATATTTGTAATGAGAGATAAATAAATACCAAGGAGGTGCTATATGAATAAAATATCAAATAGAAATAAGTGGACCTATAGTATAGGGTGTATTGGTAGAGATATGGTTTTTATATTAGTAGCTATGTTTTTATTACCTTATATTCAATACACTATGAACCTAACTGTAGCTCAGTTTAGTGCTATATCTGCCATTATGATTTTTTCAAGGGTTTGGGATGCCATTAATGATCCTATGATGGGCATGGTTATAGAAAATGCCAGGTTTAAAAGTGGTAAATTTAGACCTTGGATTTTAATTGGTGGTGTAACTAACTTCTTAGCAACCATACTATTATTTATAGTAAGACCTAGCGGATGGGCCTTTGTATTATTCTTTGGGATTGCATATATAGCATGGGGAATGACTTTTACAATTAATGATATTTCTTATTGGTCATTATTACCTACCTTGGCCACAGATAATGAAGAACGGAATGAATTAACTAATCTTGTATTAATATTTGCTAGTATTGGTCAGTTTATTGCTGGAGGTTTAATTCCAATTCTAGTTACAGGTAATGCAGTTAAAATGTATAAAATAATAGGTATAACTATCTCATTTATATTTTTAGCCTTTACTTTTTTAACTTATTTTGGTGTTAGAGAAAATACTGATTTAGCTAGAACACAAGAAAAAGTGGATCTAAAGAAAATGTATAGTATATTATTTAAAAATGATCAATTAAAAGTTGTAGCTGTTGCTTTATTATTACATACCATAGCAATAGAACTATTTTTAGCTTTTGGTATAAATTTCTTTTATTTTGAATTTGGTTATGGTGGCATACAACTAACTATATTCACAGTGTTTTTTGCATTAGGTACTTTAGCAGCACTGGGAATATTTCCATTATTAACTAAGCACTTCAAGAGAATGGAAATAATAAAAATTGGAACTATTATATCCATCATAGGATACCTCATATTCTTATCCTTAGGATATATTATTCCTATGATAGAAATAATACTATATGGTTCAGCCTTTCTTATATTTTTTGGGTTAAATCTGTTTTTTGTGGTCCTAGTAGTAATGACTGCCAATGTTATAGAGTACAATGAAATTAATACTGGAGAGCGTAACGAAAGTATTATATTTTCAATAAGGCCATTTATGACTAAATTAGGAGCAGCAATTCAACAGGGCATAATAACACTAGTATTAGTCTTATCTGGTATTTTTGTTTACTCACAGAAAGTTGCAGAACTTGAAATTCAAAAATCTCAAGGGTTAATAGATAATATAACAACCCAAGCTAATGCCATATTATCTAATGCTACTCCACAGATGTTACTATTACTCAGAATTGGTATGGGATTAATTCCTATGCTAAGTATTATAATTGCATATTTATTAATAAAGCAAAAATATATAATATCAGAAGAAAAATACGATAAGATTTTATTAGAACTAGAAAACCGTAGCTTATAATTGAACTTCTAATAAATATAAGGAGGTAAATATGTTAAAAAGAACTCATATTAATTATGATTGGAAATACTCTAATGATTTTAAACAGGAGTATATTGGAATAAGTTATGACGATAGCTCTTTCCAGACCATAAATATTCCTCATTCTAATATTACAACACCATATAATAATTTTGATGAAAAGATATATCAATTTGAATCTTGTTATAGGAAAAAAATTTGGATTGATGAAACGAATAAAGATGAACGAGTATATATAAAATTTGAAGGAATAATGAATTATTCGAAAATTTATCTGAATGGAGATTATATTGGAGAACATAAGGGAGGTTATACACCTTTTAGACTAGATCTCACAGATTCAATTCTAATGAATAGCAATAATGTATTAGTAATCTATGTAGATTCTGTTGAGAGACCAGACTTACCTCCCTATGGTCATGTTGTAGATTATTTGACCTATGGAGGTATATATAGAGAAGTTAGTTTAGAATATTGTAATAATACACATATAGAAACCTTAGGAATAAGACCAAAAGATCTATTAACTAATAAACCTAAACTATTTCTAGATTTGTATATAAACAATCAAAACCAAGAATCTAAAACTATAAATTGTAGATTTAGTATATTTGAACATGAGAAATCCATATATGAATTTAATAGAGATTTAAGTTTAAATGTATTAATAAGTGAAAAGATAACCATAGAAGAGAGTTTAAGTGGAATATTTAAACAGATTAAACTTTGGGATATAGAGGTACCAAATTTATATTATTTAAAAGTTGAAATAGTAGATGATAATGTTATTATAGATAAACATTATATACGTTTTGGTTTTAGAGATATAAATTTTACTAATAAAGGGTTTTATTTAAATGATAAAAAAATAAAGCTTCAAGGTTTAAATAGGCACCAATCCTTTCCATATGTTGGTTATGCAATGCCCAAAAATGCTCAATATAAAGATGCAGAAATCCTTAAATACGAATTAGGAGTAAATCTAGTAAGACTGTCTCATTATCCACAAAGCAATCACTTTATGGACCGGTGTGATGAAATTGGATTGATGGTATTTGATGAAATACCAGGATGGCAACATATAGGAGATGAACAATGGCAAAACCATTCTATTAATAATGTTAGAGAAATGATTCTAAAAGATATGAATCATCCATCTGTTATTATTTGGGGTGTCAGGATTAATGAATCACAGGACCTAGATGAATTTTATATAAAAACTAATCAGTTGGCTCACCAGCTTGATGATTCCAGACCTACTGGTGGAGTGAGGAATATTATGGAAAGCAATTTACTTGAGGATGTATATACCTATAATGATTTCGTTCATACTGGAAATAACCAAGGGCTTGAAAAGAAAAACAAAATTACTAAAACTGATAAACCATATATGGTAACTGAATATAATGGTCATATGTTTCCAACAAAGAAATTTGATAATGAATCCCATAGAGTTGAACATGCTTTAAGGCATTTAAACGTTATAGAAGCCATGCAAAGAGAAGAGGACATATTAGGAGCTATTGGATGGTGTATGTTTGATTATAACACTCATAAGGAGTTTGGTAGTGGAGACATGATTTGTTATCATGGGGTAATGGATATGTTTAGAATACCTAAAGATGCAGCCTATGTATATAGTTCTCAACAAAATAATAAGCCTATTATGCATATAGCAAGTTCATTAAACATAGGTGAATATAAGGGATCATTATTAGAAGATATATATGTATTTACTAATTGTGACAAGATCAAGCTTTATAAAAATGAACAATATATAGATAGTTTTTACCCTAGGAAAGATATTTATCCAAATGTTCCTTTTCCACCAATTATTGTGGATGATTTAATTGGTGATGCAATTAAAGAAAATGAAAAGTTTTCAACCACTGATGCTAAAATCGTTAAAGACATTTTAATTAATGTAAGCAAAAATGGAATGAATTTAAGTTTATCTGATAAATTAAAGATGGGATGGATATTCTTTAAGTATAAAATGAATATGGCTCATGCTGAAGATTTGTATACAAAGTATTTTGGCGGTTGGGGAGATGCTTCTACTAATTATAGATTTGAAGCATATATTGGGGAGGATTGTGTATTGAATACAACTAAAAGTCAAATTTCTAAACCTAAGTTATTAGTTACAGTAGACGATAATTCATTAGTTGAGGACATAACCTATGATACTACAAGAATAATTGTTAGTTTATTAGATGATAATGATAATCAGATTATCTATGCCAATGATACATTTTCAATAGAAACAAAGGGTCCAATTGAAGTAATAGGGCCAAAAGTACTATCTCTTATTGGTGGTTCCATTGGATTTTGGATTAAAACAACAGGAGATACTGGCAATGCAGTAGTTAAAATTACTTCAGAACGATTTGGAATTTCTGAAGAAACTATTAAAGTAATTAAATTAAATAGTATACAATCATAAATATAAGAGAACCTTATTAATAAGGTTCTCTTATATTTATATTATATTGTTTATTATCTAGTCTAATTGAAATTGAAAACCCTGACTTCTTATAACATTTAACATTTTAGACCTGTTCTCATTAGGATTTTGAAGTATTCCAACTACTTGTTTACTAAATGAATCTAAAGGTTTATCTGCATTTCTTAAATCATAGTAAGTTTTCATCTCTTCATCATATTTTTTTATAGATTCTAGGTAATTATCTTTTATACAGTATTTATTATTAAAAATTTTCATAGAAATATCCATTCTAGGTTTTAAAGCCGGTTCCTGATCTGGATATCCAAAACCTAAGCCTACTATTGGAAAAGTTAATTTTGGAAGTTTTAATATTTCTACCATCTTAGATGTATCATTTAAAATGCTACCAAAATAAACAGCTCCCATATTTAAAGATTCTATAGCTGTATACATATTTTGAGCTGCCAAACAACCATCAGTGTAACCTTGGAAAAATCTATCCATATCTGCTTTAGAATCTAGCTCTTGTAACATTTCTTCTGAAATTTTAGCATTTCTAAATACATCAACTATAAATATTAATAATTCTGGAACATCATTTACATAATCTTGTTTACACACCTTTGATATTTCATCTAAAATCTCTTCTTTTATGGCGATATTTTTAAATTTTCTTATTGTTCTATGTTTCAATTGATTCTCTATTGTTTTATTCATTAAATCATCCTCACTTTTTATTGGTTTAATATTTATAATGCAATTTATTTAATATGACTTACAATATTCTTTTTTTTCCATGCCTATCTGCCATAACTCCTAATAATGGAACAAATATACCTACAGCAGAGTAGCCTAGATTAAATAGTATAACACTACTATCTGGAATATTAAAATAAGTTGCCAAATATGGTGCCAAGGGATCTATCAAATTCATTTCCATAACGATTATAAATTGAATGATAAAAGTTGTAAAGAACATTAAAAAAGTATTCATAATTCCTTCTGAAGTTAAATTTAAGTAAGATATTAAAAAAATTATATTATTATTTAATATATTGTAGCATACAATGAAGATTTATTGTTTTTAATAATTTATAAGATTTGTGAAAAGGTTTTTTAGATTTGTGAACTTTTAGTAAATTTTTTACTAGATATTATGCATATTTTATTAAAATATTGACTAATAGATTAAAAAGCGCGAATAGTTTGAAAATTAACTTTACTA
>CAJDVD010000034.1_pt1 | contig 24089 bp, 18 predicted proteins | sample 7391361 | NCBI WGS metagenome assembly CAJDVD01 (sample SAMEA7055710, study PRJEB34461) | soil metagenome | biome: terrestrial ecosystem; feature: Peninsula; material: soil | place: Antarctica | collected 2016
GGTGACTTAAATGGGATCATAGAGAAATTGGATTACTTAAAGGAGCTGGGAATAGATATTATATGGCTATCACCAATTTATGACTCTCCAAATGATGATAATGGTTATGATATTCGAGACTATCAGAAAATTATGGCTGAATTTGGTACAATGGAAGATTTTGACAAGCTACTTTCAGAAGTACATTCTAGAGGGATGAAATTAATCATGGACTTAGTGGTAAACCATTCATCTGATGAGCATTATTGGTTTCAAGAAGCCTTAAAGAATCCTGATTCACCTTATAAAGATTATTATATATGGAAAAAATCTAAAGATGACAATCCTCCTAACAATTGGAATTCCTTTTTTAGTGGACCAGCATGGAACTATTATGAAGAAACAGATGAATGGGCACTTCATCTATTTTCAAAAAAACAAATGGATCTTAATTGGGAAAATGAAGATTTAAGAAAAGAAATACACAGGATGATAAATTGGTGGTTAAATAAGGGAATAGATGGATTTAGACTAGATGTTATAAATTATATATCTAAGGAAGAAGGCTTGCCTGATGGAAATGAAAGTATTGGGAAAATGATGGGGTTTTATGGAATAGAACATTATTTCTATGGACCTAATCTACATGATTACTTAAAGGAACTTAAAAATGAAGCATTTAATAATTTTGATGTATTAACTGTAGGAGAAACCCCAGGAATAGGATTAGAAATGAGTCGATATATGACCTCAGAATCTAGAGGAGAATTAGATATGATATTTTCCTTTGATCATCTTGAAAATCCAGGCAAAGTAAGATTTGATGGCTATGAATACGATTTAAATTATTTGAAAGAGTATTATACAGACTGGATAGAAAACTATGGTAATGATTGTTGGATGAGTTTGTTTATTGAAAATCATGATAACCCAAGAATGATATCGAAAGTTAATGGGGACTTAAAATATAGAGATAGATTAGGAAAACTATTAGCTATGATTCAGCTCACCCTAAAAGGAACACCATTTATTTTCCAAGGGCAAGAATTAGGAATGATAAATAAAGACTTTTCAAACATAAGCCAATTTAAGGATGTAGAGAGTTTAAACCATTACAATGAACTATTACCTAAGATTGGTGAAGAGAAAGCCTTACAAGTCATAATAGATGGCAGTAGGGACCATGCAAGAACTCCTATGCAATGGAATACAGATTTAAATGCAGGATTCTCAGAAGGGGAGCCATGGATTTTTACAGATGATGACTATAAGGATTACAATATAGAAGATGGATTAAAGAATCCAGATTCGATTATTAACTTTTACAAGAATTTAATAGCAATACGTAAATCTGACAAGGTCCTTGTATATGGAGAATTCATAGTGACAACAAAGAAAGAGAAAGATCTATTTTGCTATTATAGAGAATATGAAGACCAAAAATATTACGTAGAATTAAATTTATCTGCTAAATCTATTAATCGTCCTAGGGATATAAATAATTATAAATTAATACTATCTAATTATAAAAATAGTGAAAATAATTTAAGAAAATATGAAGCTAATTTATACAAATGTAATTAAATAAGCATAAATAAAAATCCTAGGCATTATACATTGCCTAGGATTACATTATTCAAGTACTTTTGGGCTACTTTCTTAGCTTCACGCATAAAGTCTAAATCTGTAGGAGGATTATCCATTTTATAAGTAGGGAAATATCTAGTGAGGTGCAAAGGAATATCCACATTAATATTAGCTAGAAACTTTGCTATGCTTTCTACTTCTTCTAAATTATCATTTTCACCTGTGACTAAAAGTGTTGTTACTTCCACATGAGTAGATCTTCCTGCAATTTCTATGGTTTTCAGCACAGGCTCTAACCTGCCACCACATATTTCATTATAGTATCTATTATTAAATCCCTTTAAGTCTATATTCATGGCATCTACATAAGGTAGAAGTTGTTTTAATGGTTCTTCATTTATGAAACCATTGGTAATCAAAACTACATCTTTATTAGGGTCCATTTCTTTTAATAACTTAGAAACTTCATAAACGTATTCATACCAAATACTAGGCTCATTATAGGTAAAGGCAATACCTATTGAATCTTTTCTTTTTAGTATCATATTTATCAATTGTTCTGGTGTCACAGAATCACTAATTCCCCTAAATTCTTCTATTTGAGCAATTGTATAATTTTGACAAAAGCTACATTTTAAATTACAACCAAAGGTACCTACAGAAAGTATAGATGTACCAGGTTTATAGAAATATAGTGGTTTCTTTTCAATAGGATCCATGGAAATAGAAGTTATTTCCCCAAAATTAATGGTAAAAAGCTCACCATTGATATTTTTTCTTACATTACATATGCCTAAGTCTCCATCATCAATAACGCAATAATGAGGACATAAAACACAGTGTACTTTTGTATCCTTTAACTTATTATAGTACATAGCTTCTTTATTCATGGGAATTCTCCTTGTATCGTGTTACCTTAAACCTTTCTATTGAATAAGTTTCATCATCTCTGATTCCAGCCTTTTGCTTCGTAATAAGGATTTGGTAGTCTATTGTATCTACCCCTTCTAAATTTGGAAGGAGTAATCCTTTTTTATGACCAGATGTTAGAATTATACCGTATTGTTTGGGGTCAAGATCATTTATTGTTGCTGGCTCTGGACTATCTAGTATATCTACTGAATAATTAATGTCTTTTAATTCTTCTATCTCTACCTTTCTAAACCTAGGATCATATAAACCTGCTTCAATAGAGTTTCTAATTATTTCCTCGTATATAGAATTTGTAGTAGGAAAAATTGTACCTATACAACCTCTTAAAGAACCATCCTTATATAGAGTAACAAAAACACCCTTTTTATGATTTTTCATATCATCTATTATATAATCTGGCATATTATCTAAAGTTTTACCAGTTTCTAAATAATGAGTAAGATTATCTTTAGCAAGTCTTACATAAGGATTATCTTTCTCAAATTTATCTATTTGAAATTTCATAACTCCATACCCAACACCAAAAGCATCCTCATAACTTAAAAGTTTACCTTTAAAATCTATTTTATCCATAGCTCCAAGTAAGATTAAAATAGATCTCATACCACATTCCCCTGCATTTTCTACTATATCTTTATCCATATGCAATATAGAGTCAACATCCCCTGCCTCTAAAAGACTTATAATATTTTGATCAAATATTGGGCCATCTGGGTTAAAGCCATAAGGACCACTGTCTTTTAATCTATGTGACAGATCTCCGCTGGCAATTAGTATTGCATCCTTATCTTTTGAAGCTTCATAAACCAACTTTCCAAATTTGTAAAGATCATCATCGGATAATGGGGCATAGGTAATATGAACTATATTGTAGTCCATGTAATACTTATCAATGAAATATAAAGGAACCGTAGTTCCATGGTCCAATTTAAAAGAGCCACTATGTGATGTTAAAAATTCTTTATCAGCTTTTACTACTGAAATATTATTTTCTACAGCTAAATCATATATAGAGTCAGTTAATTCTTGATTAATTTTCTTGTTAAATCCCACAACAGATGCTCCAAATTGTCCTAAATCTCCTGTTATATATTCACCATATAATAGAGAAATAGCATCTCTAAACATTGTTCCATGAGGACTTATTATAATAATAGTTTGTGGAGCCTTCTCCCCAATCTCTTGTGCCAATTCATCCATACTATTATAAGTAGATTGAATCTTTTTCACTTCATCTTTTCCTACTTCAGGAACCACTATAGGTGGGTGAGGGAAAAGATAAAATCCATTGATAGTCAAAATGAACACCTCCAAATATTTTTTATACTACTATTTATATACTTACCCTAAAACAGAGTCTTATATTCTGACAAACTTATGTAAAACATTGGTAAATTGGGTAACAATTAGATAGAGTGTATATAGGACAATCTAGTATTTATGATAAAAAACAGGGAGGAACAAAAATGGTGGATATAAAAGAATTAGAACCTAAAAAAGTTTTTCATTGGTTTTATGAATTGAATCAACATCCGAGATGTTCAGGAGAGGAAAAGCAGGTAAGTGATTTTCTAGTAAATTTTGCTAAAGAAAGAAATTTAGAAGTTTATCAAGATGATATATTAAATGTTATTATTAAAAAACCAGGAACTGTAGGATATGAGAATTTTGATCCTATTATAATTCAGGGGCATATGGATATGGTCTGCGTTAAAGGTAATAATAGCAATCATGACTTTGCAAAGGATCCAATAGAAATGATAGCAGAAGGAGATTTTCTAAGAGCAAATGATACATCACTAGGTGCTGATGATGGAATAGCTGTAGCATATGCTTTAGCTTTATTAGACTCAGATGATTTAAAACACCCTCCTTTAGAAATATTAATTACTACAAATGAAGAAACTGGAATGGATGGAGTTCATGGACTTAGTAATGAAAATCTTAAAGGTAAAACACTACTTAACATAGACTCAGAAGAAGAAGGAGTATTTTTGGTAAGTTGTGCTGGTGGTGCTGTAAAATATACTAAATTTAAGGTAGAAAAAGTTGATAAAAAAGGTAAAGGTTTAGAGATTAAAATATCTGGGCTTAAGGGTGGACACTCAGGCATGGAAATTATAAAACAAAGAGCCAATGCCATTAAACTTATGGGAAGAATATTAGATAAATGTAGAAGAGAAGATAGAATAACACTTGCAGAAATAACAGCAGGAACCAAACATAATGCAATAACTAATATTGCTAAAGCAAGTTTCTTAGGTGAAAACATAGAAAATCTTAAGAAAGTTATAAAAGATTTTGCTCTAGAGTTAAAAGAAGAGTATAGAGTAGAAGATCCAGACCTGTGCATAGAAGTTAAAGATATAGATATGGAAAAAACTTATAAAGAAGAACTATCAGACAATATAATTGATTATATTTTCATGATTCCAAATGGAGTTCAGTACATGTCTAGAGATATAGATGGACTTGTACAAACAAGCTTGAATAATGCCATTATTGAAGAAAAAGATGGAATAATAGAGATTACTACTTCAGTTAGATCTGCTTCAGCCAGTTCATTAAGAGAGATTCTAAATGTTCTTGAGTTAATTGCTAAAAGAACTGGAGCAATATCTGAAGAAAAAGGAAATTATCCAGCATGGCAGTACAATGAAGCTTCTAAGATTAGAGATAAAGCCTTAGAAGTTTTCAAAAACACATTAAATAAAGATGCAGAAGTTAGCGCAATACACGCAGGTCTTGAATGTGGATTATTAAAAGAAATTTTACCAGATACTGACATGATTAGTTTTGGACCAAATTTATTTGATGTCCATACTGAAAAAGAACATATAAGTATTTCATCAGCTGAGAGAATGTGGAAATTTCTTGTAGCACTATTAGAAAGTATGAAATAGATAATAAATAAAATGCCACATTAGGATAATATAAATCCTAATGTGGCATTTTTATGCATATATTTTTTTTCAATCCTCAAACCACCTATGGTTGGTTAAATCTAATAAAGTCTATTATACTATACCTATATATGATAATCTAATAGTGGTTCATTAAATTATTAAGAAGTGAATTAAGAGAATTCTATTAATGTTTATGATGCAGATTTAATAGATGAAAGGTTGATCATATGAAAAAAACTAATGGTTTTATTTCTGTAATAGTTTCTGGTATTATATTTGGATTAATGCCATTGTTTGTTAAAATTATTATTAATAATGGCAGTAACACAATAAGTTTAGTTTTTTATAGATTTTTATTTGCAATCCCTTTGCTAATTTTGATTAATTTAAAATTGAAAATTGATTTAAGAATAACAAAAGATGAATTTAAAGATTTAGCTTTTATTTCCTTATTTGGTTATGCTCCAACTGCAATATTGTTATTTTTATCCTATGGCTACATACCCACAGGATTAGCAACCTCTCTACATTTTATATATCCTATTTTAGTAACTGTAGGATCCGTAGTTTTTTACAAAGAAAAATTGAATCCTAAAAAAGCTATATCTGCTATTTTATGTACTATTGGGATTTTCTTATTTCTAAATGAAATAAGTATTTCTAAAGATAATTTTATGGGTGTTATATTAGCATCTTTATCAGGAGTTACCTTTGCTTACTATTTAATAAAGTTAGAAAAAAGCAATTTAAGACTGATGCCTACTTTTAAAATGATTTTATACTTATCTACGATTTCTTCATTGGCTCTACTTGCTTATGGTTTAGTAACACAATCTTTGACTATAAAAATAACAATTGGAGCTGTTTCATTACTACAGATAGGAGTAAAATTCATAGGTGCTCAAAATGCATCTATATTAAGCACTACTGAACCAATAACCAGTGTAATAATTGGGGTTACCTTATTGAATGATGATATTAATGCAAAAATAATATTAGGAATATTGTTAATAGTTTTATCTGTAATTTTGATTAGCATACATCCAAAAGTTAAAAGAGATATAGTTCAGTGATTATAAGAAGAATTTTATTCAGGAGGATATTATATGAGAATTGCTATTGTTGGATATGGTGGGGTAGGAAAATCACTAGTAGAATTATTAAATGATAAAACAGAATATCTTTTTAATTATATTATTGGTTCTAAAGGTGGAATCTATAATAAGAATGGTATAGATATGGATAGAATAATAGAATTTACAAAAACAGAAAATGATTTAAGTAAATATCCAGACTATGGAAGCAAAGATGTAAATTTTGAAATGTTAATTCATAATAATGATGTAGATTTCTTAATAGAAATGACCCCTACAAATATAGAAACTGGAGAACCGGGTTTAACTCACATTAAAAAAGCTTTAGAAAATAAGATTAATGTAGTAACCTCTAATAAAGGGCCTATTCTATTAGAATATAAACAATTGAAAAATATTGCTACTAAAAATAATGTAGATTTAGGCATTGGTTGTACCACTGGGGGGGCATTGCCTACAATTGATAGCGGAATAATTAATATGGCAGGTGCTGAAATTAAAAGTATTGAAGGCATATTAAATGGTACTACTAATTTTATTTTAAAAGATATGGAAGATAATGGTACTACATATTTAGAATCACTTAAATTAGCTCAGGAACTAGGAATAGCAGAAACAGATCCAACACTTGATGTGGAAGGATGGGATACAGCTACTAAGTTATTAATATTAACCAATATATTAATGGATGTGGACAAAAGATTAGATGATATAAAAGTAGAAGGTATAACTAATATAACCACCGAAGATATACAAAATGCTAAAATAGAAAAGAAAAAATATAAATTAATAGGTAAAACTATAAATAACAATGGTATAATATCCATTATCGTTAAACTAGAAAAGTTAACTATTGAAAATCCACTTTATATAGTAAATGGAAGCAACAAGGCTGTCACATACACCTCTGATACATTAGGAAATCTAACAATAATTGGTGGAGCTTCAGGTTTAAGAGGGGCTGCAGCATCTATATTGAGAGATATTATAAATATTAATAGAAAATACATAAGGAAGTGATATCTTGTTTTACTTATTTTTAGCGATGCTATGCAGCGCAACCATTGCTATGATTTTTAAATATACTGAAAACACAAATTCAAATAGATACTTAATTACTAGTGCAAACTATTTTGTAGCTTTCTCAATAAGTTTATTCTTGCCCTATGGAAGTATTTGGTGGGGTATTATAGTTGGAGGTATTTCTGGATTCTTTTTCTTTTTTTCTTTTATTTATTATCAAAAAAGCGTAAAAGAAAATGGAGTAGGTATATCAGGTACTTTTGCTAAGCTAGGAATTTTAATTCCAATGATCTTTTCTATCATATTATGGAAAGAATTTCCTACTAATTTTCAGTGGATTGGAATTGCTTTATCACTTGTATCGATTATCATAGTAAACTTGTCTCCAAAAAGTATGGAAAAGTTTGATTTTAAACCTACTATTATACTCTTATTCATATTTGGGGGTATGGCAGAGTTCTCAAATAAAATTTACCAGCAATATGCTTTAAATCAATATAAAGATATGTTTTTATTTGCCATATTCTTTGTAGCCTTTTTAATTAGTTTGTTTTTTACATTACAAGATACTTCAAAAATTAATAAAAGAGATATATTAACAGGAATGGCAGTAGGAATACCAAACTTGTTTTCTTCCTTCTTTTTAATTCTTTCACTGGATACATTAAAAGCATCCATAGCATTTCCTATATACAGTGCAGGTAGTATAGTGTTAATTAATATAGGTGGTTTGCTAATTTTCAAGGAAAAAATCTCTAATAAAAACAAAATTGCCATTGGCCTCATAATAATAGGGTTAATATTAATTAATATATAATCTAATTTTAAATCAAAGGACTTCATGCATATCATTTGCATAAAGTCCTTTTTTATTGAATACTTAAAATTAATTTAGGGTATAAATAGTATGCAGTAAAATAACTTATTTAATGAAAGGATGAGAGATATGGATTTAAACAAATTTACTCAAAAGAGTATGGAAGCAATACAAGACTCCCAAAATATCGCTATTAAAAATGGTAACCCTCAGTTGGAAGAAATTCATATTCATTATGCACTCTTATTCCAACAAGATGGATTAATACCACGAGTAATTAAGTATATGGGAGAAAATATTAATTTACTAAAAGCAGATGTGGAAAGAGAAGTAGAAAAGCTACCTAAACAATCAGGTGGAGGTGGATCTATTTATCCTAGTAGAATTTATACCAAGATTCTATTAGATTCAGAAGATGAAGCTAAAAGATTTGGAGATGAATATGTAGGAGTTGAACATATTTATTTAACTCTCCTTAAAGCCAAGGATACTTTGTCAGAAAAAATATTTAAAAAATATAGTATAAATCAACAGAAATTTTTAGAAGCACTTAAGAAAATTCGAGGTAGTCAAACTATTACAACAGATAATCCGGAATCAACCTATGAGGCTCTTAATAGATTTGGTATCAATTTAGTTGAAGAAGCCAAATCTGGCAAAATTGATCCAGTAATAGGTAGAGATAATGAAATTAGAAATGTAATTAGAATATTATCTAGAAGAACTAAAAATAATCCAGTCCTAATAGGTGAGCCTGGTGTAGGTAAGACAGCCATTGCGGAAGGATTAGCTCAAAGAATAGTAAATGGAGATGTACCAGAAGGATTAAAGGATAAAACAATATTTGCTCTTGATATAGGGGCATTAATAGCTGGTGCAAAATACAGAGGAGAATTTGAAGAAAGATTGAAAGCTGTATTAGCAGAAATTACAAAATCAGAAGGCAAGATCATATTATTCATAGATGAACTTCATAATATAGTAGGAGCAGGTAAAACAGAAGGTGCTATGGATGCAAGTAATATGTTAAAACCAATGCTTGCTAGAGGTGAAATCCGTACTATTGGTGCCACAACATTAGATGAATATAGAAAATTTATTGAAAAGGATGCTGCACTTGAAAGAAGGTTTCAAAAAGTATTAGTAACAGAACCTACTGTAGAAGATACCATATCTATCTTGAGAGGTTTAAAAGAAAGATATGAAATCTTTCATGGCATTAGGATTTCTGATGGGGCAGTAATTGCTGCGGCTACACTTTCAGATAGATATATTAGTGATAGATTTTTACCAGATAAAGCAATAGATTTAATGGATGAGGCTGCTGCAATGATAAGAACAGAAATAGACAGCAAGCCATTAGAAATAGATGACACTGACCGTAAAATATTACAACTTGAAATTGAAAAAGAAGCATTAAAAAAAGAAACTGATGAAGCCTCAAAAGTTCGTTTAGAAAAGTTAAAAAAAGAATTAGCTGATTTAAAAGAAAAGAGTTTTATATTGAATGACAAATGGGAAGAAGAAAAAAGTGGTTTAACGAAAATTAAGAATATTAAGGAAGAGATGGATAAAGTTAGAAGAGAAATTGAAGAAGCAGAGAGAAAATATGATTTAGAAAAAGCAGCAAAACTCAAGTATGGAACCCTTGTTGATTTAGAAAAAGAATTAGGTGAAGCAGAAATAGAAGATGAAGATTATGTAAGAATGGTAACTGAAGAAGTAACAGAAGAAGAAATAGCAGAAGTAGTTGCTAAGTGGACTGGAATTCCAGTTACTAAATTAGCTTCAACTGAAAGAGATAAATTATTAAATCTAGCTCCAATACTTCATAAAAAAGTCATAGGCCAAGATGAGGCTGTGGACGCAGTAGTAGATGCTGTTATTAGAGCCAGAGCTGGGATGAAAGGACCTAATCGACCAGTAGGTAGCTTTATATTTTTAGGACCTACAGGAGTTGGTAAAACAGAATTAGCAAAAACATTAACATCAACACTATTTGATGACGAGAGAAATATGATAAGAATAGATATGAGTGAATATATGGAGAAATTCTCTGTTTCTAGACTTATAGGAGCACCACCAGGATATGTCGGTTATGATGAAGGTGGACAACTTACAGAAGCAGTAAGAAGAAAACCTTATTCAGTAATACTTTTTGACGAAATCGAAAAAGCACATCCTGATGTATTTAATATTTTGTTACAAGTATTAGATGATGGAAGATTAACGGACAATCAGGGAAGAACTGTAGATTTTAAAAATACAGTAATTATAATGACATCTAATATAGGTTCATCGTATTTATTAGATGGCTTAAGGGCAGATGGTACAATAGATGAATTAGCTAGAGAAAAAGTTATGGAAGAAATGCAAAGAACCTTTAGACCAGAGTTTTTAAATAGAATAGATGAAATAGTAATGTTCAAACCACTTATGAAAGAAGAGATATTTAAAATTATAGATCTACAGATTGAGGAAATACAGTCCAGGTTAGAAGACAGACAAATAGAAATAGAACTTACTGAAGAAGCCAAAGACTTTGTATTAGACAAATCTTATTCAGTTCAGTACGGAGCTAGACCTGTTAAAAGATTTTTACAAAAAGAGCTAGAAACTAAAATAGGTAGAGCTATTATTAGTGGTAATGTTAAAGACAATGATTTAATTGGAGTTGTAGTTGAAAACGATGATTTAAAACTTGATATTATTTCAAAATAAGCAGATTAAATTGTGTATTTATGAGCGTAGTATGGTATTCTTAATATTAAGAAGAGCAGCTACGCTCATAACTATGTAATAGAGAAAGAGGTATAGCCTATGGGGATAAAACAATTAAAGATAAAAAATATTGACTTTTATTCATTGATATTTTCAGGGATACTATATTTAGGCCTGGGAATTTTGTTTTTAATTAAAAAACAGGCTATTTTTTCTGCAGTAAAAGGATTTTTTAATTTGTTAACCCTATTTTTTATAATTGCTGCTATTTTTCAATTGATCGGTTTTACACCACTAGATAAAAAGAAAAATTTTTCTTCCTTATCTCGGGCTATTGGATTTTTACTAAATTTAGCTATGGCAGCAATTATATATTTTAAACCAGAAATAGTTGTTTCGATCTTGCCTATATTTTTTGGAGTTTATGCTCTATTTAGTGGGATAATTAGACTTTTAATTTATGTACAATATAAAAGAAACAATGTTGGTGGTAGATCTATTATCATATTAGGAGCAATAATATTAATCATACTGGGTATACTAATAATAGTTCATCCTTTAACTTCAATATTGCCTCTTTCCAATGTGATTGGATTATTTTTTATATTTTATGGTATTTCATTTATAATGGATGGATTATTAGAAGGATTAGCAAAAAGAAAATACTCCCTTTGATCTCGAAGTGCTAATACATGTAGCTGAAAAAGGAACGGCAGCATTTGGACATGTGGACATTTGGTTTGATAATAAAGTTTTGACCTATGGAAGTTATGATTATGAAACTTATAAATTTGCTGGAGCTATATCAGATGGGGTATTTATTGAAATCCAGGATAAAGAAAAATATATTGAGTTTTCACAAAAGGAAATGCATAAAACATTATTTGGTTTTGGATTAAAACTTACTGAGGAGCAAAAAGGAAGAGTCAGAGAAAAAATAGAAGATATAAAAGAAAACCTTTATGAATGGAAACCTAAAAGTCAGTTAGATGAAGAAAAGGGCATAGTAGCTGAATCTAAAAGAACAGATTATGCAAGTATGGTATATGATAATCTTAAGGGTAAGTTTTATAAATTTATAAAGGGACCTTTTAAAACATATTTTGTTATGAATACTAATTGTGTTCTCTTAGCAGATAAAATTGTAGGTCAAGCAGGAATAGATTTAGTTAAGATCCAAGGGTTAATAACTCCTGGTGCTTATTTTGAATTTTTTAATCGAGAATTTGCTAGAAAAAATAGTTTTGTAATTTCTAGAACTATTTATTATAAGGATAAAAGTAAAATAGAAGAATAATTAAAGTATAGGAGGAGATAATTTGAAATTAGCTGAAGCATTAATTTTAAGGGCAGATTTACAGAAAAGATTAGAACAAGTAAGAAGCAGATTAAGAAATAACATAATTGTCCAAGAAGGAGAAGAACCTAGCGAAGAACCAGATGTTTTATTAAAAGAATTTATTAATGTGCAAAATCAACTAACAGATATTATTAAAGCCATTAATAAAACTAATAATATAACACCTTTTAATGATGTATGGACATTAGCAGATGCATTAGTAGAAAGAGATGCACTAATACAGAGAAGATCTTTTTATGCAAGTGCAGTTGAACTAGCCAGTTCAAAGCAAGATAGGTATTCTAGAACTGAAATTAAATATGTAAGTGTGATAAATGTTAAAGAGTATCAATATGAGTCTGATAGACTATCAAAAGAATATAGAGAACTAGATACAAAGATACAAGGACTAAACTGGAATATAGATTTAGTCTAGAATCATGGGTAGCTTAGAATATAAAGGTGAGTATAAAATATTTACACTGATGGCGGCCTTGGAGCAAGGTCTGTGGTTCAAATCCACTATAACAAATTACGCTCATAAATGTTACACAAGTACAAATTAATGTTATTGTCATTACCGTATACTGATTTATATTTTAAGTGAGGGTGGGTTAGGGGAAATAAAAAAAATAAAAGCCGAAAGGCTTTTATTTTTTTCTAAATATTACTTTATATAATTCTCCGGCTATTAATGGTATAAATGCATAAGTTAATACTATTTTCCATTCATTAAAACCTAGGGCAAAAGTATCAAATATTGGTTGTAATAATGGAAGATATAATACTACTAATAGTAATCCAAAAGAAAATGCTGTTGCATATACCATGGTCATATTTGAAAACAGACCAATTTTAAATAGGGTATATTTATCAGATCTACTTGAGAAAGCTCTTAACAATTCAGCCATTATTAATGTTGTGAATGCTATGGTTCTAGCTTGCATTAACCCAGTTCCAGTATCTCCGAAAGTATTTAGTCCCCATTTGTATGCTAGTAATGATGCTGCTGCAATGGCAATACTTTGGAAAGCTATTCCTGCTATCATGGTTTTGTCTAAAATAGGTTCATCTTGGCTTCTTGGCTTTTCATTCATAATTCCAGGATCACCTTTTTCAACACCTAAGGCTAAGGCTGGGAAACTATCTGTAACTAAGTTTAACCATAGTAATTGTATTGGTAAAAGTGGTACTGGCCATTTTAGAAGTATACTTATAAACACTAATAATATTTCACCTATATTACATGAAAGTAAGAAGAATACGAATTTCTTTATATTACTATAAATTATTCTTCCTTCTTCAACAGCTGATACTATACTTGCAAAGTTATCATCAGTAAGAATCATTTCTGCTGTATTTTTAGCAACGTCTGTACCTGTAATTCCCATGGCAATTCCTATATCTGCTCTTTTTAGGGCTAATGCATCATTTACACCATCACCTGTCATTGCTGTTACATCATTATTTGCTCTCAGAGCTGAAATAATTCTAACTTTATGCTCTGGTGAAACCCTTGCATAAACTTTAACTTTTTTTACTATTTCTTTTAATTCCTCATCACTAATACTATTTAATTCACTACCCATCATTGCTTGATCCTCAGTTTCTACCATTCCTAATTCTTTTGCTATGGCAAAAGCTGTTTCTTTATAATCTCCTGTTATCATTACAGTTTGTATTCCTGCCTGTTTACAAAGTTTAATAGCTTCTTTTGCTTCGGTTCTAGGAGGGTCTATCATTCCTGTAAGTCCTACAAATATCATTCCCATTTCATTACTATCAGGTGATATATCATCTGGAAGACTATCATACTCTTTATAAGCAAAAGCTAAAACTCTTAATGCTTGCTTTGATAATTTAGAATTTATGCCTAAAACCTCTGCTCTTAATTCATCAGTGAAAGGTATTACTTTATTATCCATACTGATATGAGTACATCTTTCTATAACTATATCAGGAGCCCCTTTAGTAAAGGATACTATTTTACCTTGAATATAATTTTCGTGGAAGGTAGACATCATCTTTCTTTCACTATCGAAAGGAATTTCTTCTATTCTAGGATAACTTTTATTAATTTCATTTTTCTTAATATTAGCTTTACCTGCTAAAGTTACCAAGGCACCTTCAGTAGGATCTCCAATAATTTTATAGACATCATTTGATTGCTCTAAATTTGAATCATTTGTAAGTATAGCTATTGAAAGTAGTGTTTCTAGATCTCCTACAGATTTCATTTCAACATTTTCATCATTATAAATGAAATCTCCAACTGGATCATAACCTCCTCCAGTTACATCTATTAACTTTCCATCTGTATACATTTTTACTACAGTCATTTCATTTTGAGTAAGGGTTCCTGTTTTATCAGAACATATAACAGTAGTAGTTCCTAAAGTTTCTACTGCTAATAGTTTTTTAACAATAGCATTCTTTTTAACCATTTTATTCATACCAATTGCTAGTACTATTGTTACTATAGCTGGAAGACCTTCTGGAATAGCTGCAACAGCTAAACTAATACTAACCATAAACATTTCCAGTACTTCTCTTCCTTGAAGCATTCCTATTCCAAATACTGCTAAACAAACAAAAATAGTTGTAATACCTAAAACTTTTCCTAATTGATTTAACTTTCTTTGTAGAGGAGTTATTTCTTCTTCAAAGGTTTGGATCATAGTGGCTATTTTACCAATTTCTGTGTCGTGACCAGTTCCAACTACAATTCCTTTTCCTCTACCATAAGTAACTATAGTGCTCATATATGCCATATTAAGTCTGTCACCTAAGGCAATATCTGTATCAAAATGAGAACTGCTCTTCTTTTCAACTGGAACAGATTCCCCAGTTAAGGAAGCTTCTTCAACTTTTAGATTTGAACTTTCTACAAGTCTTAAATCTGCTGGAATAATATCACCTGCATCTAAAAGTACTAAATCGCCAGGTACTAAGTCTGATGATGGAACAACTTCTGTTACACCATTTCTTACTACTTTTGCATTAGGAGAAGCCATTTTTTTCAATGCATCTAAAGATTTTGCAGCTTTACCCTCTTGATAAAGTCCTAGGAAAGCATTTACAACTACAATTGCTATAATAACAACCGCATCTTGAATTTCTCCTACAAACATACTAACAAGAGCCGCTACAATTAAAATTATTACTAAAAAATCTGAAAATTGTTCTTTAACTTTTGTTAAAAAACTTTTACCTTTTTCTTCTGTTAATTCATTTGCTCCATACTTTTCCAAATTTGTCTTTACTTGTTCTGTTTTTAATCCGGTTTCTAAATCTGTGGTAAAGGTAGATAGTACTTCATCTGTACTTTTTTGATACCATTCCATAGCAGACCACTTCCTTTGTTATATTATTAATAGTATACCCATAATTTAGTAGAAACAAAAAAGACTTTTGTTTAAGCCAAATAGGCCTAAACAAAAGTCTTGCTTCCATGGAAGGTAATTAGCCGGGATATACCGTATTGACGACTAATTAAGATAAGCTACTCCCTCTTGTTAAATACATCATATACTATAGTTAGAAAACTTACAATATAAAGTTCCATATTTCCAAGAATTTCTAGGGAATAATTAATTGACTTTACTCCTCTAGTGTTAGATAATTTGAGTACTATATAAAATAAAATTGAGGTGATTCATAAATGAGTAATAAAGTATTAGTCATTGATGATGAAAAGGCTATAGCTGATATAATAAAATTTAACTTAGAACAAGAAGGGTATACTGTTGAGACTGCATATGATGGAGAAGAAGGAATAAATAAAGTCCATTCATGGATACCTGAACTTGTACTACTTGATATAATGATGCCAAAAAAAGATGGTTTTCAAGTATTAAAAGAAATTAGGAAGTCTTACAATTTCCCTGTAATTATGCTTACAGCAAAGGAAGCAGAAGTAGATAAAGTATTGGGCTTGGAGCTAGGTGCAGATGATTATGTGGTAAAACCATTTTCCATGAGAGAATTAATAGCTAGAGTTAAAGCTAATTTCAGAAGAATGGATTTTTCAGAAATGCCTAATGTGAACAATACTATGATTTTTGATGAATTAGAGATTGATATAAATAAATATGAAGTAAAAAAACATGGAAAAGTAATAGAAGTTACACTCCGTGAATTTGAGCTGTTAAAATTTTTAGCTGCCAGTTCAGAACAGGTATTTTCTAGAGAACAACTGCTAGAAGAAGTATGGGGATATGAGTATTATGGAGACATCAGAACAGTAGACGTAACAGTTAGAAGGCTTCGTGAAAAAATTGAAGACCTAGATGGAGAATTTAAATATATTTTAACTAAAAGAGGCGTAGGGTATTACTTCGGGGGGTAGAGGATATGTTTTCTAGTATCAAATGGAAGTTTATCCTAGTATACTTTTTACTAGTATTTATTGCTATGGCTATAGTTGGCATTTTCATAGTAGGAAGACTTGAGGATCAACAAATTAAAACTGTTACAACTAATATGGAACAACATATAAAAACTATAATAGAAATTGGTTCTGAGAATATTTCCCAGGATAATTGGGAAGGAAATAGTGAAGCAATTCAAAAAACTATAAATGACTACAATATAGGTGGAGATGAAACTCTTTATGTTATAACCGATAAAGACATTCCTACTATAATAGCCTCCTCTTCTAGCCAATATGAGAGCATAATAGGACAAAATGCATTAAACTTTAATACTATTGATCCAATCCTGGTATTAAAAGCATTTGATGGAGAAAAATCTGTTGATACATTGGAAGAAATAAACGAAGATACCACTAACAGACATTTAGCTTACCCGGTATATTCTGGAGTAGGTAAAGTTAAAGGTGTTTTTTATATGACTTCAGATTTAAAAGATGTTTATGCAACAGTAAATGAATCTAAAGTCATATTAACCAATGCAACTTTATTAGCATTAATAATTACCGTGTTTTTAGGGTTTTTTATTGCTAGTTCTATTACTGAACCTATAAGAGATGTGACCAGAAAAGCTGAAGAGATGTCAATGGGGGACTTCAATCAAGTGGTTGAAGTTAAATCCAATGATGAGATTGGACAATTAGCCAGTATGTTCAACCACTTAACATTAAAGCTAAATGATACTATACAAGATATGGACTTGGAACGAAGTAAATTAGATACTATTTTTAGTTATATGGCTGAGGGAGTAGTTGCTATAGATAAAAATGGAAATCTTATTCACGCCAATCCTATTGCAATGAATATTTTAAATTTTAATAAAGAGGATATAAATACAAATATACCCTTGGATTTAGAGCGTCTTAGTCTAAAAAAAGTAAACTATGAAGATATATTTACACTAGAAGGAGATGAAATTGCTGAAATCAACTCTGAAGTGTATAAAATAAAATATGCACCTTTTAAAAATGATAGAGGAGATATTGGAGGTATAATTATTGTACTCCAAGATATTACAGATGAACATAAGCTGGATATTATGAGAAAAGAATTCGTGGCAAATGTAAGTCATGAACTAAAGACTCCTATAACTACCATAAAAAGCTATGCTGAAACTCTATTAGAAAGAGATTTAGATAAAGATACAAGTCAAAAGTTCTTGACTGTAATAGATAAGGAATGCGATAGAATGGCTAGACTTGTCAAGGATCTACTACAATTATCTAATTTAGATTATAAAAAGAAAGATTGGGAAAAAACTGAGATTTCTCTAGAAAATACTCTTAAGGATATTATCCAAAAACTAGAATTATTATTTAAAGAAAAAGATCAGGAGGTCATATGTAATATACAAGAAAATATGTCCAATATAATAGTAGATAAAGATGGAATTGAACAAGTTATACTTAATATAGTTTCGAATGCTATAAAGTACACAGCAAATCATGGAAAGATAGAGATAGAATCTTATGAAACTAATAATAATTTAATTATAAAAGTAAGCGATAATGGAATAGGAATACCAGAGGAAGACAAAGACAGGATATTTGAAAGGTTTTATAGAGTAGAAAAAGGAAGAAGCAGAGAAGCTGGAGGAACAGGATTAGGATTAGCAATTGCAAAAGAAATTATTGAAGCACATGGAGGCCAAATTATTTTAAATAGTAATTCTGGTGAAGGTACTTCCGTAGAGCTATTCATACCTTCACAGGCAATGTAACTCCCTCTTAATTTTACTGTAACAAGACTGTAATATTAATAATATATAATAAAATTGTATCAAAGTATGTGAAAGGAGGTAAATTTATGTTTAAACGCATCATAGCTAGTATATTATTAGGTTTAATGCTTATGATAGGAACAAATATTTCATATGCAGCACCTATTACTATTACAGCTAAGCAAAATGCAACAATAGACTTATCAAAGTACGAAATTTTAACACCTGAAAAACCATTATATTCTACTGAAAATAAAAACTTGCAATTAAACGGCAAAGCACCATCAGGATCAGAAGTAAAAATTGAAGTTTTTGGAACCACAGATTTAACTAAAAGAAATTTTAATTTAACTAAATTACCTTCTGAGAAGGATTATATACAGGTGATTAATGAAGTTATAACCTCAGGGAATATGGGATTTTTTCAAAAACAAATTGAACTTGTTATGGGCATAAATAAAATTATAATTGATTTTGGTTTAGAAGATGTAAACCCGGTTGAAATAATAATTTATGTATATGACAAAACAGTTGCGCAAGGAGCTATTAATAACACTAGAGCAGTAAGGATTAGCAATTTAATACCTTTATTAGCAAAATAATACTTACCGGAGAAAAGGAGATGGTTTAGATGAAGGAAAGGTTTAAGACTTTTCTACTCGTTTCTTTGGTAGGTATTAGTGTTCTTATAACTCAAAAGTTGTGGATAACACTACCTACAAACATTTTAGAAATTTTAAAACCAAATAGACCGGTAGTTTCCACTTCTTATGCAATATCAGATATGATAGCACCAAATAAATACTTATTGAATTTTGATTCTGATAATCATACTGTGGTCTATGATGATTCTAAATATGGACTTTGGGCTACTTCTAAAGTTAGTTTAAAACAAAGTTTTGAATCTAAAACAGTTGAGTTTAAAGATATTTCATATGAAGATTATATAGAATATGAAAAAGACAAATCTCTTATCTTTTATTTTCCCGAAGAAATATCCAGCTATATACTTGCTAAAGCTTGGAATATAAATAAGCCTAATGATCTTGTGGACACAATACCCAGTATAAGTAGTATATATATTTACTTGGGAAATGGTGAGCCATTTTTTGTATTGACTGGAATGGAAAAGAGAATAATAGTAAGAGATATTAATATAGATACGGAATTATTGAAAACAGATATAAATACTATAGAAGTTGGAAAAGAATATGAAAACTACTATTCAATGAGGGAAAGACTAGACACAGATAATGATATATATGTACTCTTTAATACTAAAAATTTATTACCTAGAGTTACTGTAAGTAATGAAATAGCAATTATGAACGATATACAAAAGAATAATCTGGCAAAGAGATTTTTCAACAAAGAGATTGATCATAGATATTTTGTAGAAGAGAATGGGTCTACCATATATATTTACGACCAAAAGGTATTAAAATTCAACACCAATGGTACACTTGAGTACTTCCATGGACTTGAAGAACCTATTAAAGAGATGAATTTTTATGAAAGTCTTACAGCTGCAGCAGATTTTATCTCTCAGAAAACTGGTGTACAAAAGGGTATGTATTTATCAAAATCAGAAGAAATAGAAATAGATGGAAATAAAGGCTATAGACTCTCTTTCAAATATAGAGTTAGAGGGATTCCAGTCATTCTGGGAAATCTCCAAGTAGATGAATATATTCAAATTAATGTATTTAAAGACCAAATAAGAAATTACAAACAATATGTAAGAAAAGACATGAGTCCTACACCAAGTACAATAATAGAAAGTAGGCCTATGTTAACCTCATACGATATATTGGATAAGAATAGCGAAACACTAAAAAATAGATATTTAATCAATAATGATTTTGAACCAGGTATAGATGATGCTTCTCAGATAAAGAAGGTATTGAATTCTATTAAAGACATTACACTAGCATATTATGATCCATGTTTAAAAGATAAGGAAGAAAGATTAATAGGAGTATGGGCAATTAGGTTGGAAGATAGATTATTGGCATTTGATGCATATACAGGTGCTTTGATTTATGAAAGATAATAGGTGGTGAAATTGTGGATTGGGGTAAAGCAAAAAATGTTTTAATAATAGCTTTCATAGTAATTAATTTACTACTGGGGTATGTATTAGTATCTAAAAATAAAGAAGTAGATGCTACTAATAGTCCTGACTTTATTGTGCAAGTTGAAGAATTGCTAAACAATAAACAAATTCAGCTAGAAACAGATATACCTACTATCAATCCAAAACTTTCAGCATTAACTGTTGTATACGATATTATGAAACCTGACCAAATTAATAAGGATTATTTTAATAACGGAGGAATCATAGAAAGACAAGGGGAAGAGTTAGTAGAAATAACTTTAGAAGATGAAACTATATCAATTTTAAATAAAAAATTATTAATATATGAGTCTAACTCAAAAAAGAATAAATATCCAAACTTATCAGAAGAAGATGTAATTCCTATAGCAAAGGAATTTTTAGTAGATAAGGGATACGAAATAGAAGACTTAAAAATTTCCTTTATAAAAAAAGTATCAGACTATTACTATGTAGAATTTTCAAAGATATATAATGATATATATTTAGAATCTACTTTTACTAACATTCAAATTGACTCCAGCGGTGTTATAAAAATGGAGAGAATGTGGCTAGATGTAAAAGAAGAAGGAGAAAGCCTTATTTCAATCAGTCCAGCATCAAAGAGTATACTTGGGTTACTGAGTATGAAAGAAGTATATAATAAAACTATAGTTGATATTAGTCTTTGTTATTATTTCAACCCAGGGAAACATGAATATATAGAAGATCCATTAGAAACTAAGCAAGGCAGGGCAATACCTGCATGGAGAATACAATTTGATGATGGATATAAAGTTATTATAGATAATTATTAAAGTTGGTCCCTGGTGGCCTTCTTTTTTTTACTCATATATACTATAATGGAAGTGTTAGTAGGAATGGAGGAATTAAATTGGGAATTAAATTTTGTTCTCTATCTAGTGGTAGTGATGGTAACTGCCAATATATAGAAACTGGAAATAGTAGAATATTAATAGATGCAGGGTTTAGCGGTAAGAAGATAGAGGGTTTGCTAGCTTCTATTGGAGTATGCCCCACTACATTAGATGGAATATTTGTAACTCATGAACATATAGACCACTCCAGAGGAGTAGGTGTACTATCTAGAAGATATGATTTACCAATATTTGCCAATAACAATACCTGGATTGGAATGAATTCCACTATAGGTAAAATAAAAGATATAAACACTCGTGTATTTAAAACGGATGACTATTTAGATATAAAAGACATAACTATAAACCCTATATTAGTAAGTCATGATGCATTAGAACCAGTTGGTTATATTATATTTTATAAAAAGACTAAAATTAGTATTATAACTGATACAGGATGGGTAAATGATAACATGATAAACAAAATAAAAGATTCGAACTTTTACTTGATGGAATCTAATCATGATGTAGATATGTTAAGAAATGGATATTATCCTTGGTCATTAAAACAAAGAATACTTAGCAAACATGGTCATTTATCCAATGATGATGCAGCTGATGTTCTTGGTAATGTACTTTCAGGCAACGGAGAGACCGTAGTGTTAGGTCATTTAAGCCAGGACAACAATAGACCAGAGGTAGCTTATAAAACTGTTAGAGACAGCATAATGAGCTTAGGGTTAGATGTGGATAATGACATGTGTTTAGAATTATCATTTAGAGGGAAAGCTACAAAGATATACACCCTATAAGGAGATGATATAATGGATGATTACAATTATCAGAGTTATAATAGACCACCTAAAAAAAGAAGTAGCATATCATATATAATAGTTGCTCTTATAGCAGCAGTAATTGGTGGTTTAATAACCAGTTATATTGCTCCTACCTATCTATATGGTAAATACTTGCCTATGCCAGCTATATATGCAAACCAAAGTAGTGGACCAGCCCATCAAATACAAATTTCAACAACTGAAGATATTTCCACAGTTACTGCAGTGGCTAAAAAGGCAATTGGATCTGTAGTAGGGATTACAACTGTGCAGGTACAAAGAGATTGGATATTTGAAAAAGAAGTTCCAGGAGTAGGATCAGGAGTAATAGTTGATAGTAATGGTTATATACTTACAAACTCACACGTAATAGGAGATGGGCAAGCTAAGCGTATAAATGTACTATTCGAAAATGGAGACAATTTAGAAGGAACCGTATTATGGTTTGATCCAACTATTGACTTAGCTATTGTAAAAGTAAATGTTACTAATGCACATGTTGCTGATTTTGGAGACTCTGATAAATTAGAAATAGGTGAATTAGCTGTAGCAATAGGTAACCCACTTGGTTTAAATTTTCAAAGATCAGTAACCTCAGGAATAATAAGTGGACTTCATAGATCTGTTAGAACTGAACAAATGAATATTATAGAAGACTTAATACAAACAGACGCTTCTATAAACTTTGGAAATAGCGGAGGACCATTGCTTAATAATGTAGGAGAAGTAATAGGTATAAATACTGCAAAGATAAGCGGTGGAGAAGGTTTAGGATTTTCAATTCCAATTAACTTAGCTAAACCAATTGTAGAAGAAGTAATCAAGAACGGTAGTTTTAATAATGTATATATTGGTTTTAGAGGAATAGAAGTTGAAGTATATGAAAGACAATATGGAGTAAAATTGAAAGCAGAAAGTGGAACAATCATAACAGAAGTTTTTGAAGGCTCTGCAGCCGCAGAAGTAAACTTAAAACCATATGATGTTATAGTAGACTTCGATGGTAATCCAGTAGACACTATGATTAGTCTTAGGAAAATGCTTTATAAATACAAAATTGGAGACAAAGTAACCTTAACTATAAATAGAGATGGAGAAATATTTAAAGTAGATATTGTTTTCAAAGAATTTTAGAAGTGTAGTAAAAAACATATTTGGGTAAGTATATATTGTAGGGTAAAATTATAGAAACTCAAATATGAGGAGAGATATTATGGATAAAAGAACAGGATTAATAACAATGCACGGAGACCCTTTAACACTTGCAGGAAAAGAGATAAAAGTTGGAGACAAAGCACCAAATTTTACAGTGGCTAAAAATGATATGAGCCCATATACTCTTGGTGATGCTGGAGATAAAGTAAAGATCATCAGTGTGGTTCCATCATTAGATACTGGCGTATGTGAAATGCAAACTATTAGATTTAATGAAGAAGCAGCAAAACTAGACAATTTAGTTGTATTAACTATTTCTGTTGACTTACCATTTGCTCAAGACAGATTCTGTAAAGAACATGATATAGATAAAGTAATCACATTATCAGACTATAAAGACTTATCTTTTGGAGAAGCTTATGGTTTTGTAATGGAAGAATTAAGATTATTAAGTAGAGGTATAGTTGTACTGGATAAGGATAACACAGTTAAATATGTTGAATATGTAAATGAACAAACTGACCACCCAGATTATGACAAAGCTTTAGAAGCAGCAAGAGAATTAGTTTAATATTA
>CAJDVD010000012.1_pt2 | contig 23962 bp, 22 predicted proteins | sample 7391361 | NCBI WGS metagenome assembly CAJDVD01 (sample SAMEA7055710, study PRJEB34461) | soil metagenome | biome: terrestrial ecosystem; feature: Peninsula; material: soil | place: Antarctica | collected 2016
ATTGAAGATGCAGAATTTAAAGATTATATGGACTATATGAATAATCAATAATTTAATTAAAAGTTTAATATAATAACACTTAGGAGGAAAAGACTATGTCAGTTATTATGTTGTTTATGCAAAGAAAGGCTATTGTTCAGGCTTTGGATAATAGGCTAGAGAACAATTTAGATGTTTCTTTAATTTATGAAGAAAACTATTCCTATGCAGTTGATATTATTGAAAGCAACAAAGCTACTGTGGCACTTATAGAAGCAGCAGAATCAGGTGTTTATAATATGAGTTATTGCCTAAATCTATGCAAGGAAATAAGAAGGCAAAACCCTAAATGTAAGTTGCTTCTTATGTGCTCAGAGCAAAATCAGGATTGCGTAAAATTTGTAGTAGAGGCTAAAGGGAGAGGACAAATTGATGACTTTGTTTTTTATGATGTTTCTATTGAGTATTTATCATCAAAATTGATATCTATTTAACAGAAAATTCAGACAAAGCTTTAATTTTTGTTCTAGATGATGTATAATATAAATAAGAGGCTAGTACTTAATGTAGGAGGATTATTTATATGGAAATCCAGGTTAGGTTATTTGCCAACTTTAGAGATGGTAGATGGAAAAGAAAAGTGATAAGTTTTGATAAGGCAGTAGATATTAAATATATTTTAGATCAACTTCAAATTAAAGAAGATGATTTAGGTATAGCTTTAATAAATGGTGCATATAGTGAAGTTGACACCATTTTAACAGATAAAGATATTTTAGCAATTTTTCCTCCTATTGGAGGAGGCTAAAACATAATTTAGTATAATAAAAAAGAATATAGATCTCGATTCATAACTGACCTACGGGCCTTTATGAACGATAGGGTATAAGAAGTAATTTTTATGCCTGCCATTGCGCAAAGAGATTATTGTTCACCATAAAATTGGTGAATAATAATCTTTTTTATTATTTTATTTTAACAAAATAATTTAAGGGGGTGAATCTGGAGCCTAAAACGGTGACCAGAGAAAAATGGCTAAAGGGATTGTAATTTCTCCAGAAAAATGTATAGGATGTAGAACTTGTGAACTTGCATGTTCATTTATTAAACATGATTCATTTAATCCAAAGGATTCAGCAATTTCTGTATTGCCTTACGATGAAGTAGGTCTTCAAGTACCTATTACTTGTTTACAATGTGATGATCCATATTGTATGACTGTCTGTACTGTAGATGCAATTACAAAGGATCCAAAGACGGGTGTAGTTGAAGTGGACCATGAAAAGTGTATAGGATGTAAAATGTGTGTTAATGCTTGTCCATTCGGTAATATGACTTACAGTTTTAGATTAAAGCAAGTTATAAAATGTGACTTATGTGATGGTAAGCCTCAATGTGTAGAATTATGTCCTAATGATGCATTACTATTCAAGGAATTAGATGGAAGATTAAATAAAAGAAAGAATATAACTGATCTGTTTAGCGATGTATTTGGGGAGGTGGCTAAATAATGAATGGTTGGATAGGAAAATTAATTAGAGTAAATTTAACAGATAAAACTATTAAAGTTGAAGATTTAAATATGGAGGATGCTAATCTATATCTTGGTGGTAGAGGTTTAGGTTCTAAGTATCTTTATGATGAGATTGACCCTAAGATTGACCCTTTGAGTCCAGAAAATAAGCTGATATTTATGGCAGGACCGATGACAGGAACATTTGCAACTTGTGCAGGTAGATTTAATGTGGTGGCAAAAGCTCCTTTAACTGGAACTATAGGTGCATCAAATTCAGGAGGTCATTTTGGACCTGAATTAAAATTTGCAGGATATGATGGTATTATATTTGAAGGAAAATCAGAAACTCCAGTTTATTTAAATATTAATGATGATAAAATTGAATTAAAAAGTGCAGCACATCTTTGGGGAAAAAATGTAAATGAAACGACTGATACTCTTTTACTTGAAAATGAAGAAGATGCTAGAGTAGCATGTATAGGTGTAGCAGGAGAAAATCAAGTATTATTTGCTACAGTTATGAATGACAAGGATAGAGCTGCTGGTAGATCTGGTCTTGGTGCTGTTATGGGTTCTAAGAATCTTAAAGCAGTAGTAGTTAGAGGATCTAATGGTATAAGTGTAGCTAATAAACATGGATTTATGATGGCTACAAAAGATGCTAGAAACAAATTATTAGAACATCCTGTTACAGGAAAAGGTGGAGGGATGGCTACTTATGGAACACAAGTATTGATGAATATACTAAATGAATCTCATGCTTTGCCTACCAGAAACTTTAGATCCTCTTGGTTTGAGGATGGAGACATGATTAGTGGTGAGTTTTTGACTGATAACTTTATAGTTAGAAATAAAGGTTGTTTTGCTTGTCCTATTGGTTGTGGTAGAGTTATAAAAATTGATGATGGAGAATATAAAGGCATAGTAGCAGGTCCAGAATATGAAGCTGCATGGGCTTATGGAGCTTCATGTGGAATAAATGACATGGAAGCCATAAATAATGCAAATCATCTTTGTAATTTAGCGGGTATTGATCCTATTACTATGGGGGCTACAATAGCCTGCGCTATGGAACTATATGAAATAGGAGCTATTACAAAGGAAGAACTTGGAGAAGAATTAAAATTTGGTGATGAAAGTTCTATAATTTCTTGGACTAAGAAAACAGCTAACAGAGAAGGTTTTGGAGACTTATTGGCTTTAGGATCCTATAGGTTAGCAGAAAAATATGGACATCCTGAGTTATCAATGAGCGTTAAAAAACAAGAAATGCCAGCTTATGATGGTAGAGCTATTCAAGGTATGGCTTTATCATATGCAACTAGTAATCGTGGAGGTTGTCATGTTAGAGGTTATTTAACGTCTCCTGAAGTACTTGGTATACCTATTAAAACTGACCCTCTTAAAACAGAAGGAAAAGCTGGATTGTTGAAATTATTCCAAGATTTAACTGGTTTGGTGGATTCTTCAGATATCTGCTTATTTACAACATTTGCCATAGGCTTACCTGAAATAGCTAGTATGCTTAGAAATACAATTGGTGTAGACTTATCTGATGAAGAATTTCTTAAGGTAGGAGAAAGAATTTGGAACTTGGAAAGAATGTTTAACTTAGAGGCAGGATTTACAAAAGATGATGATACATTACCTCCTAGACTATTAAATGAAGCTTTACCATCTGGTCCAGCGAAAGGTAAAGTAGCTGAATTGGATGTAATGTTAAAAGAATATTATGAATTAAGAGGTTGGGATAAAGATGGTATCCCTATGGAAGAGAAATTGGATGAACTTTTAATAGATAAAAGACTTCCAGTCTCTAACTACTAAACATAAATATAGAACATCCATTAATTATTTAATGGGTGTTCTAACTAATTCGAAGGTGATAAATATGGATATAAATATAAATGAAGACTACAGTAGCTCAATTGAAATAATTAAAAATTATCCAAATGGGCAAAGATATATATTACCTATCCTACAGGATATTCAAAAGGAATATGGGTTTGTTCCAAGGGAAGCTATGATATTAATTTCAGATTTTATGGATTTACCTATTAGTAATGTATACAGTATGGCTACATTTTACAAGGCATTAAGTTTAAAACCAAAGGGTAAATTTACTATAAAAGTATGTGATGGAACAGCTTGTCATATAAGAGGATCAGGAACAATAAAAGAAGAAATAGAAAAAATATTAAATATTCCATCTGGTGAAACTACAGAGGATGGATTGTTTTCATTAGAAACTGTTAATTGCATAGGTGCATGTGCTCTTGCTCCTGTTATGCTTATAAATGGAATTTATTATGGCAGTTTAACTAAGGAAAAGACAAAGAATATAATAAATAATCTTAGGAAGGAGGATATAAATGAGTAATTTCCATAATGTGGAAAGAAAAGTACTAGTATGTTGCGGAACAGGTTGTTTAGCAAATAATAGCTACGAAGTATATGAAGAACTTAAAAGGAAATTACAAAATCATCCTAATATTACTATCGAACCATCAGTAAAAGCAACTGGATGTAATGGTTTATGTGAGAAAGGACCAGTTGTAAAAATCCTTCCAGATAAAATATCATATTTCAAAGTTTCAGTTGAAGACGTCGAGCAAATAATTGAAAAGACAATATTAAATAAAGAAATAATAGATAGATTACTATACTTTGATACTAATTCAAAGAAGAGGATAGTTTATCATAATGAAGCGTCTTTTTATAAACACCAACATAAAATAGCACTAAGAAACACAGGAGAAATAGATCCTTTGCATATAGAGGATTATTTAGAAAGAGATGGATATAAGGCATTGAGTAAAATCCTTTTGAATATGACAACAGATGATGTGATTATTGAAATTGAAAAATCTAATTTAAGAGGCAGAGGCGGTGCCGGATTCCCAACAGGTACTAAGTGGAGAACTTGTTCTACTTATGAAAATTTTCCCAAGTATGTAGTATGTAATGGAGATGAAGGGGATCCAGGAGCTTTTATGGATAGGAGTATTATGGAAGGGGATCCTCATACAGTAATTGAAGGAATGATTATTTGCGGTTATGCAATAGGATCCAATAAAGGATTTCTATATATAAGAGATGAGTATGAACTTGCAGGAAAAAATATGGAAATAGCAATTGAAAATGCTAGAAAGTCCGGTTATTTAGGTGAAAATATTTTAGGTAGTTCATTCGATTTTGATTTAGAAATTGTAAGAGGTGGAGGAGCTTTTGTATGTGGCGAATCTAGTGCTCTTATGGCATCTATTGAAGGTAATGTTGGGGAACCGAGAGCAAAGTATATAAGAAGTGTTGAAAGAGGACTATGGGACAAACCAACTGTTTTAAACAATGTAGAAACTTGGGCCAATATACCTCCTATCATTCTTAATGGTGGAGAATGGCTTAATGAAATAGGTACAAAAGGGAATTCTGGAACTAAGGTATTTTCATTAGTAGGGAAGGTAAAAAATACTGGATTAGTTGAAATACCTATGGGAACTAAATTATCAGAGTTGGTATTCCAGATAGGTGGTGGAATTATAAAGGATAGACCATTTAAAGCTGTACAAACAGGTGGTCCTTCGGGAGGGTGTATCCCTAAAGAACTTATGGACGTACCCCTTGATTTTGAATCCTTAAATAATATAGGGTCTATGATGGGTTCTGGTGGAGTAATAGTTATGGATGATACTACTTGTATGGTAGAAGTGGCTAGGTATTATATGGAATTCTTAGCTGGAGAGTCTTGCGGAAAATGCAGTACCTGTCGAGAAGGTATAGATACAATGCTTAAGATATTAAGAAATATTACGGACGGTAAAGGAAAATTAGATGATATTGATTTACTTTTGCAACTTGGTGAAACAATTAAAGAAGGTTCTTTATGTGAACTAGGTAAAACTGCTCCAAATCCGGTATTAACAACTATCAAATATTTTAAAGATGAATATATAGATCATATAGTAAATAAGAAATGCTCAGCAGGTGTATGTAAGGACCTTGCTACTTATTATGTAGAAAAGGATCTTTGTATAGGTTGTGGAATATGTAGCAAAAAATGTCCTGTAGATGCTATCTCTGGAAAAGCTAAAGAGACTTATTATATAAACCAGAATATATGTATTACATGTGGTGATTGTTTTATTGCATGTCCAACAAATGCTATTAAGATTGGAGGTGCAGATTATGAAGGTTAAAATTGATGGAAAATATTACACCGGAAGTCATGAAGAAACTATATTAGAATTAGCAAAACGTAATAAAGTAGATATTCCTAGTTTGTGCTATAAAAAAGGTTTTGAAGGAATAGGAAGATGTAGGCTTTGTTTAGTAGAAGTAGTTGATAAGGGTAAAACTAAAACCGTATCATCTTGTCTCTATCAATTAAAAGAAGGGATAGAGGTATTTACCAATACTGAAAAAATAAAGAAGATTCGAAAGGACATAGTTCTTCTTTTACTCTTAAGAACTCCAAATAATGAGTATATAAAAGAATTAGCAAGAGAATATAAGGTAGAAGTACCAGTGAGATATTTAAATTTCGATTTAAAAGAAAATTGTATTCTCTGCGGGTTATGTGTTGTAGCTTGTGAAAAGTTAGGGACAGAAGCTATATCTATGGTAAGCAGAGGAACTACAAAAGCAGTATCCACACCTTATGATGATGCTTCAAAAGATTGTATAGGATGCGGAGCCTGTGCAGAGGTCTGTCCTACAGATGCTATTAGTTTATTAGATGAAAATGGAACTAGGTCTATTTGGAATAGACAATTCCAACTTGTACAATGTTCTGAATGTGGTAAGTATTACACAACAATAGATTCATTGAATTTTATTAAAGACAAACTAGGAAATGTAAATCAAGAAAATATCTGTCAGTCATGTAATAGAAAGCTAATAGGGAAAAGATTTTGTTTGTAATTTTTAAACTTAGATTCTTTTAATTTAATATCTAAATGATTTATAATCCAGATTTGTGGTATGAATATACTAGTAACTATTATAAAACAAAGGGGATAAATTATGGATATTTTAGATTTATTATCGGGAAAATTAGAAAATCAAAACGTGATTAATGAGTTAAGCAAGTCAACAGGAGCAGACTCTAATAAAGTACAAGACTGTATTAAACTTGGAATTCCTACTTTAATGCAAGCAATGAAAAATAATACTAACTCGCCTGAAGGTGCTGCATCATTAGCAAAAGCATTAGACAAACATAAAGATGCTAACGTTGATGATATTGAAGGATTCTTAAATACGGTAGATATGAAAGATGGAAGAAAGATACTGGGACATATTTTGGGTAATAATAACATTAAGGTACAAAATAATCTTTCTAAACAAACAGGATTGGAAGATCACCAAGTATCAGGAATATTGTCAAAATTAGCTCCATTATTAATGGGTATGCTAGGAAAGCAAAAATCTTCTACTGGTTCTAATGCTAATGACTTATCTTCAATGCTGATGGGATTACTGGGTGGCAGTGGTGCTAGTATCATGAGTACAGTAACTAAGTTGTTAGATGGAGATGGAGATGGGAACATTATTGATGACATTGGAAAAATGGCTGGAGATTTCTTTAACAAAAAGGATAATTAAAACTGTTATTAATAAAAACGTATATTACCAGTCAGAATTTGCAATTTAATTCTGACTGGTTTTTAAATTTATAAAATTAATAATGTTTTATAATAATGAATAAAATCATTTTTAAGTGTATAATTGAATTAGATTATTATAAGAAGGTGAAAATATGTTTAAAGAACAAATTTTAAAGAGTTTAAAAATCACCATTGGTGTTGTAGTTGCGATGGTAATTACTGGGCTGTTAAAAATGGAGTTTGCTAATTCAGTTGCTACTATTGTAATAGTAAGTATGTTATCTACAAAGAAACAATCCATTAAACTAGCTGGAACTCGTCTATTGGCGGCAATAATATCTTTAGCACTTTCTTCAATATTATTTACTGTCTTTGGATTTTCACTTCCAGTATTTGCCTTATATATTTTAATATTCACTTTCTTAATGTATAAATTTGATACTAAAATAGCAATAGTTTTAAATGTAGTATTAGTTATGCATATATATTCACTAGAGCAAGTATCTGCCTCTATTTTGTTAAATGAATTTGGACTAATGTTTCTTGGAGTTTTAGTAGCATTAATATTTAATTATTTCACTTTAGACATAAAAGATGAGTTAATTCAATACCAAGAGCAAGCAGAGTCTCTATTTGATAGTATTTTTAAAAATATGGGTAATTGTTTAATAAATGAATGTGGTTCAGAATTGATTAAAGAACAATTAGAAGAACTAGATATGGTTTTATCTAAAGGAAAAGAAAGATCATATAGATATATGAATAGTTATTATATACAAGAAAATAACTATTATGTAGAATATTTTATAATGAGAAAACAACAATATTATACTGTAAAAAAAATGCAAAAGTTTATAACACTAAATTTTTTAAAACAAACTGAGGTAAAACTTTTAAAAGATTTTACAGATAACTTTGTTAATAATACAAGAGTATTAAATAATTGTGAATCACAAATGGAAATGCTAGAAAAAATAAAATTTCACTTCACTCATATAGCAGATCTCCCTCCTAATCATGATCAACTTCAAAATAGAATTGCATTACATCAATATCTATATTCCTTGGAAGATTTGGTAAAAGTAAAAATGAGATTTATAGAAAAATATGAAATAAATAAAAAACAATAAACTAAGTAGTAGAACAAATAATATATATTAAAGAAGCTTCTTATTTCAAAATAAGATGCTTCTTTTTTTATTTTTATTATGTATAAGAGTTATTAAAGAATATGCTTTGCTTATTAAATATTTCACAGGGTATATATTAAACAAGTTGGTTTTTAATCTGTATGATTAAAAGGAGGAAATTTTTATGAAAAAATTTTTAATAATACTACTTGTATTAGTTTTGTCAGTAAGTATTGTAGCATGTGGAACGAAAGATGTTGAAGAACCAGAAACACCAGTTGTAGTGGACCCTGGTACGGATGTTGAAACTCCAGAAACACCGGAAACTCCAGAGCCACCTACAGAGAAAGCTATGCTGAACTTTGCTGTGCAAGCGGATTCAACACCAGCATTGGATAAAATTATTGAAGCTTTCAATAGCCAAAGTGATGAATATCAAGTAAAAGCAACTATAATGACTAACGACTCAGGTCAAATGCATGACCAATTATTAAATTCACTTTCTTCAAAAAGTGGAGAATATGACATAATTTCTATGGACGTAGTTTGGGCAGGAGAATTTGCTTCGGCAGGTTATCTACAAACTATTGATAAATTATTGATGGATAATAAATGGAAACCAACTGATTTTAATGCAGGTTCAATGGACTCAGGTAAATATAAAGGTAAGAACTATGTACTTCCATATTTCCCTGACTTAGGATTTATTTATTTCAGATCTGATATTGTATCTGAGGAAGATGGAGCTAAAATAAAATCTGGCGATTATACATTTGATGAATTCATCGCTATGGGAGAAAAATATAAAGGCGAAGGTGGAACAAAATACGCTTACGCATATCAATCAAAACAATATGAAGGTTTAACTGTAAATATTAATGAATTTAGTTCAAACTGGGCTGATATTGAAGGTGGACTAAAATATATGAAAGAAATGATGGATAAAGGCTTAACTCCAGAAGACATTTTAAATTATACTGAAGGGGAAACCGCAAATGCATTCTTAAATGGAGAAACAGTATTTGCTAGAAACTGGCCATATGTCAATGGTATGTTACAAACTGGTGAACATGATGTAAAAATAGAACAAGTTGACTATGCTCCACTACCAGGTGGAGGAAGTGTTGGTGGTTGGATATTAGGTATTAATGCTAATTCAGAACACCCTGAGGGTGCAGAAGAATTCTTATCATTTATATCTGGGCCAGAAGGACAGAAAATAAATGCTATCGAGGGTAGTTATTTACCTGGTTATAATGCATTGTTAGAAGACTCAGCAGTATTAGAGTCTAACAAATTATTGACAAATGAAGGATTTGCTAATGCTCTTGCAACAACAATTTCCAGACCCGTAGTTGCAAATTATTCGGAAGTTAGTGATAAAATTCAGATTAATACTCATGAATTCTTGTCAGGTAACGGTAGCTTAGAAGATGCAGTCAAAGGAATCAAAGAAGCACTAGAACAATAAAATAACAATATAACTTATTATCATTAGCTTTGACTACGGTCAAAGCTAATGGTTTATAGGAGGTTAAATATGAAACTTTCTAAATGGGTAGACAAACATGCTGGATATATACTTATAATACCAGCTGTAATTTTTATAATTTTATTCTCTATAGCTCCCATTATGGGTTCCCTCCGCTATGCATTTTTTGATATGCAATTAAATGATCAATCTAAAAATGATATGTATTTAAAGGCGAATGTAAACTTAGCACTGAATCAAGAAACAATAGATTACTTGCGTTATTATTTGGATATTGATCTAGATTTCATCCAAAATGAAAAGACAGTAGTAAAGGTAGATGAAATTAAGAGGGATATAAATGAACTTGAAAATTATATTTCTACAGAAATAGCTACATCTGACTTAAAAGCAATAGTTAGAGTAAATCAAAAAGATCAAGATATATTAGTGGAAAAGCAACAGAGTATTATAATAAAACTTGATGAACTATACGGTATGGAGGATGAATTCTATTCCCCTGAGGACACCATGGCAGTAGCATCTGAATTTGAAACTAGTATTATAAAATCGAATTTTGTGGGTGGAGACAATTTTACAAAGGTAATAGGAGATAAAAGAGTTCAATCTACACTAAGATTCACATTAATATTTACTTTAATATCAGTATTTTTAGAATTAATATTTGGATTATTTTTAGCTCTTATTATGAATAAACCATTTAAAGGAAGAAGTTTGGTTAGAACATTTTCATTAATTCCATGGGCAATACCAACTTCAGTGGCAGCATTAATGTGGAGTTATTTATATAATGGCTCAAGCGGAATTATATCTAATATATTTTCTCAAATAGGGCTTATTGCTTCTCCTGCATCTATGCTCAACTCATCTACTAATGCACTATGGGCAATTATACTTGCAGATGTATGGAAGACTACACCTTATATGGCATTGTTATTATTAGGTGGACTTCAAGTAATCCCAAATACTTTGTATGAATCATCTTCACTAGATGGGGCAACAAAGATTCAACAATTTAGATTTATAACACTTCCCCTTCTAAAACCTTCAATATTTGTAGCCTTATTATTTAGAACTTTGGATGCATTCAGAGTATTTGACTTAATATATGTACTGACAGGTGGAGGTCCAGGTGGCACGACAGAATCCTTATCTGTTTATGCATATAAAGTTATGTTTTCTCAAACTCGATTTGGATACGGTTCTGCAATGGTAATAATAATGGCATTAGTAGTGGGAATAATTGCATTTATATATATTAAAGCACTTGGTGTGGACTTAATAGGGCAAGATAGGTAGGTGATGAAATGAAAAATTCAGTTAAATCAAGTACATTATTAAAAATTATAATTATATTATATCTATTTATAATTCTCTTCCCATTTTTGTGGGTAACCATTACGTCTTTAAGACCAGAATCAGAAATCTGGAGTTCTAATGCATTGAATTTAAAAGGTGCAGAATTTACTGATGAAAATTATGTGAAATTATTTAAGACTACAATATTTAATTCACTTAAGAATTCACTAATAATTTCATCAATTACAACAGTTTATGTAACTTTAATAGCTTCTTTATGTGCTTATTCAATTGCAAGGCTTGATTTTAAATTTAAAAAACTATTAACTGTAGTAATTTTAGGAACATCTATGTTCCCACAAATGATTGTGGTTGGACCAATATATAAGATGTTTGTTCGTTTAGGATGGACAAATAGTTATTATATTTCATTACCATATTCTATGCTGACACTTCCAGTAGCTGTATTTATATTGATAACTCACTTTTCACAAATACCTAAAGAAATGGAAGAATCAGCAATTATGGATGGATCATCTAAAATTAATACTTTTTTCAAAATTATACTTCCTTTAGCTGCACCAGGGATATTTACCTCTGCCATAATGACTTTTATAGGTGCATGGAATGAATTCCTATTATCCTTGACCTTAAATACAGATGAAGCATGGAGAACAGCTACTGTAAGTATATCTTTTTTAAGAGGACAATTTCTCATATTTTGGGGACAAGTAACAGCAGCAACTGTAATAGTAACTATCCCAACGCTCATTATAGTAATTTTATTTCAAAAGCAAATAGTATCCGGAATTACATCCGGTGCTCTTAAGGAGTGATTTAATGACATCATTTGTTGAAAATGGACTAGATATAGAAAGATTACCACTACTTGAAACTTTAATGTCCATAGGCAATGGATATATGGGAACTAGAGCGTATTTAGAAGAATTTGAATATCCAAAATCTATTAGAGGTAATTATATTAATGGGTTTTATGAAAGGATACCCATGGAACATGCAGAGTGGGCTTGGGGTTTTCCTGATCAATCCGATAGAATGGCAAATCTTCTAGATCTTTTTAGAATAACTATTTTTTTGGATGGTGAAGAAGTAGTTATAGAGGGTAATATCAAAGATTTCAAGAGGGTTTTAGATTTCAAAGAAGGAACACTTAAAAGAAGTTATAATTATGAAACTGAAAGCGGTTTAGTAGCACATATAAATTTTGAACAGCTAATTTCATTTTCCAGAATTTATATTAAAAATTGGTATTTAAATATAGATTATGAAGGAAGCATTAGAGTGATTAACGATATAAATTTTGATATAAAAAATATGGTTAATGAAAAGGATCCTCGTAATGCTTCAAAACACGTTCCCTTAGTAAAGGTAGCAGATTACGGTTATGAGCTAAATAAAGGAAACATTTCTCTAGAAACTTTTATTTCTGGAATTAATGTTAATATTGAATTTATTGATAGTGGAAATTTTAATTCAATCCAACATTTAAGTGAACAATCATTAGACATTAATTTTATGTCTGAAGGAAATTTACAAATAAATAGAATGGTTAAGTATTGTGATTCCATAAGAAATGAGAAAACAGATTTTATTAGCAAAGATATATTGTATATGGAACAAGCACAATATTTAGAGGAATTTAATAATAAATCCTTTATAGAATTTCAGGGAAATGATCACTTGAATAATGCTATGGATTTTATGAGATTTCATATACTACAATCAACTACAAGAGATCCTTATGGAAACATATCAGCGAAAGGGCTAAGCGGAGAAGGTTATGAGGGACATTATTTCTGGGATACGGAGATTTTTCTTTTTCCAGTATGGTTGTTATGGGATATAGATAGAGCAAAAAAACTTTTATTATACAGATATAACCTTCTAGACATTGCTAGAGATAGAGCTTTAGAAATTGGACATCAAAAGGGAGCATGTTTCTCTTGGAGAACAATATCTGGAATGGAATCTTCTGGTTATTTTCCTGCTGGAGCAGCCCAATATCATATTAACTTTGATATAGCTTATACTTTTATTCAATTTTGGCTGGCAACTAAAGATATGGAATTTTTAGTAAATTATTCAATGGAACTGTTACTTGAAACAGCTAGAACTGTGCTTGAAATAGGTAATCTTGAACTAGACGGCTTTCATATCCATACTGTTACTGGTCCTGATGAATATACTGCCCTAGTAAGTGATAACTACTATACTAATAGAATGGCTCAGTATAACTTAATATGGGCTGTAAAACTTTGGAATATTTTAAAAATTGAAAGATATAATGATTGGATAAAAATAAATGAAAAACTTAAATTAAATGAAAATGAAATATATAATATGATCCAAGCTTCTAATAATATGTTTTATATACTAGACGAAGAAAAAGGGATAATGGGTCAAGACTCCACGTTTCTAACAAAACCTAAATGGCCAAAAGAAAATAATTTAAGGCCACTCTTATTAAATTATCATCCTTTGACTATCTATAGGCATCAAATTTTAAAACAAGCTGACACAGTATTAGCTCAATACTTATTGGGTGAAGTTGAAGAAGATATTATGAAAAAAACATTTTATTATTATGAAACTATAAGTACACATGATTCTTCTTTATCACCTTGTATAAGTGGTCTCATGGCATCTAAACTTAGGGATGAAGACCTGGCTTATAAGTATTTTATGGATACAGTTTATATGGATATAAAAGATATGCATGATAATACTATAGATGGACTTCATATGGCTAATATAGGAGGATCACTTTTATCAGTAATTAAGGGCTTCGGTGGCATTAAAATAGAAGAAGATGGACTTCATATTGACCCCTTTATTCCTACTAAATTAGGTAATTTAAAATTTAGATTTACATGGAAAAATACTTTATTGGAACTACAAATTAGTGGGGAGAATATTAATATTATGAAAATTTCTGGTCCTAATACTTTTATTATATTTAAAGGTAAAAAAACAATGATAGGAGAAAAAGCTGTATTGTTTGATTTAGATGGTGTATTAACAGGGACCTCTGATAATCATTATAAAGCTTGGGCAAAGTTGACTAAAGAATTTGGATATGAGTTGCCCCTAGAATTTCGAGACGAACTTAGGGGAATTTCTAGAATGGAAAGTTTAAATCGTATTCTAAAATTTTTTAATTTAGAGTATTCACAAAAAGAAAAATTAGAATTAGCAACTAGAAAAAATGAATACTATAAAGAATCTATATTGAACTTTACAAGAGATAATCTTTATCCTGGAGTTTTAGAGTTATTAGAGAGGTTAAAGGAATTAAGAACTAAAATAGGATTGGTAAGTGCTAGTAAAAATGCATTAAGCTTAATTAGAAACATGAAAATAGAAGAGTATTTTGATGTTATAGTTGATCCGGAAAATATAAAACAGGGCAAACCACATCCAGAACCCTTTCTTACAGCAGCAGAAATGCTATATATGGATCCAAAAGATTGTTTAGGTGTAGAAGATGCTATTGCTGGCATAGAGAGTATTAACAAAGCAGGTATGATGTCCCTAGGAATAGGTGATGAGAATTTAAAAGAAGCTGATTTTCTTTATAAAACAATAGAGGAAGCTTCTAATTTTATAATAAATTGGGTGGTGGATAATAATGGCAGAAATTAAATTAAAAGATGTTACAAAAATATATGATAATGGATTTGAAGCTGTAAGATCCATAAACTTAAATATTGAAGATCAAGAATTTATGGTTTTAGTAGGGCCTTCTGGTTGTGGGAAGTCTACAACACTTAGAATGATTGCTGGGTTAGAAGATATTACATCAGGTGAATTATATATTGGAGAAGAATTGATGAATGATGTGGATCCTAGAGATAGAAATATAGCTATGGTTTTTCAGAATTATGCTTTATATCCTCATATGAGTGTCTACGATAATATGGCATTCGGATTAAAACTTCAAAAAGTAAATAAGGAAGAAATTAAACAAAGAATTGAAGAAGCAGCTACAACATTAGATATATTCTCTCAACTAGATAAAAAGCCTAAATTACTTTCTGGAGGACAAAGACAAAGAGTTGCACTTGGAAGAGCTATAGTTAGGCATCCTAGAGTTTTTCTTATGGATGAACCTCTTTCAAATTTGGATGCAAAATTAAGAGTTCAGATGAGAGCAGAGCTGATTAAATTGCATGATGACCTAAAGACAACTTTTGTTTATGTAACTCATGATCAAACAGAAGCTATGACTATGGGAACTAGAATATGTGTTATGAAAGATGGAGAAATAAAACAAGTAGCAACTCCAGAAGAAATATATAATAAACCCGATAATTTATTTGTAGCTAGTTTTATAGGATCACCTCAAATGAATTTTTATAATGGAAGATTAGAAAAAGAGGATAGTAAGTATTACTTTACAGGAGAGAACAAAGAATATGGAGACTTTAAGTTCTCAATTGATAAAGTATTAGATGATAGATTAGATAGCTACGTAAATAATGAAATTATTTTAGGTTCAAGACCAGAACACATGATAATAACAGATGGCAAGGGATTAAAAGCAAAAGTAATGGTAACTGAACTATTGGGAAGTGAGATTCATATTCATATATATGTACAAGATAAAATTCATACCATAAAAACCAGTGCGGAGACTAAATTAAAAGCAGGAGATATAATTACTGTAATACCAGAATCTGACAAAATTCATTTGTTTGATATTAAAACTGAAGAAACTATATTGTAAATATAAAGTATTTAGTTAATGAAAAAGGCTACCAAACAGCAAAAAAATATAAATTGTGAATATAATGCTAAGAGAATTTTATCTCTTAGCTTTTTACAATTATAAAAATGTAATTTTATTTTTTATTAATATGCTTGCAATAATACTAAAAGATGATAATATTAATGAGGTTAATTATTTTTAAGGGAGGATTTTATGGAAAAAAATCAGGTTAATAATGTAAAAGTTGTTAATGCAGATCCATCAGCCTTAGGTCTTTTTGGATTGGCAATTGTAACACTAGTAGCATCTTCACAAAAGTTAGGTATAACAGATGGGTTATCAATTGTAATTCCTTGGGCAATATTTTTAGGGGGATTTGCACAATTATTTGCATGTATTAATGATTCTAAGAGAAACAACACTTTTGGAACCACTGCTTTTGGAGCTTATGCTTTCTTTTGGATGGGAACAGCAGCGTCTTGGATGATTAATATGGGAGTATTTGGAGAGAAATTAGCATCCAATGTAGATATGAGACAGCTAGGATTTGCTTTTTTAGGTTATCTAATATTTACTTTATTTATGACCATTGGTGCTATGGAAACTCATAAGGTATTATTCTTTATTTTTGTATTTATTGATTTCCTTTTCATTGGATTAACTCTAGATAGTTTTGGTATTTTGGGAGAATTCCCCGCAAAACTAGCCGCTTATTCAGAACTTATTATAGCCTTATTATCTTTTTATGGTTCAGGGGCATCTGTACTTAATGAACATTTTGGAAAAACATTTTTACCATTGGGAAAGCCATTCGGAATATTTAAGTAAAATAAAATTTAAATTAGATTTATATATAAAGATTCTAGTAGGAACATTTCTACTGGAATCTTTTTTTGTTTAATACTTCTAATAGTTAGTCTATTGGAGCAATTGTGGTATAATGGGTTATAGAGTTAATTCTGGGAATAATTAACAAAAGATTAGAGAGGAGAGGTATAATGGCAGAAGATAAGCGTTTTGCAGTTCTCATAGATGCAGATAATGTATCAGCAAAATATATTAAGTATATTATGGATGAGATAGCAAACTTTGGAATAGCTACATATAAAAGAATATATGGAGATTGGACTAAACCTAATACAGGCTCATGGAAAGAAATACTATTAGAAAATTCAATTACTCCAGTACAACAATATGGATATACTGTAGGTAAAAATGCAACGGATTCAGCAATGATTATAGATGCTATGGACATATTATATTCAGGAAATGTAGATGGATATTGTATAGTTTCTAGTGATAGTGACTTTACTAAATTAGCATCTAGACTTAGAGAGTCTGGCATGGTTGTAGTAGGTATGGGTGAAAAGAAAACTCCTAAACCATTTATTGCCGCTTGTAACCAATTTAAGTATCTAGACGTATTAGCGGAGTCTGAAAAAAATACAGAAACTATACAAAAAAATACAAATAAAACAAAAAATGTATTAGACAATACTAAAAATTCTACAAATGCTGAAACTAGTGAATCTTTAAAAAGCATGACAGATATTAATGTAATAAAGATGGCAATTATAAAGATGATTAATGAATCAGATTCTGAAAATCAAAGCATGAGTATGGCTGAAATAGGAAATAGATTGGCAAAGAGATATCCGGATTTTGATGTTAGAAATTATGGGGATACTAAATTATCTAGATTTTTGAACAAATTTGATTTTCTTGATATTAAAACGGATGGGAAAGAAGGAGCTTCTATTTGGGTTTCACTAACATCGGATGAAAGTGAGGATTTACTAAAAAAGAATATTACTATCCAGAAAAAACCAAAGAAAACTTATAAAAAGAAATACAAAGTTAATAAACCTAAAGAAGATTAGCTTAACCCTTCATAGCTTTAGAATAAGGATAGTATGCTATAGAATTGTATATTAAATTGTGATAAGATAAAACTATATATAAAACAATTAAAATAAAAGGGGGAGTTCCATGGATAACAATATTATTGCAGAAATTAAAGATTTATACCAAATCATTAAGCTAAAAGAGTTTAGAAGAACAGAAGGTGTATCTTTTGATATTATGGAAAAATCTATGATACCTCAAATAGATGCCATTGACCGTGTACTTCATACTGGTGGAGCAGTATCACCTGGAGCTGTGGGCGATGTTGAGAGACCATGGTATATGCACACTTACCAAGCTGATAATCTATTTGTACTTCAAGGTACAAGATATGTAGATATCTATACTCCAGAACATGGAAAAATTGAGAAATTTATAATTACTCCTGACTATGTAGAACATAATGGTGAAAGAATATTTGATGGTGGAGCAGTTTTAGTTTGGCCTAGATATGTATTCCATAGAATAGTAAGTGGAGACACTGGATCTGCTTCTATTAACTTAGCTACTCATTATGATGGTTTTGATATTAAGACAAATTTTAATCAATATTCTTTAAACACTGAAACTGGAGAATATAAAGTAGTTAGAGAAGGCTATTTAGACCAAAGATAATAATACTTATAGTAAAGTCCATTAGATTAAATCTAATGGACTTTTTTTATAAATTACTGATGTCATTATAAAACATAACCATTGCTCCTGCTGTAGTTCTAATAGCTAGTGGTAATCCACACTTAGACATTTCGGAATGTCTTAGTTCTTTATTTTTAATTTTTGAAAATTTCTTATAAATTCTAATAGAAACTCTAGTGTTAAATCTAATATAATCCTCCACCGAATTGAACAATCTAGTTCCATTTTCAATATGAAAATGTTCTATATTTCTGTAAGTTTTTTTGATATAACTTTCATATTGTTTGTGATTATCTAGTAATCTAATATTAGCATGGTGAGGTATTGTCATGTCTTGTATTAAATGTACTGTAGCTCCTAAATAAAACAAAGATTTATTTATTTCATTCGTTATCCAGAATCCTAGTGCTTTTTCATAATAATCTATAGCTAAATCCATTGCGCTTTCACTTCCATATAAACCTCTTTTTTTACTAGGATTGTAAAAGTGGCTTGAACTTTTGAAATCTTGATCTGCCCACACAACACCATTATTAATATCTGTTATATAACTCTTGAAAAAATTATGCTCATTTAGATATCCATCTTTTTCAAGAACTCTTATTGAGGATATATTTATGAATTTGTGAACTTCACATTTAGTTTTCATTATAGATTTTTTAACTGGATTTATAAGACGAAAGGTGTTCTTCAAAATATAATTATATGTCAATTCACCCTTTTTCATTTCCATCATCCCTTTTTCACTTCTGAATTTTATAATATAAGCTTTAAAACCAAATTTTATTTTTAATTACTATAACATCTCATACCCAAATCCTAGTATTTATAAGCAATTACCATTCTTAAAACTAATATTTAGAATTAATAAGAAGAAATTTTAAGTTTTATCAATATACTCTTTAAATCATCAATGTAATGTGATAAAATCAAGTTTAATACATTGTTTATAATTAGCATTAGAAGAATTTTATCATAAAACAAAAAATAAATGAGGAGGTTTTGAAATGGGACTTATTAAAGCTTTAAGTAGTGCAGTAGGAGGGTCTTTAGCAGACCAGTGGCTTGAGGTAATTGAGCCAGATGATATGGGTGGTAGTACTGTTTTCACAAGAGGTGTTACTGTAAGAAGAGATGATGCAAGGGGATCAAATAAAAAAGGTACTCGAGACACTGTTTCAAATGGATCCATAATACATGTGTACCCAAATCAATTTATGATGTTAGTTGATGGAGGTAAGGTTGTAGATTATTCAGCAGAAGAAGGTTATTACAAAGTAGATAATTCTTCTTTACCATCAATGTTTGATGGTGGTTTTAAAGATGCACTAAAAGAATCCTTTGGAAGAATTAAGTACGGGGGAGTTACACCAACATCTCAAAAGGTATATTATGTAAATCTACAAGAGATAAAAGGAATTAAATTTGGAACTCCAAATCCATTAAATTATTTTGACGACTTTTATAATTCAGAATTATTTTTAAGAACTTTCGGTAATTACTCTATAAAAATAACTGATCCACTAAAATTTTACATGGAAGCAATACCAAGAAATAGTGATAAAGTTGATATAGAAGATATTAACGAACAATATTTATCTGAATTCTTAGAGGCTTTACAGTCAGCTATGAATCAAATGTCCGTTGATGGAATTAGAGTATCACACGTGGCATCTAAAGGTAGAGAATTGAGTAAGTATATGGCTACTATTTTGGATGAAGAGTGGAACGAAATGAGAGGTATGCAAATTCAATCAGTAGGTATATCTAGCATAAGCTATGATGATTCATCTAAGGAATTAATAAACATGAGAAACAAAGGTGCTATGCTTGGAGATCCTTCAGTAAGAGAAGGCTATGTTCAAGGCTCAGTAGCTAGAGGAATAGAAGCTGCAGGATCAAATGAAGGTGGAAGTACAGGTGCATTTATTGGTATGGGTATGGGAATGCAAGCAGGCGGAGGATTCATGGGTGCCGCATCACAATCCAATCAAAATCAAATGGAACAACAAAAAGCTGCTAATGCTAATACAAATAATTCTAACAATGCTAATGAAGCAGGAGCCAATAGTTGGTTCTGTACTGAATGTGGCGCTAAAAACACTGGGAAGTTTTGTGCGGATTGTGGTGCACCTAGAGCAGCATCTGCATCATGTTCTAATTGTGGATTTACACCTACAGGAGAAATCCCTAAGTTTTGCCCTGAATGTGGGAACAAGTTTTAAAAGGGGTGAGTTAATATGTCTACAACAAGTTATAAATGCTTAAGCTGTGGAGCTGGATTACATTTTAATCCAGAATTACAAAAATTTAAATGTGATTATTGCTTAAGTGAATATACTGAGCAAGAATTATTATTAGATGCTGAAAAAAAAGCAAATATAGAAGATGATTCAATTACAGAAGAAAGCATGAATGAAGAAGAGAATATAGATCAACATTTGAACTCTTATACTTGTAATAGTTGTGGAGCAACTGTGGTAACAGACGAAACCACTACAGCTACATTTTGCTATTATTGCCATAACCCTGTAATAATATCTAACAGGCTTGTAGGAGATTTTTTACCAAATAAACTTATCCCATTTTCTATTGATAAAAAGAAAGCCCAAGATACATTTCTTAAATGGGCCGGAGATAAAAAATTTGTACCTAAAGATTTTACAAGTACATCTCAATTAGAAAAAATTACAGGAATGTATCTACCATATTGGTGGGTTGATAGCCAAGCTGATGTAAATTATGTGGGAGAAGGAAGGAATACCAAGGTATGGACTAGTGGAGGTAAAGAGTATACCGAAACAAAAAAGTATCAAATAGTAAGACAAGGTGCAATGGATATAAATAATGTAGGGGAACTAGCTTTTAATAAAATTGATAAAAATTTATTAGATGGTATTAGCCCTTACGATGAAACTGCAACAATACCATTTTCTATGCCTTATCTATCTGGATTTTTCGCTGAACAATATAATATTGAAAAAGAAGAAGTAGAACCCCAACTAAAAGCGCAGATAGACAAATATTTCGATTATCTATTAAATGAAACTATTAGCGGTTATAATCAGGTGAGTTTTGAAAGAAATGATATAAAAGTAGATTTAAAAGAATGGAATTACACATTGTTACCAGTTTGGATACTTACTTATAAATACATTGGTAAAACATATGTGTTTGCTGTAAATGGACAAACAGGGAAGAGTTTTGGTGAATTACCATTAAGTAATACTCGAGTATTTACAGCTTCTGGGATAATATTTGGGACATTATTTGTTGCCCTTTTATTAGGAGGGTTGTTGATATGGTAAGAAAATTTATTAAATTAATTAGTTTTTTAATAATTTTAAGTATTTTTATTCCCATGACATCCTTAGCTAATAGGACATTAGTTTACGATGATGCCATGTTATTTTCGGCTTCTGAAATAAGTAATTTAGAAGAAGAAGCAAATGTCTTATCTGATTTATATAATATGGATATAGTAATAGTTACAACTAATGATGCAACTGGAAAAACCCCTAGAGATTATGCAGATGATTTTTATGATTATAATGGGTTAGGTGTAGGTTCTGATTATGATGGAATATTATTCCTAATAGATATGGACAATAGAGAACCTCATATATCTACTTCAGGAATAGGAATTAGATATTTGACAGACAATAGAATAGAATCTTTAATAGATGGAGTTTTTGACGATGGATTAGTAGAGGGAGATTATTATGGCGCAGCTATGAGCTTTTTAAATAATACTGGATATTATTTAGAAAGTGGAATACCATCAGACCAATATAATGAGCCAGAAGAACCTCGAAAGAAAAGTTTATCCCCTTTAGATTTTCTTATAAGTTTTTTTGGTAGTGGCAGTGCTGCAGGAGCATTTTTTCTATCAATAAAAAATAAATATAAAGTAAAGGAAGCTAGAAATGTATTTTCATATAGAAATAATAGTATTGTAAATTTGAGGTCTAATGAAGATAAATTATTAGATACTTCAGTAACTCATAGAATTATTCCTGTAGCTACCAATAATTCTAGCTCTACAAGTGGCAAAAGTACTACTCATACATCATCAAGTGGAAGAACTCATGGTGGTGGAGGTAGTGGAGGAAGAAAGTTTTAGATTATAAAATATGGATATAATAATTCAATCTAAAATTCAGATGGATTTTTATCATCTGAATTTTATTTTTGTAATTTAAAGTAAAATATATCTTTAAGGAGACAAATATGTTAATTTTGAACAATGGTATAAAATACTTCTTAAGTTTTGAAACTTTTGTTTTACTACCGATTATTATCTTTATACTTGCTATTGTATTTGGTATAAAGATGAAAATAGCTATTAAATCATCCCTTCAACTGGGAATTGGTTTCGTTGGTATGTTTATGACTTTTGATTATTTTGTAGGAATAATTAAACCCGTTGTATCTGCATTAATTTTAAGATCAGGGTTGGAAATGGGTGTATTAGATTTAGGCTGGCCGCCGCTAGCTGCTATAACTTGGAGTTTCAATTTAGCACCATTATTATTAGCCATATTCTTAGCAGTTAATGCCTTATTGTTAGTATTTAAGCTTACAAAGACAGTTAATATAGATATATGGAATTATTGGCATGTTATTTTCTTAGGTGCAATGATATTTCATGTTACAAATAGTGTTTTTATAACAATTGCTACTTCTATAATAGTATTTATACTATTGCTAAAACTCTCAGAATGGACAGCCCCAGCTATAAGTAGAGCAATGGGAATGGATGGCATATGTATACCTCATTTATCGGGAATTATTCACTATCCAATTGCATTAGTGGGAAATTCTATAATAGATAAGATTCCTGTATTAAATAAAATTGAAGCAGATCCTGAAACTATACAAAAAAAATTAGGCCTTTTAGGAGAACCGATGATAATAGGTTTTGTTCTTGGATTATTACTAGGTATTAGCTCAGGTTATGATTTTAAAGAAATCTTATCAGTAGCCGTAAGATTTTCTGCAGTAATATTTATTTTACCTCAAATGGGTGGGATTTTAGGACAATCACTTATACCTATATCTGAGGGCATGAAGATATTTATGGAAAAGAAATTACCTAATATGGGACAAACATATATAGGATTAGATGTGGCTGTATTATTCGGTTTATCATCCAATATTGTCACTGCTTTATTATTAATACCTACATCTATACTATTAGCCATTGTATTGCCAGGAGTTAATTTTATTCCTTTAGGTGATCTTACAAATCTTTTAGTTCCAGTTGCATTTATAACTATAGCTACAAAAGGAAATATAATCAGGTCTTATATTATTGGAATACCAATTGTAGTTATGACACTTTACACTGCATCTTGGATAGCTCCTTTATTAACTGATATGGCAATAATTGCTGAATACAACATAGTAGATACAGATGGTTTATTTACCAGCTTTTTAGATGGAGGAAATATTTTCAGAGTTTGGCTAACTATGTTATTCCAAGGAAATGTTGTAGCAATTGGTATAATTCCAGTGGTTTTATGGCTAATTTATAATACTTGGAGACATAGCAAAGATGTTAATACTATTTAATCTGTGAAAAGCAAATATTATTTTATACACTTTCATCACATTATATGATAGATTGTATATAGAAATAATTTTATCTCAGGAGGATGAAAATTTGGA
>CAJDVD010000015.1_pt1 | contig 23179 bp, 21 predicted proteins | sample 7391361 | NCBI WGS metagenome assembly CAJDVD01 (sample SAMEA7055710, study PRJEB34461) | soil metagenome | biome: terrestrial ecosystem; feature: Peninsula; material: soil | place: Antarctica | collected 2016
AGCTGGTGGCACTATGTACTCAAATTGTTCTAGTTTTACATACCTTTGAGATTGTTGAGAATAACTCCCTATTCTATGTCGCACCAGTTGATGTGATAGAGTTCGAGATACTCCTTCTACACCAAAAGTAAAGCTTATATGTTCTATAGGACTTTCATGCCCTAGGTTCATAAGTATATTTAAAAACTTGTCTACCTCATCTCCGCTTAAATTGTCTTCAATTTCTTTTATTCCTACTGATGAGTAACATAATTTTGCTGCTGAAGCAATTAGTTTTTCACCATCAGGAGTATATCTCAATAGTTCTACTATCAAATTCTCATCTCCTTAAACTTTATCCATTTTCATTATCTCATGTAATATTTCTTCTATTCTTTTATCCTGTCCTGTTAAATACAAATATCCAAATAAGCATTCAAAGCCTGTAGCATACTTATAGTCTATTATATCAGTATTCTTGGGAGAAGTGTTAGATTTTGCATTTCTTCCCTTTTTAATAATGTTTTTCTCTTCTTCAGTTAATACATCTTCTAATCCATGTGCAAATCTGGCTTGTGCCTTTGCTTTTACATAGCTTGTTGTTGCCTTATGCAAATCTTTTACGGATACATCCTTAGTAATCAAATAAGTTCTTATCAATAATTCATAAACCGAATCTCCGATGTAAGCTAATTGTAGTGGAGAGAGCATCATAATGTCCTCTCCACTTAAATCTTTATTTATATCTCTAAATATATTGTTATAATTTTCCATTATATCCTCTTCCATTTTACCCCTTCAGGGCTATCTTCTAATACTATTCCTTCTTCTTTTAAAATATCTCTAATTTCATCAGATAACTTGTAATCCTTATCTAATCTAGCTTGAGTTCTTTTTTCTATTAATTTTAAGATCTCATCTTCTAGAATCGCTTCTTCTTTTTCTAAAATTCCTAAGACTTTTGATAATTCCATCAATATATTATATGCCATTACTACTAATACTTGATTTGAGCTTTCATCAAAATTACTATTAGTATATTTAACCAGTTCGAATAAAGATGCAATTGCGTCAGCAGTATTCAAGTCATCTTCCATTCCTTTGATAAACTGATCTTTATAACCCTCTAGAATTTCTATAGTTTTCTGATCACCTTCAGTTATATCTGTAAGCTGAGTTTTACTTTTTAAATATTCTAAGTTTTTCTTACTATTATATAATCTTTCTAAACCATGTACATTATGATCCATTACTTCTCTACTGAAATTAATAGGTGTTCTGTAATGAGCTGACAATAAGAAGAATCTTACAGTTTCTAAATCATAATCTTTTACTATATCTTTTAAAGTAAAGAAATTACCTTCTGATTTAGACATCTTTTTATTATCAATTGTAATCATTCCATTGTGGAGCCAATAGTTAGCAAAAGGTTGTCCTGTCAAAGTTTCTGATTGAGCTATTTCATTTTCATGGTGTGGAAACTGCAAATCTTCCCCACCAGAATGAATATCTATAGTATCTCCTAATAATGATCTTGCCATTACTGAACATTCAATATGCCACCCAGGTCTTCCTGCACCCCAAGGGCTGTCCCAGGAGGGCTCTCCTGCTTTGGCTTTCTTCCATAGAGCAAAGTCTATAGGGTTGTTCTTTTCTTCACTAATCTGGATCCTAGAGCCGCTGATAAGGTCCTCAATATTTTTCTTCGAAAGCTTACCATAATCTTTAGCACTATCAATATTAAAATATACATTTCCATCGACGTTATATGCTGCTCCCATTAGGACTAAGCCTTCTATAAAAGTTATCATTTCACTGATGTAACTAGTGGCTCTTGGATTAATGGTTTCATAATCATATAAATTTAGACCTTGGGCATCTTCCATAAAAGCTTCTATATATCTCTCAGTAATATCTGTAAAATCTATATTTTCAGCATTAGCCTTATTGATTATTTTATCATCAATATCTGTAAAATTTACAATAAATTTCACATCGTATCCCTTGTAAATAAAAAACCTTCTTAGAGTATCAAATATTACTAGGGGTCTAGCATTCCCCACATGAATATAATCATAAACAGTGGGCCCACAGTTATACATAGTTACTAAATTCTCTTTAATCGGTACAAATTCTTCTTTTTTTCTACTTAACGTGTTGTATAATTTCATTTTCACATCCCCCTATATTTTATAAAAGTTTTTAAATACAAAAAAATCGTCTCTAATAAATAGAGACGATTTGACTCGCGGTTCCACTCTAATAGGCATAGCCCACTCGAAACATTTAACGTATGTTAACCGTTTTACCCTACTATAATGTCTTCAGGCAACAATTCAAAGGCGCATTTCAATTTTATAAATACTTAGAACTTTTTTCAGCCTAGAAAGTTCCTCTCTGTAAGTTTATAGAACTTACTTTCCTTATCTCTATTTTTAATATATTACCCTTAATTATACAATAAATCTCCATTAATTACAACGTTAAATATTTAAATACTGGTTTTTTACATATTCTACTCTTTCTAATATATTATCTTTACCTAATAAATACAAAATGGAAACTAAATCTGGACCATGTACATTACCTGTTAAAACTGCTCTAGTTGGCATAAATAAATTTTTACCTTTTACACCAGATTTTTTTTGTATAATCTTCATAAAACCTTTAGCATATTCTAAATTTATGGATTCTACCTCTTCCAGTTCTTCTTTAATAGCAGCTAATATATCCTTAATACCTTCTGTTTTAAGAGTTTCTAAGGCATCTTCTTCTACTATTTTTACCTTATTATTAAATATAAACTCTGACTTTTCAACAGCTTCTTTTACAGTAGACAGTCCTTCTTTAACAGCTCCTATTAAGATTTTCAACCATTCATAATTATTCTTTACAAATTCATCATCTATTAATCCTGCATCTTTAAAGTATGGAATAGCCATATCTGTAATCTCTTCTAGGGATGCCTTTGTTATATAATGAGCATTTACCCAGTCTAGTTTATCTTTATCGAAAATTCCACCAGCCTTTGAAACTCTTTCAAAGCTGAACTTTTCTATTAAATCTTCCATTGAAAATATCTCTTCATTATCCTCCGGACTCCACCCTACCAAGGCTAAGTAGTTAATCAAGCCCTCAGGGAAATATCCTTTTTCTCTGAAATCATCAACTGAAACATCCCCATGACGTTTGCTTAATTTCTTTCTTTCTTTATTCAAAACCGTTGGAAGATGAACATATACTGGTTGTTCCCAACCAAACACCTCATATAAATATACATGTTTTGGAGTAGATGGTAACCATTCTTCTCCTCTTACAATGTGAGTTATCTTCATTAAATAATCATCTACTACTACTGCCATATGATAAGTAGGATAACCATCTGATTTCATCAGCACTTGATCATCAATATCATCACTATTAATAGTAATATTTCCTCTTACTAGATCATGAAATTTTATATCCTTATCTTTTGGAAGTTTAAGTCTTACTACGTGTTCTTCTCCATTAGCTATTCTCTCATCAGCTTCTTCTTTAGATATACTTCTACAAAGCCCATCATACTTAGGAACTAATCCTTTGGTTTTTTGCTCATCTCTAAGATTTTCTAATCGCTCTTTAGTACAAAAACAATTATAAGCGTGACCACTTTCTACCAGTTCATCTACATATTTCTTGTATATATCCAATCTTTCAGATTGTATATATGGTCCGTAGTCTCCTTTTTGCACAACCTTATGATCTTCTATGAATACACCTTCATCATATTTAATTCCTGCCCATTCTAAAGATTGGATTAGATTTTCTATTGCTCCTTCTACCAGTCTAGTTTGATCTGTATCCTCTATACGTAGAATAAATTTACCATTATTATGCTGTGAAAATAGATAATTATATAATGCAGTCCTAAGTCCTCCAATGTGTAAATATCCTGTTGGACTTGGAGCAAATCTCAATCTAAAATCTCCCATAATTACTACACCTCCTGTATAATTACACCTCTATTAAATATCCTTAACCTTTATTATATAGTAGCCTATATTTTTTTCAACTCTTTTTCTACTAGTTTCATTACTTCATCATCTGAAATTTCTCTATTTTCATCTATATTCCTTAGTGAATATTCAACAATTCCTTCTCCTGCCATTTTACCAACTGTTATTCTAATAGGAATACCAATTAAATCTCTATCATTAAATTTTATTCCAGCTCTTTCATTTCTATCATCTAATAATACTTCTGCACCTAGTCCTTTTAAGTCATTATACATTTTTTCAGCCAGATTCATTTGCTCTTCATTTTTAATATTAATAACAGTTATTATTACATGATATGGAGCTATGTTTATTGGCCACACAATTCCCTTATCATCGTGGTATTGTTCTACTACAGCTGCAACACTTCTAGATACTCCTATTCCATAACTTCCCATTAAGAAATGTTGTGCTTTTCCATTTTCGTCCAAATACTTTGCATCAATACCTGTGCTATACTTAGTTCCAAGTTGGAAAATATTTCCTACTTCAATGCCTCTTTCCATAACTATTTTCCCATTACATTTAGGACATTGATCTCCTTCCCGTACTTGGAGTAGGTCATCGGCTATTTCGCCTTTGAAGTCCCTAAGGAAGTTTACATTTTTAATATGAAAATCAGTTTCATTTCCTCCCACTACTAAGTTCTTCATCTTGGCAATACTTGAGTCCACTACTATCCTCACTTCTTTTTTAAGTCCAATTGGTCCTGTAAAACCAACATCTGCTCCTGTTATATCTCTTATAATTTCTTCAGTAGCTAGTTCAATATCATGATCTGCAACTCCTAAAAAGTTATTTAGCTTGGTTTCATTTAATTCTCTATCACCAGGTATTATAGCCATAACAACAGAATCTTTTGCCGAATAAACTAAAGCCTTAGCAAATTTACTTCCATCCAGATGGAAGAACTCCATTAAACCATCAATAGTTGTAACAGATGGAGTAGATACCTTCTCCATTTCCAATTCTTCACTTATAATACCATCTACAATATATAGGACTTCTGCTTTTTCTTCAGTTGCTGCATACTCACAAGAATCACAAAATGCTACTAAAGCTTCTCCAATATCTGACATAGCCATAAATTCATGGGATTTTTTACCACCCATAGCACCAGTATCCCCTTCAACGATTTTGTAATTTAAATGCAATCTTGTAAATACTCTATCATAAGCATCCCACATTACTTCATAGGCTTTAACCATATTCTCTTCATCAGTATCAAAACTATATGCATCTTTCATTATAAATTCTCTACATCTCATAAGCCCAAATCTAGGTCTTTTCTCATCTCTATATTTAGTTTGTATTTGATATAAGCTAAGTGGCAATTGCTTATAACTCTTGATTTCATCTTTGATTAAATTAGTAAAATATTCTTCATGGGTTGGCCCAAGACAGAATTCTCTATTATTCCTATCTTTCAATTTCCACATTTCTGGCCCAAAATCTTCCCATCTATTAGTAGCTTCCCATAACTCTCTAGGCTGAATTGCTGACATTAAAAGTTCTTGTGATCCGGCATTATCCATTTCCTCTCTAACAATTTGTTCTATTTTTCTTATGACTCTATATCCCAATGGTAGATATGAATATATTCCACTTACCAATTGCCTAATCATACCTGCTCTTAGTAGTAACTGATGACTTGGAATCTCAGCATCAGATGGAACTTCCCTAAGAGTTGGCATATACATCTTTGACATTTTCATAAAATTCACTCCTCCTTTAAAATAAACAAAAACCTTTCATCTCAAACAAGAGACGAAAGGTTAAATTCCGCGGTACCACTCTAATAAATCCAGTTGGACTCACTCAATAGTTATAACGTTACCACCGTTTAAGTCTACTCAATTCAACTTAAATGCTCTAAGACTGGTTCTTTATTAAGGGGGTCAGAAGTCTTACACCTAGTAACTTCCTCTCTTGGACCATTAATAAATACTATTTCTTTTCAAAGCTTTTATATATTTTACTAAATAAGATTGTAGATGTCAATTATTTTTCCTGAAGTAAACAAACACTATATGAAGACATACCTTGCTCTTTTCCTATAAAACCAAGTTTTTCAGTAGTAGTTGCCTTTACATTTATATTATCAATAGATGTTCGTAAGACTTTACTAATAGTGGTTCTCATTTCATCTATATATGAAGCAAGTCTAGGTTTTTCTGCTGCTATTGTAGAATCTATATTACCTATTATATATCCATTTTCTACCATAGTGCTATAAACCATATCCAATAGGATCAAACTAGATATATCTTTGTATTGCATATCAGTATCTGGAAATAACTTCCCTATATCTCCAAGAGCTAAAGCTCCTAATATGGAATCCATTATGGAATGTACTAATACATCTGCATCCGAGTGCCCTAAAAGACCTAATTCATGAGGAATATGAACTCCTCCTAAAATCAGATTTCTATTTTCTACTAATTTGTGTACATCATATCCAAAACCGATTCTCATAATAATTACCTACCTTGTATGAAATTCTCTTCTTAAAAAAACATTTTTCATATCTTTAGCTAAGCTTTCTGCAAATATAAGATCTTCTGGTGTTGTAATTTTAATATTGTCATAAGTTCCCATAATCATTGTTATAGGATGATTTATTCTCTCAATCAATGAACTGTCGTCAGTACATAAAAAGTCTTCTTCTTTTGCCTTTTCATAAGCTTCTTTTATTAAATGACTCCAAAAACATTGTGGAGTTTGAGCAGCCCATAAAAGAGATCTTTTAGGTGTATAATCAATTTCCTTGGAATCACCAACTACTTTTATAGTATCAGTAACCGGTACACCAATAACACATGCACCATGTTCAACTACTCCTCTAATTCCATCTTCAATACTTTCAATTCTAACAAAAGGTCTAGCGCCATCATGAGTTAGTACAATATCTGTATTTTCGTTTAAGGCAAGTAATGCGTTGTATATGGAATCTTGTCTTTCTATACCACCTCTAATAATTGTGGTTACTTTCTTAAAACCATATTTTCTTACTATTTCTTTTCTGCAATAATCCACTTCTTCTTCTTTACAAACTACTATAATATCATCTATATATTTACATTCTTCGAATTTTCCTATTGTGTGAGCCAGTATTGGCTTGTTATCTATAGCTATAAATTGCTTGTTAATTTTGCTGCCCATTCTATTACTCATTCCAGCAGCGGCAATAATAACCGTGACATGATAATCTTTGTACATTATATTCACCTCTTAAGTTATTATATCATATGTAGTAAAAATTTAAACATAAATGTTTCCTATAATAATTTACAAAAAAAAAGACCCATAGGGTCTTAAGAAACTTTATCTATTAAAGATTTTGGTTTTGCAAATATCATCCGTCCTGCAGAAGTTTGAAGAACACTAGTTACTACAACATCTATGGTCTCATTAATAAATTTTCTACCGGATTCAACTACGATCATAGTTCCATCGTCTAAATAAGCTAAACCTTGTCCAGATTCCTTACCATCTCTTACAACTTGAACTATCATTTCTTCCCCTGGTAATACTACAGGTTTTACAGCATTAGCTAAGTCGTTAATATTTAGTACTGGAATTCCTTGAACTTCAGCTACTTTATTTAAATTGTAATCATTAGTTATAATTTTACCATTTAAAAACTGTGTCAGTTTTAATAATTTAGAATCTACTTCTGCTACATCTTCAAATTTTTTATCATGAATTATAATTTCAATTTCTAATTCTTTTTGTATTCTATTTAAAATATCTAACCCTCGCCTACCACGATTTCTTTTAAGACCATCTGAGGAATCTGCAATATGTTGTAATTCTTCTAAAACAAATTCAGGAATAACTAAGGGTCCTTCTATAAATCCAGTTTTACATATATCAGCAATCCTACCATCTATAATTACGCTTGTATCTAATATCTTTGGGCAAGAATTATAGTTAGATTTTCCTTTTTCCTTAGTATTTCTTCTACTACTTGTAAAATTTCCTATGGCACCAGCGATATCTTCCCTGTTTCTAGTGGATATTTTTATACCAAAATAACCTAGCATTCCATAAAGTAATATTGAAACAAATACTCCAAATACTCCCAATTTATAAAGCGGTTGGCTTACTAGATAGGCAATTATAAGTCCTATTATTAATCCCACGGATCCTAAAGCAATGTCTGAAGTTGGAATGTTTTGCAATTCAGATTCTAATACTGAAACAATCCGTTTGGCTGATTTAATAATTTTAGAAGAAAAAATAAATAGTATAAGTCCAAATAATAATGTAACTCCAACATATATAGCCATATTTAGCAAGCTTTCACTAGGTATGTTAATTATATTTCTATTGTCTAAAATAGTTACAATCCCAAAACCCATAAGTGCACCTAGTAAGCCTATAACAACTCTTAATATTTTATTTAGCATAATATCACCTCCTATTTTATTTATTACCAATTAGAATAAATATAAACCAATATTTATTCTAATTGGTTTACTCATCTTCATTTTCTTTTTTCTCTACAGCTGCTTCCTCTTCTTCTAACCTTAATTCTTCTTCCTGATTTTCTGCTTCTTCTTCCTCTTCTTCTAATCTTATTGCTTCTTCCTCTTCTTCATTACTCTTTTCTTCACTAATATTTATAGCTTCTAATATAACATCTTCTACTTCCTCTATGGTAATATTTAATACTAAAACCATTTCAGACATTAACATTTGTTTAGCATTACTTAACATTTTACGTTCACCTGTGGAAAGTCCTTTTAACATATCTAATAGCATTAAATTTCTAACAACTGCAGCTATTTCATATATGTCTCCAGATTTAATTTTATCCATGTTAATTCTGTATCTACGATTCCAGTTTTGAGGCATACTGGTTTTGCTTCCTCTAAGTATATCTAATACTCTTTCCATTTCTTCAAGATCAATAATCTCTCTAACACCTACGTCTTCTACGTTATCAATTGGAACCATTGCCTTCATATCTCCAATTGGCATTTTCATAATAAAATACTTTCTTTTCTCACCAAGAATTTCTTTCTCTTCAATAGCTTCAATTATTCCTGCACCATGCATAGGATAAACTATCATATCACCGATGTTAAACATTTAACAACCTCCCTTTAAACATTGTACCCTTTAATTATACTATATTTGAGCCCGAAAGTAAAGTTTAGATAGTATCATAATAGCTTTTCATTTGTCAACTGATTTTTGTAAAAAATAGGTAATAAAATTCTTGATAAAGATTTGACAACTACTTGCTTTGGAAAGTATAATTAGATTAGAAAGAAAATTTTTATTAGGGGTGGAGAATATGGATAAAAATATTGAAGACCAAGATGTTAATCTTCGTGATTTTCAAGAACAAGTCTCTCAAGTTTTAGTTAGGCATAGAAGTATTCTGGATACCATGACCAAGTTAGATCAATTTAGTTCAAGAATTAATCGTTCTGTTGTAAAGTCTGTTACAACTTGTGGTTGTGTTTCAATAGATGCACAAAAGCAAGATTTCGGAACTGGATCCTTTGAAAGCATGATAAATAAAGTGGATAATCATGTTAAGGGTGAAATTTGTAATAATTGCAAAGAAGTCATAGAAGAGGAAATAGGCTCTTATTTATTTTATTTAGCTTCATTAACTAATGCCCTAGATTTAGATCTTTCAGCAATATTATCAAAAGAATATGATAGAATTAAAACTCTTGGAATTTATAGTTTAAAATAGAGAAAAGCTAGGGTACCCACTGTACATCCTAGCTTTATTTTTTATTTAATTAAATCTGCAATAACATCTTTCAATTTTTGCATTTCTATTAATTCAAGGTTCTTTGTTTTAATTTTTTTCCCTTTTATTGGTGCAATATATGCTTTTGCAAATCCCATTCTATCCACTTCTCTAATTCTAGCTTCCAGTGATGGAACTTTTTTTAATTCACCAGTCAAGCCAACATCTGAAATGAATACTATATCATTTGGAAGAGGTGATTGAAAAACAGATGATGCAATACTCATAATAATAGCTAAATTTGAGGCTTGTTCTTTTAGTTGAATACCTCCCGTAGTTTTAATTACCACATTCTTATCATAAAGTTTTACCCCGCCTCTTTGTTCTAAAATAGAAACAAGTGTATTTAAATGTTCCCTTCTCATGCATTCTCCAATTCTAGATGGATAGGCAGTAAAACTTTCAGAAACCAAAGATTCTATTTCTAGTATAATAGGTCTTGTTCCTTCTCTCACAACTGTTATGGAACTCCCTGATACACGATCGTTATTTTCTCTATGTGTCATAAAATATTCTGAAGGATTATCTATAGATAACATTCCTTCTTCAGTCATATTAAAGAATCCCATCTCTCCAGTTGAACCATATCTATTTTTAGTGGTAAGTAAGGTCCGCAATTCCTCCCCACTTTCTCCTTCTATGATTAAAACTGCATCTACTAAATGCTCTAATGCTCTTAACCCAGCCAATTCGTCTTCTTTGGTCATTTGACCAACCATAAAGACAGCACGTGGCCTGATGGAGTTTTTAGCTTGTTGAACTAGTTCATATGCACATTCCATTGTTTGAGTAGGTGAGCCTGCTCTAGAATTTGGGAAAGCGTCCAGTGTAAAAGTTTGTATACTATCAATAATAATCATATCCGGATCAATTTCCCCAATATTTTCAATAATATTATCCATATTATTATCTGATACTACCCATACTTTAGAATGTATTTTTTTAATTATTCTATCTGCTCTAGATTTTATTTGTGATTCTGATTCTTCTCCTGAAGCATATAATACTTTATAACCCATAGTAGCTAAATCATTGGCCACTTGCAATAATAATGTTGATTTTCCTGCCCCAGGCTTCGCGGATAATATAGTAACAGAATCCTTTACTATTCCTCCACCCATTACTCTATTAAATTCATTTATATTAGTTATAATTCTATCACTATTTGTTGATTCTACTTCTGAAAGTCTTTTTACGGGTTGTTTAAGAGTAGCTCTACTAGCTGTGGCTTTAGAACTTTTTTTATCCAGAACTACAGTTTCAATTAATGAATTCCAAGATTCACACTGAGGACATTTTCCCATATATCCAATACTTTCATAATTGCAATTACTACAGATAAAAACCGTCTTTCTTTTCATAGACTCCTCCCAATATGTAAGGCTGTAGCTAACTACAGACCTTTATTAAATACTAATTTTTCATCAACATAATCTATTACTATTTTATCTTCTTTATTCACAGTACCAGATAATATTTCTTTAGCCAGTTGGTCTTCTATCATCTTTCTAATAGTCCTTTCCAATGGTCTAGCTCCATACACAGGGTCAAATCCCTCTTTTGCTATATATTCTTTAGTTGCTTCAGTTACACTAATATTAATATCCATTTTAGCTAGCATCTCCACTAAATCCTTCATCATCATTTCTAATATCTCTTTAATTTGTGATTCTTCAAGAGAATGGAAAACTATTACTTCATCCAATCTGTTTAAGAATTCTGGTCTAAATGTTTTCTTTAATTCTTCATTAATGATTTCTTTCATTCTATCATATTCTTCCTTAACTTCATCAGTTGCTGTAGAGAATCCTAGATTTTTCTTATTAATAGAATTTGCTCCCACATTTGATGTCATTATTACAACTGTATTTTTAAAATCTACAGTTTTTCCTTTAGAATCTGTTAATCTACCATCATCTAATATTTGTAGTAACATATTAAATACATCTGGGTGTGCCTTTTCGATTTCATCAAATAGGATTACAGAATATGGTTTTCTTCTAATTGCTTCTGTCAATTGGCCACCTTCATCATAGCCTACATATCCTGGAGGTGAACCCACAAGCCTAGAAACAGAATGTTTTTCCATATACTCACTCATATCAATTCTAATCATAGCATCTACATCACCAAACAATGCCTCTGCTAAAGCCTTAGCTAAATATGTCTTACCAACTCCTGTAGGTCCAACAAATATAAAGCTACCAATAGGTTTGTTTGGATCTTTTAACCCAACTCTAGCACGTCTTACTGCATTAGAAACTGCTTCCACAGCAGGAACTTGTCCAACTACTCTTCCATGTAAAGCTTGCTCTAAGTTTAGTAAACTAATTGATTCTTCAGTGGTCATTCTACTTACAGGTACTCCTGACCAATTTGAGACTATATTTGCAATTTCTTCATAACCAACAGTCATATTCGTGGTTTGTTTTTCATGTTCCCACTTTACTTTATTGCTGGATAATTCTTCTTTTAGTTGTTTTTCCTCATCTCTCAAACTAGCTGCTTTTTCATAATTTTGAGTGTTAATAGCTTCTTCTTTTTCTTGTTGTAATTCTTCTAGTTTTTCTTCTAATGTTTTTAATTCTGATGGGGCCACATAAGCATTAACTCTCATTTTTGATGCAGCTTCGTCTATTAAATCAATAGCTTTATCTGGTAAAAATCTATCATTAATATATCTACTGGATAGTTCTACTGCAGCAACTATAGCTTCATCTGTAATCTTAACTCTATGATGAGCCTCATATTTATCCCGTAAACCTTCTAGTATTTTAATACTATCTCCTATATTTGGTTCTTCTACCATAATAGTTTGTAATCTTCTTTCCAATGCTGAATCTTTTTCTATATGTTTTCTATATTCATCTATGGTGGTAGCACCAACTATTTGCAGTTCTCCCCTAGTTAATACTGGTTTTAAAATATTAGCTGCATCAACAGCTCCTTCCGCTGCTCCTGCTCCAACGATGGTATGAATTTCATCTATAAACAAGATAATGTCTCCAGCTTCTTTTAATTCTTTCATTACCCCTTTTAATCGCTCTTCGAATTCCCCTCTATACTTTGCTCCAGCTATCATTCCAGGTAAATCTAAGGTTACAATCCTCTTGTTTTTTATTATATCTGGCACATTTCCCTCAACTATCTTTTGAGCTAACCCTTCAGCAATGGCAGTTTTACCAACTCCAGGTTCTCCTATTAAAACAGGATTATTTTTTGTTCTTCTGCTTAAGATTTGAATTATTCTTTCAATTTCTTTTACTCTACCTATAACAGGGTCTATTTTACCATCCTCAGCCATTTTATTTAAATCAATAGTATATTTATTTAAGTTAGGTGTATCTTCATTGACAGGTTCACTGGTAACATTGTTTTTTTGCGTGGAATCTCCTATCATGCTTAGTACTTTTTCTTTTAATTTTTCAATGTCAACTCCAAGCTTTTTCAAAATTACTATGGCTACTCCTTCACCCTCAGCTAATAGTCCTAATAATAGGTGCTCTGTACCTACATAATTATGACCTAAATTTCTAGCTTCGTTAAATGATAATTCAAAAAGTCTTTTTGTTCTTGGTGTAAAACCTACTAATTCTAGCTCTTTTTCACCTTCTCCAATTGCCTTTATGACCTCGGCTCTTGTATTTTCTGAAGTTACCCCAAACTCTTTTAATGATAAAGCTCCAACTCCAGTACCTTCTGCAATTATTCCTAAAAGTACATGTTCTGTTCCTACATAATTATGTTTTAAAGCCTTAGCCTCTTCTTGGGATAGTAAAATAACTTTTTGCGCTTTTTCTGTAAATCTTCCAAACATTGCCATACTATCATTCCTCCATATTTTCTATAAATTCTCTTATTATTTCCGCTCTAGCATTATCTCTCTCCCCACTGCCCATATCCTTTTCCAATGATTTTTGTATATTAGCAGGTTGTATATCTATCATTAATTTTACTATTTCTTTTAGTTTATCATTTTGTATTATATTAATATCCCATCCTAATTTAATATTAGATAAATGGTTCATAGCTTCTTTTGAACTCATAAGTCTGCTATGAGTAAGAATGCCAAGAGACCTGAAAATTTTATCTTCTAATTCTACTGACTTTGTTTCCATTAAATATCTTCTAGTATTTCTCTCTCTAGCAACAATCTGAGCGATTACTTTATTTAATTTTGCTATAATATCTACTTCAGATTCTCCTAAAGTAACCTGATTAGATACTTGATACAGGTTCCCTAGAGCTTCAGATCCTTCTCCATATAATCCTCTTACTGTAAGCCCCACTTTCCTTAATGCTTCTATTATGGTATTTATATGTCCTGTCATAGAAAGACAAGGCAGATGAACCATTACAGAAGCTCTAAGTCCAGTACCTACATTTGTAGGACAAGATGTTAAAAATCCTAATTTTTCATCAAATGCATAATCTATTGTTTGCTCTAATTTATCATCAATTTGAGAACAAAGTTCCCAACCTTCATCTAATTTTAATCCAGAAAACAATGTTTGTATTCTGATATGATCTTCTTCATTGATCATTATGGTTGCTCGTTCATCATTTCTAACTAAGAAGCTACTTTTCTCTAGATTTTGTATTAATCCAGGACTGATTAAATGTTCTTCTATAAAAACTAATCTTTCCCTAGGATTTAAATCTCTAATTCTATTAAATTTATAATTTCCATCCTCACTAGAATCCTTTATAGCATTTAATATTTCATTTGTTAATTCGTCAGATTCTGCCACAGTCATAAGGGAAGGAAATTTATACTTAACAAGATTTCTAGCTACTCTAACCCTTGTACTAATTACTACATCTAAATCTACGGTTGGACCTTCTAACCATTTGGTCATATTAATCACTCTCCCTGCTTTTCAAGTTCTACATTAAGGGTTTTTATTTCATCTCTAATAGTAGCAGCTAGTTCAAACTCTTCTCTTTTTACTGCATTTTCTAAATCCATTCTCAGTTTTTCGGTTTCTCGTCTTAAAAATATTTTAGCATTGGATCTTTTCGGGATCTTGCCTCTATGGATATTATGACCATGAAGGCCTTTTATTAAAGAATCCAATTGGTCTTCAAAAGTCGTATAACATTTGCTACAGCCAAATTTACCATTAACTTTAAATCTTTCATAACTCAGTCCACATTCCGAACATTTTATATCTATATACTCTTCTTCTGATTCGTATATGTTATCAATAAGTCCTGTGAAGAACTTATTAAAAAATAATGATGTATCAAAATCTAATTCGGAAAAGTTTGATGTGCAATCTGCGCATAAATGATGTTCTTTAATTTCTCCGTTAATGATTTTTGTATAGTGAATAGATGCTTGATTTTTTCCACAAGATTCACACAACATTTTTACCCCTCCTCTTGGACTAAAATAAGTAGAACATTTTTTAAAATATCAGCTCTTACCTTATTTTTGTTCACACTTTCAAAAGATAATGAGCTATCTGAAATAGCAGATTTTATTATTTTACTTTCTCTAAGTGAAATAACATCTACCTCAAATAAGCTCTCTATAATATGATATGCTTTGTTTTTTGTAATAGAATTTCCAATTATATTTAGTACCAGATGATCTATCTCTTGGTATTGATTAATATTTACTTTTGTAATCCTTATATACCCACCTCCACCTTGTCTACTCTCAATATAATATCCTTTATATGAAGTAAACCTGGTGGAAAGCACATAATTTATTTGAGATGGTGCACATTGAAACTGTTCTGCCATTTGGTTTCTAGCAATCTCTATTACACCATTATCAGTATTCTTTAATAAATCTTTAATAACTCTTTCAATCAAATTGCTTAAATTAGACATAAATGCATCTCCTAGTTTGACCTTCTTTGACCTTCAAGAGAAATAATTATTTGCCTAATCTAGGCAAATAATTTGATCTTTATTAATATTCTCTTTCTTTACTATATTCACTACTGCCTTTATTCATACTAGGCTTATTTTTCAAAGTATTTAATGCAGCATCATAGGTTGTATCTATTGTTACCCAATTTCCTTCAATCATAACTTCATTCCATGCATGATATTCTCTCATATCGTTTTTATAACCTTTAACCAATTTGGTAGGGATACCTTCAGATCTAAGCATTCCTGCAAATAGTGCTGCATAATCATAACAGATTCCACTTTTAGAACTTAATATCTCTTCTAAGTTTGGAACATAATCAGTTGATATATTATTAATCTTATTATTATCGTATGTAATGTTTTCTATAATATATGAATATATAGCTTTTACTTTTTCTGCATCAGTCTTAGAATTAATAGTTAAACTACTTGCAAGTCCAATTACCTGATTCATTCCTTGCCAATAAACTGGTTGGGAAGAACTTAAGTATACATCTAAACTATTAGAACCTTGAACTGTTAAAGTAGATTTGTCTAATACTTTATATCTATTACCACTAATATTTTGTAATATTTTTACGGTGTATGCCCCATCACCTAATTGAATAGGTAAGTTTTCTTGTTTATTATTTAAACTATAATAATACTTTTGACTACCTTTTTCTACCATTATCCTCATATCTTTTCCGTATGAGTTACTGGCTACGGATATTTCACTATTGTTAATTTTAGCTATACTGTAAGCAGAAGCTGAATATACTTGTCCTGCAAAACTAAATAAAAACAAAAACAAAAAGACAGCTGCAAGAATACGTCTCTTAAACAAGGTAAACTCTCCTTTCGGTGGCTGGCTACCATTTTACAGGCCCTTAAGCTTTGCGTCCTTAGGTTTCCCTAAGTTTGCCTTTATCGTTTGACAGTTTACAAAACAAGTTTTGCAAGTGTCATTAATATATTACATATATAGTACCATAGAATTTTAAAAAAACAAAGGTTTATTTTAATAAATTTATAAAGTCCTCCAATAAATTTATTGGAGGACTTTTAGTTTACTTATTTATCTGATTCTTCCTTTGAATCTGCAATTATTTTTTCAGCTATCATACTAGGAACTTCATCATATCTAGTAAATTCCATAGTAAAACTTCCTCTGGATTGTGTCATGGATCTTAAGTCAATAGCATATTGGAACATTTCTGCATGAGGAGCTTCTGCACTTACTACCTGAGAACCATCTTCAAGCTGTTCCATTCCCAAGATTCTTCCTCTTCTCTTATTCATATCCCCCATTATCTCTCCCATATAATCATCAGGTATATTGATTTCAACCTTAACTACTGGTTCTAATAATATAGGCTTTGCCATTTCCATTCCTTTTTTAAATGCCATTGAAGCAGCTATTCTAAATGCCATTTCATTTGAGTCAACTGGATGGTAAGATCCATCAAATAAAACTGCTTTTATATTTACTACTGGATATCCAGCTAATACTCCATGGTCTAAGGAATCTCTTATGCCTCGTTCTACTGCTGGATAAAAGTTTCTTGGTACTGATCCACCAAATACTTCTTCTTCAAATATGAATAATTCATCTGAAGGTTCAAACCTTACATGAACATCACCATATTGGCCAGCTCCACCAGATTGTTTCTTGTGCTTACCTTGAACTGATGCAGTATTTTTAATTGTTTCTCTATAAGCGATCTTTGGATTTTTAAGTAATACTTCTACGCCAAATGTATTTTTCAATTTATCTGTAATTACTGTTAATTGCATATTTCCTTGACCACCGATTAAAAGTTGCTTGGTTTCAGAATTTCTTTCTAATGTAAATGTTGGATCTTCTTCAGTTAATTTAATTAATGATGAATTTATTTTTTCTTCTTCCCCTTTATTCTTAGCTTCTACAGATAAGAATAATGTTGGTTGAGGATAAGATATTCTCTTATATACAGTATGATTTGATTTATCAGATAAACTGTCTCCAGTCTCTGTGAATTGCAATTTAGATGTAGCACCAATATCGCCGGCTACTATTTCTGAGACTTCAATTTGATTTTTACCTCTTAGTACAAACAAGCCACCTAATTTTTCTGTCTTATCTTTACTAGAGTTATATACTTCTGTATCCTTTGTTATCTTTCCTGAAACTACTTTAAACAGAGATAATTTACCTACAAATGGGTCGATTATAGTCTTGAATACTATAGCAGAGAAAGGTTCATTTACATCTACTTTTCTTTCAACTTCTTCTCCATCTTTCATTCCCATAACACTACCTACGTCTGTTGGTGAAGGGATATATCTATCTATTACACTTAATAGATAATCCAGGCCTATTCCCTTTTCTGCTGAACCTATGAAGATTGGTACAATTTCTCCATTACCAACAGCAGTCCTAAGACCTGTAGCAATTTCTTCAGTTGTAAATGGTTCTCCACTAAAATATTTTTCTAGAAGAAGGTCATCTGTTTCTGCTACTTTTTCCATCATACTTTCTCTTATATCAATTATAGAAATTTTTTCTTCTTCATATAGTGGGATTTCAGATTTTACTCCACCATCATATCTATATGCAACTTCATCTCTAACATTTACAAAACCTTTAAATTTTTCTGCTTCTCCTATTGGCAATGCAAATGGAAATACTTTATCTCCAAAGGCTTCTTTTAATTCACCTATTAATTTGTCGAAGTTAATGTTTTCTTTATCCATTTTATTTAAGAATATGAATCTTGGTCTTTTGTGTTTTTCTAAAAGCTTCCAAGCTTTTTCTGTTCCAACTTCAATCCCTGAAGACGCATCAATTACTAGTATTGCTCCTTCACTTGCTCTTAATGCCCCATAAGTTTCTCCTACGAAATCAAAGTATCCTGGAGTATCAATGATATTAATTTTCATATCATCCCATTCTACAGGTATTACAGTAGTTCCTATAGAAACCTTTCGGTTGATTTCCTCTTTATCAAAGTCTGAAACCGTATTCCCATCCTCTACTCTTCCTTGCCTATTTGTTACGCCTGTTGCAAAGAGTAATGCTTCAGTTAAAGTTGTTTTTCCACTACCACCGTGTCCTATCAATGCCACATTCCTGATTTTGTCCGTTTGATATGTTTTCATTAAACTTTTTCCCCCTCAACTAGCATATTTATTGTTACAATTAAAAATTAGATTAATTTCAATTATCTAAATATTATAATACATTATAGATTATAACATGAACATTCTGAATATCAAAGTATTTTTTGCAAGGTCCAAAAATCAGTCTTATTTACTTAAATAAATCACATAGAAAGTTCCCATAAATACAAAGAAGCCACTGACCCATAGGGTGAGTATCTTTTCCTGTATTTTTCAAAATCAGCTTTCGTAATCATTTCTAGACCATATAATCTTTTCATACCTCTTATTATAGCCAAATCTTTAAAACTTAAGACATCCATTCTTCCTAAGGAAAATATTAAGAGCATTTCTGCAGTCCAGATCCCAACTCCATAAAGAGCTGTAAGTTCTTTTATGATCCGCTCATCTGAAAGTCTGTATAGGTTGTTAAAATCTACAGATTTATTCAAGGATGCCTCAGCAATTCCTTTTATATACATTGATTTTCTATTACTCATTCCACATTTTTGGATTTCTTCTATATTAGTGGACCCAATATTATCGGGGGATATTTCACCTACAAGATCTAATAACCTAGCATTTACTGTGTCTGCAGCTTTATTGGATATTTGCTGACCTACAACGCTAGTAATAATAGCTTGAAATGGGTCCAATATTGTTTCCCGTTTTATGATTCCTATTTTATCAATTGCTGCTCCTAATTTCTTGTCTCGCTTTTTAAGATATTCCATTTCTTCCTCACCATAAATAAAATAATTCATTATTTCACCTCTGCTTATATATTAAAAGTATTCATCTGTTTCTACTGGTAATCCTTTGTTTTTTAATCTGGCTTCCACAACATCTTTAATTATAGAATAAATAAATACAAACAATGGTACCCCTATAATAAGTCCAATAAATCCAAATAGCTTACCTGCAACTAACAATGAAAACAATATCCAAAAAGCAGAAATTCCTAGGGAATCTCCTAATATTTTAGGCCCTATAATATTCCCATCAATTTGTTGAATAATCAAGACTATTAGCAAAAACCATAATGCTTTTACAGGGCTTACAAATAATATTATAAAAAAACTAGGTACTGCACCAATAAATGGTCCAAAGAATGGAATAATATTAGTAACTCCAATAATAAAGCTTATCAATACTGTAAAAGGCATTTTTGTTATTGTAAGAATAACAAAAGTCAGTATTCCGATAATAAAGGAATCCAGTATTTTTCCACTTAAAAACCTTCCAAAAATATTATCAGCTCTACCAGTTAATTCTATAATACGTTTAGCAGCTTTTTCGTTAAATAAAGATGTGGTGACTTTTCTACCCAGGGCTAAGAACTTTTCTTTATCAATTAATAAATATGTTGAAACGATTACACCTAGGACTATATTCCAAACACTAGAAAATACTCCCTTTACTACATTTCCTAATATAGGTATTAAGTCAGTTGCAAATTTAACAATATTATTTAAAAATTCGTTCCATTTTGCAAGTATTAACTCATAATATTCCTCATTAATATAATACTTATCAGTAATATCCTCTACATATTTACTAACGTTAGTTACATAGACGTCTATATTACTCACTAATCCAGTTATAGAAGAAACTAATTGAGGAAATATAAAGTTTAAAAATAAGTACAACAGCAAAAAAACAACAGCATATGTTAGGAGTAGTCCAATGATTCTTTTGAACTTCCCCTTTGAATTCTTCAGTGGTTTAAATCCTAATATGTATTTTTCTATAAACTCCAGAATGAAATTAAATAAATATGCCATGGCAAAGCCAATAATAATTGGATGAAGAGCACTGGTATATTTATAAAGTTGTATTTTAAATGAACTTACTTCAGATAATATTGAAAAGAAAATAATACTAAGAGCTACTACTATAAAACTATAGACTGCAATGGTTGTATATTTGGGATTCCAATTAACCTTCATAGACTCACACTCCAATACTTATATTTATTAAACAAGGTTGAAATATCCTCTTGCTCCTCATTATAACAAAAAAGTAGTGGATATCCACTACTTTACTTTTTTTTAATTACTGTTCTCTTTGAAACATATGGATTGTCTTTAATATTAAACCTAAGTAGATAGTCTTTTGCCTTAGCATAGTCAACATTTATTCTAGGCGAGCTAACTATTTCTTCATGAGGAATTATTTCATTATCTTCTAGCCATATCTCATTATCATTAACTAAATCTCGTCCATAAAATTCCGCTTTATTTATACCGTATGCCATTACAAACTTTGCAGGGCCATTAGATATATTGATTAATTCTCTTCTTGGTGGGTTATCAAAAAGTTTCTTAAATCTATTTTCATACATTTTCTCTATATTTTCTATAGGTTCTATTCCCCTAATAAGCACACCACCATGTACTCCTTTTTTCTCTGCAATAATATTAAAGCACTCATACATGCCATATATGGTATACATATAAATATGGCCACCTTCTTCAGCTACAACTCTAGTTCTTTCTGTTAAACCTTTACTAAAATGCGCAGCATCATCATTGTCATTTATATATGCTTCCACTTCTACAATTCTACCCTTGTATATATGATCTTTAGATTTATATACTATAATTTTACCAAGTAATTCTTTGGCTACCAAAGTAGTATCTCTTGTAAAAAAGTCTCTTCCTAATCTCATTAAATTCTCCTTAAAAAAATAAACTTAGTTTACTTTACCAATTCTATCAAATGGCCAAAATCTAAACATAGCTTTTCCCTTTATTTGTGAATAATGGATAAACCCAAGTCCTCTACTATCTAAACTATTTTCTCTATTATCCCCCAAAACAAATACCTTGTTTTCAGGCACTTCAATAGGAAAATCCAAGTCCGAATTAGCATATGTTTGTCCTTGAAATTCATATCCACTTTCAACTTCACTATTTACGTAAACTAATCCTTCTCTAATATCTACTGAATCACCGGGTATACCTACAACTCTTTTTATTAAATTTTTCTTCTCAATTATTCCTGTAAATCTATATTTAATATTTTCTATTATATCTTTACCTTCATTAACCATATTAATAAATATCCCTTTCTCTGTAGGATTTTTATTTAATATAATTACATCCCCTCTTTTAGGGCCATTAAAGTTATATCCTAATTTATAAATAATTAATTTGTCATCTTCTTTAAAAGAAGGTTCCATAGATTGTTCTTTAATCTGGGTTGTACTTATAATATTAGAAGTAATAAACAAAGCTACTAATATAGTAATAACAATTGTTAAAACCCATTCAGAAAGTTCTTTGAAGAAACTACTTTTTTTATCGTAATTAGTCTTAAATAACATGATGCTTTTCCCCTTTCACAACACATCCCATTATTTAAAATGTGAAGTATCTCCTTTTAATTTAAATTCATATTTATTATCCACTACTTCTAAAATAGTCAATGAAGTACCTTCCACATATGTATCTGACCAAAAGTCTTTTAGACTGCTATCATTAATTACTGAAAAAATGGCTTTTATGGCCACTCCGTGGGAAACTATTAATATATTACCCTTTTTTGAATTATCTAATATATATTCTAAAGAATTCTCTATACGTGAAAAGAGCTCCTCAAAAGTTTCTCCTCCAGATGGTTTGTATAATTCTGGATTATTCCAATAATTATTATATTCTTCCCCATATTGTTCTTTTAATATATCATTTTCTAATCCTTCCCACAATCCAAAACCCATTTCTTTTAATCCTTCTATAGGTTCTACTTTTAATACCCTATTTCCTTTAATATAATTTGCTGTCTCCATAGCTCTATCTAAAGGACTAGAATAAATAGCTGTAAAATCAATATCTTTAAGTCTTTCCCTTAATTTAACAGCATTTTCTATACCATTAGTTGTCAAATTAGAATTCTTCCAACCCTGCAATTTACCTATAGTATTCCATTCTGTTTCTCCATGTCTTACAATATATAATTTAATATTCCATCACTTCTCTCTTATAAATATTAGAAAATACAATGGAGCTTTTAAAGATCCATTGTATTTTAACTTATGCTCTATCAAAACTATGATATCTAGTTCCTTGGAAAACTAATTTTCCTAGGTCTCCTTCTACTAACATACCGTATTCATTACCGGTAACGCTAAATTCTAATCTATCTCCACTTTCCACTTCAAATGTAACATAATATGTAGTGCTGTTGTGTGAGCTCATATGAATATTGTTATTATGGTTGTTAGCATGCCTTGTAATATTAGTTCTCTTCCCTACTACTTTACAGATAATAGATAATACAGGCTCATGGTTGTTTTTATTCCATTGTCCTATTCCCTTAATTATAGTAACTATAATTATTCCAAATACTAATAAGAACATAATAGGAAAAATTACACTCATAA